>Ga0194133_10007814_pt1 | contig 12692 bp, 15 predicted proteins | sample TA2KigOf40mmetaG_FD_155448 | JGI IMG/M metagenome (GOLD analysis project Ga0194133, IMG submission 155448) | Freshwater microbial communities from Lake Tanganyika, Tanzania - TA2015055 Kigoma Offshore 40m | ecosystem: Environmental > Aquatic > Freshwater > Lake | place: Tanzania: Lake...
ATCCCGTCGAAAAACTCAACGTCCCCGTTTCCTTTGATGGCCCACCCGGCCGAACCGGCAGCGTAGTCCGCGGACTTGATCGCGGGGACACCGTCAAGCGTCAGGCCGCCCGAGGTAATGACCAGCCCGCCGTTGATCGCGGTCAGCGTCACATCGGCGTGGGGCGAGATACCGGCGAGCTTCGCGTTCGCCGAGGTATCGAGGTTGGCGAGCGACTTATTGGTGACCTGCGTCGAGAGGTCCACGCTGCTCGCGGTCGCCAGAGTGCCGAGACCAGCCACTTGGGAACTTGCCACGGAGTTTTGAGTCGCAAGCGACCCCAGCCCGCTCACCTGCCCCGCCGTGACCGCGTTCTGGGTGGCGAGACTTCCCAGGCCAGAGACATCACCGCTTGTGAGGACGAGCGAACCCGTGACCCGCACTTTACCATCCACCACCTGAAACGGTGCCACCGCCGAGGTCCCGTTGTGGATCTTGAACGAACTAGCCTGGAAGGTGATGTCCGACACATCCGCACCGGCGCCCGTCGCCGACGTGATGTTCATCCCGGTTACGATGTTTCCCGCGGCCACCTTCAGGGAATACTTGCCGGAAAGGTTGCCGTCAGCGGTGGCCCTCGCGGTTGCCTCCGCTGACACCGCCGTTCCGATCGCGCCCGATGCGACTGTCGTATCGACCCACGCGGACCCATTCCAGCGCTTCACCGCGTTACCGTTGCCTGTATCGATCCAGAGGTCGCCCGCCGCGGTGGCCGTCGGAGAGCCGCTCTGGAAGAAGGTCCGGTTTCGCGAATTCGCGGTAGCCGAGACAGAGTTGATCTGTCCCGCCAGCGCTGTGTCAGCGGCGGAACGCGCCGTCTCCTCGGCCGCGATGCGGGAGTACGTAGCGGAAAGCCCGGAGGAAGCATTGTTTACGGCCGACTCCAGGGCGCCGGCCCGATTGGCAACCGCCTCCACCGCAGTGGCGCGAGCGCCCTCCTCCGACGTAATACGCGAATGGGCCGCGGCAACGCCCGTGGATGCGTTGTTCACCGTGGCCTCGAGGGCGGACGCTCGCGTTGCAACCGCGGCGGTTTCTGCCGCTCGGGTTTCCTCTTCCGAAAGAATCCTCGCCCGGGTGGCTGCAAGACCCGTGGTGGCGCTATTTACCGTAGTCTCGAGACTCGCCGTGCGAGCTGCCACGGCATCCACCGCGGTCACCCGCGCCTGCTCTTCACTCGAGATCCGCGAATGGGCGGCGGAAACGCCGCTCGTCGGGCTATTGATGGTCGCCTCGAGCGAGGACGTCCGGGACGCGACCGCCTCCACGGCCGTTGCTCGAGCCTGCTCCTCCGCCGCGATCCGAGCAGTTGTTGCGCTTAGGCCAGTCGCCGGATCGTTCACCGCAGCCTCCAGACTGGAGGCGCGGGATGCCACCGCGCTTACCGCAGTGACTCTGGCCGACTCCTCCAGCCCGACCCTTGCGTGAGCCGCAGCCAAACCAGTCGTGGGATTAGCCAACGTCGCTTCCAACGCCGACACGCGGACCACCGACGCCGCGATCGCGGACGCCTGAGCCGTGATCTGATCCCGAAAGAGCGCCTCGTTCGCATTGAATCGCGCCCGCAGGGTTATGGTCTGCTCCGCAGCGGACTCGTACTGGGTGGCCGTGACGCGACGAACCTCCTCAATCGTGGCCGAGCTGGAGTTGAGCCCGTCAGCGACCTTCGCTTCGAGCAGCGACAACGCCTCCGCCGAGGCGAAACCCGGCTCAACCTGCGTCCGCAGGATGACTCCTGCGATGGCGGAAGACTCAACCGTGCGATCACCCACGCGCGCCGCCAACTTGGACGCCGCTGCGGTGATTTTCTGGTCCGCTGCGCTGGTGGCGTTCTCCAGGCGTGCCGCGAGTGCGGCAATCGCAGCCTCACGGGCTTCGCGCTCCCGCTTTATGCGGGCGAGCAGGAGTTCCTCTGGGATGCTTCCGGACACGTCGCGATACTAGCGAGCGCAGGAGAAAGGAACAAGGGAGCACCTTGAGTTCGCCCTCGCGCTAAAAGCGCACTCTGCTCCCCGACCAGAACTACTTCGCCGCCACCTGCCGCTGCAGACGGGTTCCGAGCCAGAAGTACCCGCAGGCGAAGCTGAACGTCAGTATCTCGGATTGCAGGCCGGCGATCACCTCCGGGGGCCGCGTCCAAACGTAGACGCATGCGCCCGCGACCATCACCGGACGCACCAGCCTAGTAACGGCCTCAACCAAGGTGAAGAGCCAGTGCATTGCCATCGGTGCCGCCGCCGGCGGCTGGTACCCCGAGGCCATCGTGCCCTCCTGCGCCCTGGTGAAAGCCTCGAGCTCTCCGATCGCGACCTCCTTCTCCTTGAGCGCCTGCAGCTCCGCGATGCGCCGCTTCGAGGCGGACCACTCACGAGCCTCCGCGACCACGGTGCCCAGCATCTGCGTGACGCCACCCAGAATGGTTCCGCCCGCGGCGGAGATCAGGAAGTTCCAGAAGCTCATTCTTTCAGCGCCCCCACGGAAATCAGGCCCTGCAGCACCTCGATCGGGATCCTGTTCTTTTCGATCTTCAATTCGTCATCGGTGAAGACGACGGAAGGCACGCCCTCCGCCTCAGCTCCGAGAGCGTCGTCGATGGCTGCGACGAACTCGCTGAACGACGCCGTGCCCCGCTCGATGTTGTAGTTACCCTCCGCGTCGGCCTTCCCTTTGGCCCGAACCAGACTGACCCGTACCTTCTCGAAGTCAGCTTCCGCGGACTCGCACCTCCGAAGCGCGGAGGCGATCCTCAGTCGAACCGCACCCGACAGCTCCAGGGGCGTTTTTTGGTCCATCTCGGCCAGCCGAGACAGGTGCTTCTTCAGGGTGAGAGCTTGGTGTGTTTTCATGGAGATGGAGTTGGTGCGGCGCCTGCGGCTTGGCCGGCGGACTGCGAGGTGCCTCGGTAGGGCTCGTCGATGGAGACAATCATCGCGCCCAACTTGTCCGCCACGTAGCGCGCCGCGAAGAGGTCGTCGTCGCCCCACATGGCGTAGTCCGGAGGCGGCATCTGGATCTGACCGTGGTGGAGCGCGATGCCGTCGCGGTCGAGTAAGCGGAAGGCGAAGGTGGCGCTCGTGGAGAGCACGGCCTGGACGCTCAGGATTTCGAGGACGTCGGCGGTGCCGAGAAAGGAAACGAGAGGCTGGATTTTGATCCGCATGGTCAGACGAAGTATTGCGCGATGACGTCGGCCTCGTTGGCGCCCACGCACCAAAGCGTGAGCACCGCCGTCTTATTTGCCGCGATGCTGGTGGGAGCGGTGCCAACCCAGCTCCATCCCGGGAAGTACAGATTCCGGGCCGTGCCACCGGGTTGGATGATGACCTCGAGGCGCCGGCCGGTCGATTTGTTCGAGATATTTCCGAAGGTGACATCTCCCCCGAGACCGCTGAACCAGATCTGCCGCTGCCCGCCAAAGTTCAGGTAGACCGTTCCGGACCAGTTGCCGTAGTAGTACTGGGAGTACTGCGCATTGTAGAGGCTGGCGGTCCCGTCGCAGGTGAAGCCGTTGGAACCGAAGTACGTGTACGATCCGTAGAAGTAATTGTACCCGTAAAAATACTGGTAGTCCCAAAAGTACGTCGTGTTGTAAAAGTACTTGGTGTTGTAGAAGTACGTCGTGCTCCCGACGCCGCTCGTCGTCCCGATGTAGATCTGCGCTGAACCGGAGCTGATGTAGAAGCGGTTCGACTGATCGTAGACGTAGTAGGAGCCGTTCCAGTACCACATGACGCTGGTCTGGAGGTAGGTGCCGAGGGTGTAGAGGATCGCGGCCGTCGCGTTCGGCGAGTACAGCTGCTGGGCGTACGTGTACCCGGTGCTGCTGACGTAGAACACCTGCCCCTGGTAATTGTCCGAGCACCGGATGAAGGTGTAGTTGTAGTAGTTCCCGCTGTTCGAGACCGTCTGGGACAACTGCAACAGCACCCCGCCATAGCCGCTCAGGGAGTTGCTGATCGAGAGGGAGTTTCCGCTCGCGGTGGTGCTAATCGATGCCGCGCCGTCATTGCTGATCAACCAGGCGCCGGAAGTGGCGCTGGTGCTGAAGTTGAACCCGTTGACCGAACCGGAGCCGCACGAGAAGTTAGCCCGGCTGTTGGCGACGAACATCCCCAGCACGGTCTGGGACGAGGCGTTCTTCAGGTAGATGCCATCACCGATGAACGACGTACGGAATTCCGTGTACCCATTGTTGAAGTACGCGGCATCAACAAAGGTCTTCACCCCGGATATTGACTGATTCCCGGTCGTGTAGACGCCGTTCGTGACGGTTGCCGCGTTGCCACTGATATCGATGCCGTAAGCGCCCGAAAGCCGTGCGGAGGGAACCGTCCCGCTCGTGATGTGCGTCGCGTCGACCGTGACACTGATCACGCTGCCACCGGTGTCCTTGGAAAACAGCCGACGGTCAGCGAGGTTGATCGCAAGTTCGCCCGCGGAAAGGTCGGCAGCCGCGGGGGCCTTGGCGGCGACCGAGGAGCGCTTCAGAATGATGCGATTAGGCATGGGTATGTACCCGGGGATCGGCCGTATCTACGGCCTGAGGTATCGGTGGGGGCGTTAGAACGTTCCGCCGTCGACGTCGGACGAGGGCGCCAGAAAGTCGGTTCCCGCCAGCGCGGCGGAGAAGGAGGCCGAGCCATTGACCTTAACGAGTCCGTTCACCGCTCCGACGTTGTCGGCCTTGGTGCCTTGCGAGGCGGTCGCGTAGGCGCTTGAGGCCGTGAAGGCGGCGCTACCCAGGGTGCCGCCACCGACGATGTTCAGCGTCGCGGAATCCGTTCCCGACAGCGTGAGCGTGTTCGCGATGGTCAGCGTCTTCGCGGTCGTTCCTCCCGCCAGAGCAAAACCGGTGGTGTTGGCGGTCAGCGTCAGGCCGTTGTACGACTTGCCGGTCAAGGCGGCGGCGACGCGGGCATCCGCCAGGGTTCCGCTCGAGATGTTGCTCGCGTTCGTGGCGTCGGTCGTGGCCGAGGCAGCGAGGCCGCTCACCCGCGCCACCGGCACCGTGCCGCTCGAAAGCGTTCCGATGGTCGTGATGCTTCCCGATCCCACCCAAGTCGACAGGGCCGTGTTCTCGACGTTGCCGAGGCCAACCTTGGATTTTGAGAGCGAAGTGATCCACGCGGGGTCGGCGTAACTGCCGGTCGTGTAGACACCGTTCGTGACCGTGCTCGCGTTTCCGGAGATGCTGCTATCGGTGTACGCCACCGTCTTCCGAGCGACCGCCGAATTGGTGACGTAAAGATTCGTGCCATCCCATTCCACGCCGTGCGCAACGGCCGTGGTCGCAAGGGTCCCGCTCGTCAGGAAGATCGGAACCTTGGTGGTTGATCCCCCGGGTAGCGTCAGCACCGCGGCGGTGGCGCCGTTCAGGTTGATATTTCCTTTGGCGATCAACCCTCCGTTGAACACCGCATTGTACCCGGCCAGCGTCGTCAGGACGGTGAACGAACCGCTCGCCGGAGTGGAGTCGCCGATATTCGAACCGTCGATCGAGGACCCCTCGCTAAACAACCGGCGCCGATGTCCGCCCGAGTTGATGAAGTTGATCACCCCGCCGTCGTACTCGATGACACCGGAGTCCGACGCGGAGAAAGAGGAGAGCCACCCGACGTTGATCTTCAGTCCCGTACCGGCTCCCGCCGCTGGCATGGTCACCCGGCCCGTGAAGGTCGGGCTGGCCAGGCGGGCGATGGCGCTGTCGATGTACGCCGCGCCAACGGCCGTCGCCTGCCAGGTGCCGGTCGAGATCGTTCCGAGCGTGGTGATGCTTGTCTGACCAGAGTAGCTGGTGGAAATCGAGAACGCCGAGCCGGTAAGCGTCAGACCGGATCCGGCGATATAGGAGCCCGCACCGGAGAATTGGACCCAGGTGAGCGCCGTCGCTCCCCACGTCGCGCCAAGGTCCACGGTGCACGTCCAGCCGGTGTCGCCATTGACCGTGCCCTGCTCGACGAAGACGAATGCCGAACGGAGTTTGTCTATCTCGTCGGCATCACTGACCCGCGTCCACGAGCCAGCGGAGACGGCGTAAATGCCATTTTGGGTGCCGATGGACTGGTTCTTCACCAAGACCCGCTCGTTCGCGGACAACGCGACGCCGTCGATCGTCTGCGTTCCGGACAGGGTGATGTTCGCCGTCGTCGCCGCACGGACGCTCGGCTTCGCGTCCAAGCCTTGGGCCACCGAGTCGACGTAGTTCTTGTTGGCGGCGTCCGTGCCCGCGACCGGGGTCGCGACAAACAGGATGCGATTGCTTCCGGCGCTGAAATCGACCGTCGGGATGGCGAGGTCGCTGATCTTGTTTTCGCGGACCTTCGCCTGAAAGTTCAGGATGTCATTGGCGTCGATTGCCAACATCGACTTCACGTACGACGCCACCAAGGCAGTCGGTGCCCCGGACGCATTGGTGTTGTTTCCGATAAGGGTGAACGCCGGGAGATTCGCCATCTTGGCGAGCGTCACGGCGCCGCTGTTGATGGTTGCGTTGACCCCGCTCGTTGAGCCGCTGACGGAGACGTCCTGCGAGGCGGAGGCCGCAAGCGAATAGGTCTGAGCTTTGACGAATGCGGTCGTCGCCACCTTGGTCGAGTTGTCGCTCGTCGCGAGCGATCCGCTGACCACCGGGACCGCGGTGAAGTCCTTCGCCCCACTGATCGTCTGCGCCGACGCCCGCGTTACGACGGCACCGGAGCCCGCGATCGCCTCAATCGTGGTCGCGCTGCCGCCCGCTCCACCACTGCCCTTGCCGTAGTAGAGCGTGTCGTCGACTTCGTTGTAGGCCAGTTCCGCATTGGCGAGCGAAGCGGGCGCCCCGACGTTACCGCTTGCGCGGCGTTTGATGCGTAGAGTGTTGGGCATGGCTAGTAGTTACCTCCGTCGGTCAGAAGCGCTTTGCGGGAGTTGCGCCACGAGGCGCTCGTACCGTCGAATTGCAGAAGATCCCCGTCGACCGGTTCCACCACCTGGGCGGCGCCGATCTGCTCGGCCACCCGTAGCCGGCTGTCACTTCCGAGCACGACCTGTGAAGCCAGAGCGTCGCCGGTAACCGGGAAGTTGAGGGTCGCGGCACCCCCGAGCCGGATCTTCCGGACACTGTGCGTCACGCCGTCGATCACCGCGTAATCGTCGGTAGCCGGCAGAGCGGCCGTGGCTTGGATTTCACGGATTCGCGCCATGGTCAGTTCACGATGTGCAGCACTCCCCCCACCCCATCGGCGAAGGCGGTTCCGGAATCGTCTTCCAACGCGGAAACCATCGCATGGGAAAGACCAGCGACGTGCGCGGTGTTTGGCGCCACCGCCACCTGGGTCTCGACGCCCAGCACCTCGGCGCAGGCCCGGGAGATGACACCAAGGGCCGCCACGGTTCTAACCGTGAGCGACACGGCGCGGCGCCGACCCGTTGCGATTTGTGCACGGCTTTTCATCGCCTTCAGCCGATATCCTCGTGCACCACCACCCGGATCGAGCCCACGCTCGGGAACGTCCAGATTCCCGACGCACCGAACCGCACCTCGAATTCCCCGAGGTACGATCCGGTCCGTGCCGTGTCGCTCACCGCCCACTCGTAACGCACCTTGCCCCGCGTCGCGGACCCGACGCTTTGGTCACCCACCACCACCGCGGGCTTTTTCAGCACCGTAGGCGAGGCCACCGCGACGCCATCGTCCCGGCAATCCCCGCAGTCGCGCGCCAATGGTGCGTCGCGCATCACGAACGACACGCTCGCGCCGTCCAGATTCACCGGTCCGGCGTCATCCGACAGCACCGCCTCTAGTGCTGGGAGCGTGTCACCGCGCTTGATGATGAATGCTTCCACGGAAGCTTTATATCAGGTCGCGAAAAACCACACAACCGACCCAACGCGGTGCGCGTTCAGCGCCACGGGCTGCCGAAGATGCGGATCACGAACCACCAAAGCGCGGGGCCAATCACGACGCCAAGGAAGAAGCCCAGGCCGAACATGAACAGCGACAGCGGCATCACTGCGAAGCCTGGCGCCCGCGATCCGGGAAGGTGGTGGCGGAGTACTGCTCGGTGCGCTCGCCGGCAGAGCGGGCGATCCCGCGCTGGCGCTCCCAGGCAGGAGCACCTCCGGCAGGCTTGCAGGAAGGTTCGGTGCAGTCGGTCTGCTCACCGCGCTGCTCAACGGTCGAGGCCGGCGGCACGGTGGATTTGGTGTAGGAGATCAGCGGCATGGTGGCCGCAGTATGCCAGCTTCCGTGAAGGCTGGCAAAGGGGGTTTTAGCCCGCGGGAACAAAGGATTTGGTTTCCTTAGTCGGCGCTACTTTCAAGAATCACCCGTGATGGTCGTACTTCGCCCAACCGCCAGACTTGCAGCCAAGCTCCGTCTTAAACTGGCCGCAGCCAAAGGTCGCTCTGACACTCGGCTGGGCGATTGGTACGCTAACGACATCGCACTCGGTAGGCGACGGCTCGTGCTTTGCGTGAGCGAGTTGTCCCGGTTGGCGGTGGTCCTTGACGCTGCACCCTACGCATCGATCCCCGAGAGACTGGGACCGGCAGTAGGAGTGCTCCTGCACAGGATCGGGGCCCCCACTGAAGCCATCAACCGCGAGCTCATGGCCATGAGCACCATCGAGGTCGCCAAAACACAGAACCGCTCGATCATTGGATCCATGCTCGAGTACCAGTGGTCTCTCAAGGTCATGCATGAGCACGGGGATTTAGGCCAATCGGGTGACCTTCTGCCAATATCCGTATACCTCAGCAAAGTGGTTTCCATGGTGCTGCCGGAAACATTCCCGAGGGAAGCGGCGCTGAGACTGCTGTCACAAGGTCCGGAGAGCCAGAAATCGAATTAACCTACGGCCGGCAGAGTAGCGAAAAAGCGATTTCAAAACGCGCTTTGTAAGTAGTGAACGGCGAAAACGGCCCCCTCTGGGAAGTGGGGAGACCAGGGGTGGGCGGCGGAGGGGTGGTCACCCATCCGCAGTTTCCCCAATACTCCGCTCTCTAAGGCGTGGAGGCCGAAAAGATACCGGATTTCCCATACCACCCTGCCCCGAGTTTCGCGTCACGATCCTCGGGGTTTTGAGTTGATCGTTTCGCTGCCGGCAACCGGACCGCGGGTGCGATTGAGGACGTGCAGGTGGGAAGGCAGCTACACGAATCCTATGAGTCTAAATCATACCTCAGTTCCCCTGGGATCCGGCAACGCTTCACGCACCACCGCCTCAACCACCGGCTCCACGTCCTTGAGCTTCATGCGACCGAAGTCGTAGGTGTAGTTGATCGTGTTGGGTCGTGAGCGGCTGTCCTCGATCCCGCTCGCGATCTTGAATCCGGACATGAAGGACTTCATCGCGGTGCTGGCCTTCGCCAGTTCGTTAACCGTCGAGGCCGAGTGCACGAAGTCCAGGGCCTTCCTGGCGCCGGTCACCATGCCGGCGGCGACCTCCTTAATCGTCTCCTCGTGCTCCTTCGCGATGGTTTTAGCCAGGACGCGGTCGGTCACGACCTCGATCTCCCGGACCTTCACCTGCATGAGCTTCCTCCGCTTGGACCAACCGCGGTTGTTGATCGCGCGCTGGACCTGGCCGATGGCGTAGTTCGTCCCGTACTTCCTGTTCAGCTGCACCGTGACCTCGGACGGCGACTGCTGCATCTTCAGGTACAGCTGGTGGATGAACTTGAGGTGCGTGGGCGGGAAGATGTTCGGCTTGGCCATGGCCCTTTTTAGCGGGAAAACCCGTTTTGGCCAAGGGGGGACTGACGACTGCCGACCCAAAGCCCCTTTTCCCAACCCCATCCTATAACCTCCCTATATATATATATATACTATTTTACTATATACTTTAAAATTAAAAACAAACGTCAGTACGACATCCGAGGCTGACCACCAACAACTTAGACCACGTCGGATCCCCGAAAACCCTCGTCGCAAAGCGTCATTCGACATGCCGTCTTTGCCGGGCAGCCTTTGCGCGATTGGCCCAAAACGCCAAAACCGCCCTGAAGGCCGCTACGGCCACGAAAGCCCAAACGGCCGTCATCACCCTCACCTGCCCACCACATGCCCTTAAAAACCAAAAGAACAGGCAAAGAAGGGCCACCAGGACCAACTCCAGGATCGCCAGATCCCGAATGGAATAGATCCGTTCGTTATCGTCAGCCCAACGCGCGATGATCCGGTCAGCGAAGACCATGGCCGCGGCGAGCGGCAGAAAAGCGAGGATGAGCGGCGAGAACGAGCCTGCGGCCAGAACCAGCGAATCCCCGAGCGCCCAGCTCACTTGATCGCCGCATCCAGCGCAGCGGATAATCCAGCCAGCTCAACCAGGGATAGCTTGAGCGCTTTGAACTGCTCCAAGGACTGCCGGCTCGCCTCGACGAAGTAAGGCACCACCGTGATCACGGGCCGGCCGGTGCGCTGGGTTCCGATAATCGCCTCACCGAGAGCCAGCTGCAGCCGATCGGTGCGGGACGAGGATTTGCAGCACACCGAGCAGATCACCTCTCCACCGCGCTCGACCGAGAAGTCGGCCACAAAAGGGATGCCGTCGTTGTGGATCCTGCTTCGTGAAATCGTGACGTTTCTCTTTCCCGCAGCCCAGCGCTTCAGCTGCTCGGCAACATCCTCCTCAAACATGATGCCGGCCTCCTTGGCCCTGAGGTAGGTCATCGCGCGGTCGATGGTCCCACCCTTGGAGCTCTTGAGCTTGGAGATATCGAAGGCACCGCTGCTGGCGGCATCAACCAGAGCCTGGAACAGGGCGCTCACGTTGCCGCCACCCGTGATTTCGTCGATCCACTGGTCCTGGTCAGGGCGAAGGGAGATGGTTCTGGTGATGCGAACGGACTTCTTTGCAGACGGCATTTGTGTGACAGTAGGAAGTTTTGTCTTACACGCGAGCTTATTTTTTTCCTCTCCGCCGCAGCATTTTACGAATGAATTTCCGGTTAATACAAATTAGTCGGCATTTTCAGCGTTTAGTGATGGACGCGGGAACCGGGTAGCCTTGGCTAGGTGTTCATCTGAACACCATTCAGCCCTTCAGAAGGACTGCCCTAATGCCCCGCAAGATCACCACCATCCGCCTGCCCCAGGACATCCTCGATCAATTCTTCGCCGGGGTTGCGAGGGGTGGGCGCAGTCAAATGATCCGAGCGACGGTCGCGGTCTACTGCCGGCTTGGGTTGGTGCCCGAAAAGCCAGCAGGTCCACCCCGGATGAACGGCGATGCCACCTCTGCGCAGACCAGCGGGCAGGATGCTGCGCTCCAGTCGAAGAGCAGCGCTCCGATCACCATCACTCTACCCTCCTCCGAATATCGGAGATGGGAGCGGTATTCGAAGGCGTCCGGGGTTTCCGTAAGCAAGCTGGTCGCCCACGCGCTGGTGGGCAGATTCGGAGCAAGGCAGGAGCCCCATGGCACTCAGGCAGATCCCGGTGACGCCTCACGAAATGAGCCGAAGACCACTGGCGACCATGAGGGGCCCCTGATAAACTCCCGAGGATGCTCCTCTCAGTAGACCCCGGCAGCTGCGGTGCAGCGGTGCTTAGAACCTCCGGAGGCGATATCGCGGCCATAATCGACTACGAGGGCCCCGACTCAATAGCCCGGGCCCTCAGCTCAGGGCAAATCGCACGAGCGATGATTGAACGCGTCTGGGCATCCCCGGTGATGGGAGTCTCGGCGGCATTTGCCTTCGGGGAGAACTACGGTGCCTGGTGCACCGCCATCACGCTTAAAGGAATTCCCCTCACCCGGGTGCTGCCGCAGGAGTGGCAGCGAGCCCTCTGCCCTCAGATCCAAGGGAAAGGAACAGAGCGCAAACGTGCGCTCAAACTGGAGGCCCAGCGGCGCTTCCCTTCCCTCCGTGTCACGCTGCGCAACTGCGACGCGCTGCTGATTTCCGAATTCGCCGTCCTTTCCCCAAAATGCGCCTGAATCCTAAACCATTCCAGGAGGAGGCAGTGGCGCATCACATCCGATTGCTGCAGGAGCGTGGAGCCACCGCGGAAGCCAGCGTGCCGGGATTCGGGAAAACCTACGTGGCCGCCTTCGTGGCACGCCAGATGGGGTATCCCATGGTTGTATGCTGCCCCAAGGTGGTGATCCCGCACTGGAAGGCCGCGGCGGAGGCGGCGGGCGCACCGCTGCGGATCGTCTCGAACTACGAGCAGCACAAGCTCGGCAACACCGGCACTGGATCGTGGGCAGTCAGGAACCGGGTCTGGCGCTGGAACATCCCGAAGCCGTCGTTGCTGGTCCTGGACGAGGCGCACGTCTGCAAGACCCGCACGTCTCAGAACGCCAAGCTTGTGGTCGCCGCCAAGCGACAGGGCATTCCGACGATGGTCATGTCCGCCACCCTTGCCCAGGATCCGACGGACCTCTACGCCACGGGCTACTTGCTCGGCATTCACTCCGGGGAATACCACGAATGGCTGGGGTGGCAGTCCCGGTTCGGCGTCGTGCGCGATGGGTTCGGACTCAAATTCGCTGCCGAACGGGATCCCACTGCCCTCGCCCGCCTGAATGCCGAACTTTTCCCGGCACGAGGCCACCGGAAGACCTACGACGAGATCCCCGGCTTCCCGGATGCGAACACCGACGTCCGAAGCGTCGAGGCTGACTCACAGGCGCTGGCCGAGCTACATGATGCCTGGACGGGGGCGC
>Ga0194133_10007815_pt1 | contig 12692 bp, 8 predicted proteins | sample TA2KigOf40mmetaG_FD_155448 | JGI IMG/M metagenome (GOLD analysis project Ga0194133, IMG submission 155448) | Freshwater microbial communities from Lake Tanganyika, Tanzania - TA2015055 Kigoma Offshore 40m | ecosystem: Environmental > Aquatic > Freshwater > Lake | place: Tanzania: Lake Tanganyika...
CTCCAGCTCAAGGTCGAGCAGTTCCAGCAGTCTAGATACCAGGCGACCTCAGAGACTTCGTCCCAAAATACCCAACACGTTTGCGGACCGCTATGAGTACCCAAAATGGGGCGTCTGGGCCCCCGAAAGGCCGCCCGGGTCAAGTCCTGTTGAGGGGTTGATTGGTGCTCCGCACCTTTCAACAACACTCAGCAGTTCCAGCAGCTCAAGGGAGCAGTCACCAAAGTGGAGCTCCAAGCTTCGCAAGAAGTCTAGACACCAGGCGACCTCAGAGACTTCGTTCCAAAAATACCTGAAGTCAGATTACAGGACCAGAGGGGAAGAGAGAGATGGAGCCAGCTCATCGCAGTACTCGTCCCCAAATTACCTGAAATCAGGTACCGGGGATGTCATCGGTAGCAGCACGTTTGCGGGTAAACACTACAGGCGGGACAGCCCTCCTGTCTGAGGACCTGGCCGATGCCCTGTAGCGAGGTCAATGGCTCCAGAGATAGCCCAAGCTTAGGACCGTTCCCGACCGGCAACCATCCCGTCTGAAGGTTGTAGGCTGCGCAAGCCAACCGTCCTGTCTGATGGTTGATGCTCAAATCAGAATGTGTTTAACACAATACACAGCAGGAGAAATCTCCTCACAAAGGCCACCTCACCTGGATACAGGTGACCTCGGCCGCATTACCCCACACTCCCTTCACTGGGCAAAGTCTGCTAAGCGTGACAGCCTTTACCTCCGGTCTTGCGGGGCCGGGGGCGGTGAGTACAAACAAACAAACAAACACAGAAAGTTGAGGTTCCGTGAGATACAAATTTTAGTAATCATAATTAGACAGTTTTTTGTTTTGACTTTTGATATCGACCTAAAAAATTTGATCGCAAACCAAAAATTACATTTTTCAATGATTGTAAAATAGTTTTGAGTGTCGAGTCAGAGCTTTTTTGTTTGGATTAACACAAAGTTTGTGGAAAATAATATAGGTAATACGCCAGTTTGTGTGCGTTTTTTAAAGCTTTAGAAACAAAGAACAAAGCATTAAATTTTCTTTTCCAGATGAACTCTGCTTTCAAAATGCACGAATGAAGAAAATTAAACCTTGGAAACCGATCCCAAAATGAAACTTCTAGGATCAGTTGAAATCAACCCATTTAAGATTTGTCTCACGATTTCAGTTGTGATCTTTGTTGAAGTTCCATTTTCAGTTTCTTCGCACGATGTTATTCCAAAGCTCATTGTGGTTTCAGGTTAACTGATGGCCAGCTTTTTAGAAGACTGCTTTTATTTTTTTTTATAAATGAGCTTTTTACGCGTTTTCCAGACGGACCTGCGGTACTTGACTCGAATATTGGCTTTAGTGCATACCTTGAGAATGCCGAACATTTTCGGGGACCATTCTGGTTTGTTTGGAGTAAGTTTAAAAGACTAATGTATTTTATGAAAATCAAGTAAATTATTTCCCCAAGATTTTGTTGGCTCTTTTATTACTATTTCAATAAAGTTACAACTTAGAATAAGTTAACTTTTCAGAGGAGCAATTCTCGATCGATTCAACTAGTAATTTTAGACTCACATAAGATCTTGTAACACGAGAAGTTGCATGAAATGTATTTCAGGTTACTTATAGAGGGAGCACAATAATGTTAAAACCCTTATTTAAGGGTTGAATATCCTTTAAAACAGATTTTGCTTAGTTACCAAATCATATTTTGCTTAGGTGACGATGCGAGTCCTGGAAATTTCTTAGAGCAAAAAACACAAGAATCAAGGATGAACTACAGTTTTTCTTATTCTTCAAGACAGTACGAAGAAGGAATTTACACAATGACTGTCACAGTTTTTCAAGAAACGGCTTTTTTCAGGTTTCTTTATCCTATTCATAAAAATGTATTTTTGAGTATAAGTTTGTTTTAATAAACAACATTAAAATATGATGCTGAGAAAAAAGTGACTTTAAATTGAAATAAAGCTACATCTTTCAGAGAAGAAATTGCAACGAGCAAAGTTGATTACCAAATTACAAATCAATTGAACGGTGAAATATATGTCTTACAAGGAGGCCGATATGATCAGAACATTTCAAGTGGAAACATTACAGAGTTGATTGTTCAAATACATGATCCTTCGGGTAAATTTTCGTATAATTTCGAAAAATGCTTAAACTTACCTTAAAGTCATAATTTTAGGATTTCTCCACGAAGCTATTATTGATTACTACTGGTTTATCAATGATACAAATTATGGACCAACTGAAAACTCGACATTTTTCTATGATTTTTCTCAACCTGGTATGATCTTTGACAGTTTTTAATAAAACCAGAATGACAATAATTCCTTTTTTCCCATAAAATTTAATAGGTATCAGTCAAGTAGACGTTATTGTTCTGGCAAGAGTAAGTAGTGGCAATAATGGTTCCCCAAAAGGAAATTGGGAAATACATCAGATTAGGTTTGAATTGGGAAGAGTTTTGTTTTTACTAAAACCTAAACGACCATTCATTTAATGCTTTACAGAAACTCTACCTCTCTGAGCAAATCCTCTTTTGTAACTACAAATCTTACAAAGTCTCCTGTCTTAAAATCTGGAGTTTTTAGAACATTCGTGAGATCCATAGTTCCTATAAAAAATTTCAATTTAACCGGAGATACATGGTAAAGATTTCTTGAACTTCATCAGATTAATTACCAAAGTTGAAATTATTTTATTTGATGAAGGATCAAGCATGGAAAGTTGTTACGACTGAACGTGATGTGTGACGGTTCCGGACCGTTTACTTTTTGTTGGGACATTAAAGATACACCCTACAACGTTTCTGAAAATGAAACTTGCTCGAAACACGTTGAGACTTACGATGAGTGCAACTTCACTTTATCGTGGTATTTTCGATCAAACGGAACTTTTAACATTCTAACAGTGGTAAGATTAAGAGTTGCTTGTAAATTTTACTCCTAAAAATTGATTTTATGCTTAAGATCCCAATCATTGTGAATGAAATGATAGAATTTTTCTTTAAAGCATCTTACAACTTTTAGGTTGAAAATGGAATCAATAAGCATGTTGAAGTTGTATCTGTAACCATTTACGAGGTAAAAAAAGATTTGAGTTGCAACGTTAAAGCCATTTTGTTCGTAAATATGGCAAAAAATCTAAATTTGTTAACACTTCATCACACCTGAATGATTTAGATACGCCATCAGACACCCATCTCACTTGTGGTTGTTCCAATTTGTAGCAGTCTAATAGCTATCATAGCGGTAGGATCAGGAATCTTCGTTTGGCTGAGCTTTAAAAGAAACTTAAAAGTTGAAACAGCCGACTTCGACTTTAATTCTCCTGATGAGCAGGTACTTATCCTTTGCTCCCAGAAATTAACAGGAACAGGAAATAACTTAATTTGTACCCTTTTTCCAGCTTGAGTACAAAACCTTCTGGGAGCGTCTTCGCGAGTCAATGGTGAACGGATTTAGCAATGCAAGTGACGATGTGTCTCATATTTCTTCAATATCATCAAGGTGGATTTTGTACTGTTTAAAATCTACTCTTTTGATGTCAACATGTTTTTTCTTGACAGGGGTGATGACGTTCCGGCAAATATTCACTACGGAAGTATGAGATAGTAATTTACCAAAAATGTTTTATTGCTTGCTCATAACCCTCCAATGCCAATACTCCATCTCGGTAATGTTCATAAAGCACTGTAGTGTTTCATGGGAGTGGCATTTAGTCGCTGAAAAAGAAACCCAATTTTTACATGTAATACTCTCTACATGATCTTGTTTCTTTATTGTCAGAAAATATCTAAAACCAAAATCTCAATTCTTTGTCAGCGTTAGTTATTTGCTCTCTGCTCAAGAGCAGATTTAAACATTAAAAAATTCAAGATTTTCTTACCTTTGACAGTTTTCAACAATTATTTTGACATTTTGTTTCGTCAAAGTAGAGGAAGAAATATTAGCCCAAAAATTGAGGATATGACCTCCCAATAAAGTATGAATTTTAATTATTGTGAACGAACTTATGTCCTTTGTATTCCAAATACAAGCTAAAAATTTTATTTCTTCTCAAACGGATTCGGATGAATGTATTGTTTAAAAACTTCGCCCCAAAATCCCATATTTTAAACCTTTGGTTCAAAAAATACCCGAATCAAGGCCGGGCAAGCCTCTACTATGGGGCAATTATTATGCTCGGGTCGGATCACGGCCAATCTCTGCACGAGTCCCATAATAAAAGGTTAAGACACCCGTTTGTAAAAATAAGAAAATAATCAAAATCTTTCTTTAATCTTTTCCGTTTAAAAAGAGGAAAATAATTTTGAGATTTCAGACTGTAATAGAGAAACTTATTAACACTAAACATATTTCACATATAATTTCAAGTCTTTGGTCAAAGATAAGTTTGAAATACTTTTCCAAAGAAACTTTGCTGTCGAAAAAACGAAACATTTTATAATTTAGTCAACAGTGAAGAAAAGTCATTTGACGACAATATAAAAACTAATTTTTCGTTGACAAAAAAAGAACAAGGTAAATACAAACCCAAAACTTTTCAATTTGCCTTGTGCTAAAACGATTTTTGTAATAAGTTGGCAAGATTCAATGGTTTTTCGTCACAAACTGGCATTAGCAGACAACTTAAATTTAACTACAAAAATTTGTTTCTAAGTTAATTCAAACAACAATCAGTTTCCAGAATCAATTTTGAGAGTAAAACATCTGACCCTTTGTATCGTTTTGATATGGCAGTATTTCTAAGCTCAGAGACGTCGATGGTTGGTCACAGAGCTAGATATCTTTGAACAAACTCTTTTTCCCTGGGCAAGGTGAATTGTTGCTTGGTCTCTTATGTCGATCCAAATCGCATATGCTACGGCCACGAGTTAGTTGCAAATGATTCGTTCTTGCGACACTTCCTCCCGCCTGCCAAGTACGGGACCGCTTATGGAACTTCCTTTCTTCCTGAATCAAACAACGAAGATATGAATGTTTTTGTGGTGCCTCCTCCTTCATCCTTGAAACTAAACATTACACTCTATGACAGTTCAAGTTACCTTGATGAATCCAGGGTGGTTCATGGGAATGTATGATTGAGGCTCACAGAGATGAGGAGCAATGGAGAAAAACGCTTTATAACCCCCATGAAGAAGGTAAACCTCAGGATAGTGTAAGGCCGGATAACTGTCCCGGTTTTTGTAACGGTCTCTGAAAATGTTTAATATTAGCCAAAACAATTAGAAAGCTTAAGAAAACCTCGTTTTTCAGAATAGTGTTAAACAGGAACTCTTACCTCTCTCTTAGAAACCGAATCAGTTTTGGCCCTCTAACCGAAGAAAATTCGCAGTGCACAATAAGTATTTGTCGTTTCGGACTATTATCGGATTCTGAAACACTTTCTTGAGATGATTTGGGAATCAACGTCGGTGGAAAAAATTCTGTCAAGAAATCCTGGAAAAAAATAGTAATTACCTTAAGGGAGAAGTACACAAATCAGAGTTGTAAACAAAAAGTATTTTCACATTTATTTGTGAAAAAAGGATTCAGCAACGATTTGAGAAAGAAAACTGAAGTATTTTTAAACTCGTTACCAATAAAAATAAAAATTCACGAAGAAGCGTCTGCAACCTGAAAAACTTTTACCTCTTCATTCCAGCTCCCAAAGTTTACGGCACCCCGTATATGCCCCCCTTCAAACTCGTACACAAAACGAGCGTCGATAATCCGATAAGATTCAACCTTTGAGACAAAATGTTGTTTAAATAGACTATGGAGTCAGAAATAAAATTTGATTGATTTGGCAGCTCACATGGTCTTGAAATTTTCCATTAATTAGATCTGCCAAAGTTGAACTATCAATGTTGTTTAGATCTCGGTTCTTTGAATTTCCCAGAATAGTTGGCAAAAGCAACTGAAAAAACCGAGTGAGTGTTAAAGATCAAGCTGAATTCAAACTAAGAGTATACACTCACCCTTCTGCTACTATCAGCTGTTAAGTTGAGACCGTCCTGATCCCCGAACGTCGGTATGGGCGTATTTACTTTTGAACATGTAGGTCTAAACAAAGTTAAACGCTGGATGATGAAAAGTAAATATAGAGGGACAGAATCTCCATGCCTACCTAACACTATCCTCATTCAGTTTTTGCTTTTTGCTTTGAATTTTATCAGAGTGATCATCTAGGTCTTCGAAGAATGGAAGAGGACGCTTAATGACACTCTTCAAACCTGCAAAGAAAAGTCTATCACAACCGAGAAAGTGTTTAAATTTCAGACATTTCTCCATAGTAATTACAAATATATTTGGTTTGAATTCCTGTCAATTAAAACTTTATTCTAAGTATTGTTAGAAAGATTTTGAGTAAGAACCTTCCTTAAACTTTTGAGCAGAAGTTCTAATTGCCACTTACCCTCGCTTCTCTTAGACTCTTGCTGCTCGAACATCGACGAACATCGTTTCAGCTTTATGGAGGAGTAATAACGACCAAACACCGACGATTGACTCGAAAGCAAGGGTGAGGAACCTTCCGCCGCCGCCTGTTATAAAAGCCACTTGCAATTTAAATTCCTCTTTTAAGGGAAAGCCCAACTTTTTTTACAAATCTAAGCATAAGATTGAAAGGCAATGACTTCGGAAACGACCAAAAATCAGAGTTGGACTAAATAATTCATTTTTTCCATGTTTCAACTGACAAAATGACATTCTCTAGCTTTGACAATATACATTGTGGCAAATTAAAATCTTGCTGATTTTTTGGTCTTTTCCGTGGCCTGTAGATTCTAAAAAAAGCTCAAACATGTATGTCAGTGAGCTAGAACAGAAAGAATCAATCAATCGAATTGGAACCAGCTCTCTATAACCCTTCCCCTTTCCCACTTGATTTGTACACCAACAAAATTTGCTAAAGGGTTAAGTGAATGGAAGAAGGATACCTTAAGTTTTTGGGTCACCTCATCCTCCATAGAAATAACCATTTTGCTATGGATGAGAGACCCAAGAAATGGGCTGTCACAATCAGTTTGCTTCTCAGAAACAACCGATACTGGTGACCCAGTTTCGGTGTCCAAACATTTCAGACGGCAAATGTCAAAACCATCAGAGTTGCAATTTTCTTGGTGAACGTCAGTCTCTTCTTTGGCACAAATATCCAGTGTCTGAAACAAGTGAAGTGAAATTTTAAATCATGAAAGAAAGTTCGGAATTTTTATAGAGGTGTACCTTGGATTCATTCTCAGCGGTAAATAAATTTCCATTTTGGCGAGACACATAATCTCCGATTAAAAGACTTGAAGGCTGTTGATTTGCATTTGGGAGTCCATCCACTTTTTTGTAACCTGTAGAATTGACAGTGTCAAAGCAGCCCAAAGTTAGATAGAGCTTCACTTTTGAAAACAGTACTTGTATTTGGGTTTACAGCTTCATCTTACAACTATTTAACAGTACTGCACTTTTTAGATGGTTGCCCTTATAAACTTAAAAGAAACTTATGTAAGTTAAAGAGTTTGAACGATTTTTACCTATGCCACCGCCATAGCATCGCTGCAGTTCAGGTGAAAAGGGCTGCAAGGGAATCTTGAAGGGAGACGACCGAGGTGGTGTCACTGACAATATTAAATATAATTAAAAAAATGATCTAGTCTCTAAAGGAAGGTTTAAATACCACTCTTTAAACTCCCTGAAGGTAACGGGTCACCCGATTTGGCAAAATTAGATGAAGATCGAGGGGAGCAGACCAGCTTTGAACTTGCCTAAGAAAAAGTTTTTCCTTTCATTTTATTTTCAGTCACGAAATAGACAAGATATCTCACCACCAAAGTGTCAGGAATGGTATTTTCTTTATCCTCGTTAAACTTTGATCCTTTTTTATGCAGTTCATGGTGCTTCGGCATACATCGTTCAGTAGACTGAGGTGACCGTTTGGATTGCAACATTTTTCCCTTTCCTTTACCTTTAAACTTATTAAGAGAAATACTCATAAGATATTCATTCAATAAAAATTTCTCAGTTTTTGGTCATTCGCTCGAGTAGGGATAAAGATAAGATTAGTTTGCGAATGACGCTTTTATCGATGAGACAAAATTTAGAAAAGCGCAATTTAAATTTATTTTTAAATAACTGAGTTTGAGGAGCTTAAGAGAAGTTTTGGTTCAACCATTTTATGAGGATAAGCCCTTAAAAATTATGTGAAAAATGAAACGACGCCATGACGTCAAAGCCCACCTCCTTTAAAAGGAAAAATATAGGGAAAAGCTCACCAGAGGTCAGAGGCAGAAATGAACTGAGATGAACACCAATTCAATATTCTTTTATCAAAATTTAGCCATTTTCAAAACTTAAATTTTTTCGACTCCTTTTTGTAGTAATTGTGAAGAGAAGAAAAATCACAAACTAGCAGCTTCTTTCTTATCCTATTCCCGGAATTTCCCGCATCAAATTTGAAAAAGAGAAGAATGGTTGCTTACTTGTTTATTTATTTTTACTCGTCAGCTAACTTCTTTTGAGAGCTGCAATTAAATCATGAAACAAAACCTTTGCCAACAGCAAAAATTATAGTATTTAATTTCGAAATCATATAATCACATTGATTAAAAAATTCTGAATTTGAATAATGATTTGATATGAAACACTCTTCATTAAAGATAGTTTATGTCAAATAGGATGTTGCACAAAGTGCCTACAGGGTAATTGGCGTGGGTATAAGTAAAAAGGCAGTGGTGATAATGCCCATTCAGCTTTTCATGATGGTGTACAGGTTAAGGCCAGCCAGGGTTAGCCCCCCTCTTTTAAAATTGACCTATTGGACTGCCTTTCACTCAACTAAAAGTTTTATTTTAGAAATTGGAAGGATTCTGAAGCCTCTACTCCTTTTTCTTTCACCCCCAGCTGTAAAATATAGACAAAATTTCCTTTTCTGATGCAAATCTTTCTTAAAGAAAAGACTGGAAATATTTACCTTTTTTTGAGCCAGGTGAGGGGTACAATTAGAGTGTGACATGAGTAAAGAATGGTAAAATGATTGTGAAATTAAGACCCCTAGGATGCCCCAGATCATTTAAAGACACCTGAGAAAATGCAATACTACCACCGAATTTGTGTCCTCTGATTTTTTGTTTTGCTAATAGGAGAAGGAGAGGGTCGAACTCTTGAGGTAACTCTAAATCTATTGTGCTTTCGAGGCTGAAAGGGAAAATGCAAGTTTTCATCTATTTGCTTTCCTATTCTTAACAGTCTAATATTCTTTCCTTAAATTTCCTTAAATTAATATTAATGTAAAATCTCAGCAAATTTGCCTGGCTTGGTAAAAAATTAAACTAAACCTGGTTTTGGACTTTCCAAGGTGAATCTGACTGACAACCTTTTACAACAATGACTACATCATTCTTGAACTGATCAGTTATTTTAGGCTTTTAAGAGAGAAGATCGCATTATCGAAATGGTGGAGCTTGCCAAGGCAACAAAAACCCACAGATTTTATTTTTTTTATTTAAAGTTTGGACTACACATGTCGTTTCTCACGGTTATTATCCATTGAACAGATAAACCAAACCCTCTGGTGTTGTGGGTCTAATGATGACTTTATTCCTTTTTACCTGGAATTAAAATTTGATACATAAATTTGAGTAAAGTTTTCCATAGCGTAAGGAGAATGGAGAAATGACAAAAAATAATAAGAGCTCTTACCAACAGGCTTGCCGTTTTCCCATTTTACAAACTTGATGTTGACCACTTCCCGTTTCTCAGCCTCTGCTCGGAGTTGGGGTTTGAGAGACTTTCTCACACATCTGGCAGCAATATTGGAATATTGAACATAGCTGAAACACAAGAGAAAAAGTTTAGACAAAATGTTGAACGCAGTTGGGTATTATATTTTGACAAAAGATAAAGCGATGTATATTTAATAATGACAAAATGTAAAGAGCCTCACTTCAGACCGACAGCCCTCCAAAAGTTCATTTTGGGTTATGAAATTTCTCAGACAATCCGCAAAATCTTAAACTAGAGCCGCGAGAGAGTTTGTTAACCAAATTGTAATGGAGGACCGAATCAACACTCAACAGCAGAAAGTTTTGCAGACAATAACAAAAACATTTTAACTTAATTTGCCTAATACTAAAAAGCCCTTTAAAACAAGAAAATTATATTTTTGATCGAAACATGTTGCAAAGATAACAAAATTATAAACAACGTATTAATTTTATAAAAACAAAGATATCTTTAATTAAATATAACACAAAAGTACTCTTATAATTGTGGAAAGGGTGTTTTATAAATCTTGCTTTTATTAATTTTAGTTCATATTCTCAAGCACGGGTGAGCACAGAGGTCTATAAATTGTAATGTCTATATATATGTGCGTGAGCATTGTGGATCATAATCAGCTGACTTGTACGAGAAATAACTAAAGAAGAAAGGAACGAAATTTTCCCGCGGGATTATTTAAATCTGAACAGAGAATTGTCAAAATGAATTCCCAAATTTATCGATTGAAGAGTTTGTAATTTGTATCTCAATTTACCTACCTCTAGTTTGGGGGTATTTGGTGACTTTTAGGCATATCCGGCCTGCGCCAACGATTCCAGCCTGATCCTTCGGGGTTATCCAGAACTTACGAAAATGAAAATAATGAGCGCTTTAAATGAAGTGGGACTGCCTTCCTGAGATCTCGGAGCATAAAACACTTAACTTAGGTAATTATCATATTGATTTTGTTTCATAAACCTATAATGTTTGATTAAAACACCATTAAAATAATTAAGTAGACGGGTATTTTTTTGTGCAAGAAAAAATACCTAACCACCAACTAGCAAAGATATAAGGCATAGCTAATTCTAATTAAAAGCTAGAGAAAAGTTTATAAATCAACATTTTTAGTTTAATGTTTGAATAAAAAAATTTATTTTATAAACTTTTCTCTAGCTCTAAAATTGTAGAAGCAATTAAAGATGAAGTTGAAGGCCATTTTAGCCACTCTGTTTGAGCCATTTTCGCTGGTTTTTGACATTTTAAAACATCGTCGCTGGTCCATTCAGAGGCCAGAGCAGCCTTTTAATTACCTTCACTTCAAGACATAATACTAACAAACTTATAAAACATAAAAGATGCACAATGAAATTCTCTTTCCAAAATCTAAAAATATGCTCAATAACACTTATGGTTTAAGAGTTCTTAATAGCCCATCTCCTGATCAAAATTTTGGGGAAAAATATGTGAAGTTGTAGAGAAAAAATTCCTCTTTCCAAAAAATATTCCATTTAGCACAAAAAATGGGTGAGTAGATGTAATTCAAAGTTAACACCTCTGACCCCTATATGGACAATACAGACAGACATCCACTATAAACCTCTAGCCTAGTGAAATTTCTAAACTCGCCGCTCGCTTCGCTCGCTGGCGGATAAACCTGTAACATCTATGCTAAAAATAGAAATGTCAATTGCCTTCTTGTTTTCAGTCTCTTGGATCAACCTCGATTTGGTGTGTACCTCTTCAAAGAAAACTGAAAACTCTTGGTTTTCTGTTCAGATGATAAATTGCAACATAATCAAGTCCAATTCACCCAGCTATAAGGTTTATAATGAATCCCTGTTAATTATTCAAACAATACTGAAACTTTCACCAAACTGCCTAGTTGGAGGTGAAAAGGTTTTCATCCTGGACTAGGGAAGAAAAGGAGTGTTTTAGTTCAAACCAGGCCTTGAGCCTTTGTTTGTGAAGACTGATTCAATAATTCAGAATGAGTGAAAAGAGAATTACGTATTAAATGTTAATTACTCAAAAACTTTTACTGTAATTAGTTATCAACATGTCATATTTATAATCGCCTTCCTAATGGTGTTAACACCTGGGCTCAATGTTATAAAACTTTTTTTACGGCGTAAACTTTTTGAATAAGCTAGTCAGTTATTTTCTACGCTCGTAAAAGCTCAGAATAAGCTAGTCAGTTTGTGCATAATATAATGAGATGAGACTTAAAATATTAATAAAATGAGCTGAGACATATGAAATGAGCCGAATCTTTGAGATTGGGTCAGGGTAGTTGGAAAGGCGTGTTCCGGCTGGCGTTGAGCTGAGCTGGAACATGGGACAAGGCCAGTGGGTTGGGTGCGGGATCCAGGGTTGGTCCAAGGGTCAAAATAAGGTAAAAAATGAAAAGTAAGGTTAGGGTTGGCGGTACATCATGGTGGCAGTTGGTATGGTTGATGCTGAGTATAGCCTGGGGTCCAGGGGTCTATAATGCGGTGTGGGTGAGGTCCGGTAATGAAATTTGGGGTTGGGTTGACATGGGGGAGGGGTCGGAAGGTGGCACAGTAGTTGATGAGTTGGCGCTGAATTTAGCCCGGGGTCCGGGGTCTACAATGCAGTCTGGGTGAGATCCGATAATGAAATTCGGGGTTGGGTTGACATGAGGGAGGGGTCAGGGGTTGCATAGCAGTTGATGGTGACCTCAGGGTCAGGCCAGGCACCGGGGTTGGTTTAAGGGTCATCATGGCATCTCATCTGGCAACTGCTTGATTTAGCTTTGGCTGGGATGTGTTTGATTCGGGTTTGGGGTGGGTATGAGCATAAAGGCAACAGGTTATCGTAATATATGCTCATTAACCCTCTTTTTTACGCTACGATATTTTTCACTTTTCAAGCTCAAAGTTGTGTCAAACAGGCTCCCGTTGTTTAGCTTCCTTTTCCCTTTCAGTAGTAAGTTCACCTAAACAGG
>Ga0194133_10007816_pt1 | contig 12692 bp, 8 predicted proteins | sample TA2KigOf40mmetaG_FD_155448 | JGI IMG/M metagenome (GOLD analysis project Ga0194133, IMG submission 155448) | Freshwater microbial communities from Lake Tanganyika, Tanzania - TA2015055 Kigoma Offshore 40m | ecosystem: Environmental > Aquatic > Freshwater > Lake | place: Tanzania: Lake Tanganyika...
CTTCCTTTCCTAGGTCCCTTTCGCAGCTGTTATCTCTTGAAGTTTTGGTTGTACTATTAAGAGCAAGCAGCTTCATTTGCCGGCTCACTGCTATCGCATTGTAGGCTTGCTGAAATGAAAAAAAAAAGGTTTTAGGCTTAGTAAATAAGGACTTGTGTTTCATACATGAAAAATACCAACAACTAAAATGGTGGTTTTTTTTACAACAAGAAAACCTTTTCCAATTGAACTCCACTTTGTCTTGCATTGCATGACGTGGGGGAAATGGATTGTCTGTGTCAATGAAAAAGGACTTCTTCCTCTTAAAAACAAGACCTTTCTAAAGGCCAAAAATAACAAATGTATTTCAAGGGTTTCTCCTCTCTTCACAAAGGCCATGTGCAAAGAAAGTGTCATTTAAATAAAATGTAGTTGATGATTATTCACAAAAAAGAAAGGGATTGTGCAAGGGTAAAACTAAAAACACAGCTTTTAATGTGAGTCTCATTCACTTTGTTGTGAATTTACAAATGAGGGAAGGAAGACAAGAGTGGAATTTTATTAACCAACACAAAAAATTCCTGTCTTATTATGCCATCACACACTAGATCTGAAAAGGTTTCCCATGTTCTTTGACAAGGTTAATAGTCTCATTCAAACTACAAATCAAAAGGGTCAACAAAAGCCAACAAATTCTTCAGTCTGTAGCATTTTCTTGGCTTAAATAATAAATAGGGTGATCATCATGTGGTACTTTAAAAAAAATCCTACCACAAAGTCAAATATTTGATCCTCAGCCAACAACCCTTATCAAATCCAATACCTACAATCTAAAACATTAAATCCTGTCAAATAATGATATCAACACTAAGATTATGTGAGTTTTATAAGACCAACAATATATACAAAATTAAACAGCGCATTATAAAACTTTTTTCAACCTTTTTCATATTCAATGTGAATTCCTTTCTTTCACTGATGTGTTTGTTGGGTAACCAAGATATAGCAAGCAACAGATCTCTGAAACTTTTCTGCCTCTTTAGCTGTCAATCCCAAAATGTTTAATAATGCACACATGCCAAGGTGGAAAAAGAATATGAAAAAGAGAAACAACTTAAATCCTATGAAAGTTTTGAAATGGATGATCACGAATCCTAGCCAGTAGTGAAAGATTGTTACAATTAGACAGACAATGGAATGACCTTTCAATTTGACCAGAAAGTTTTGCTATCTGCCCACCCTCCTTCTATGAATCATTCAGTCCTGTCACATAAATTTCCCAACTGAAAGAGGACACACTAGAAAATGTCAAACTAAAATAAAAAAAGAGGAGCAAAACTTGATGAGAAACAACAAGGTCTCTGTGATGTGCGTTGTTGGATGAACATCTAATTGAGATCAAGATACAAGGAGGAGGTGCAAGTAACCGAGCATTTGAAACCTGGTGTTAATTCGACAGCAGGAACCGCATCTGTTGTGGACAGCAGCTCAGTAGCCACATTTTGTGTCTCAGACCTTGTCACAGTTTCTTGTTGCTGTTGCTGCTGTCTAAGTTGCTGCTGCTGTTGAGGTCCTGTTGCCAATGCCATTCTTTGCATTTTGTGGACCATGGTAATTGCTGAAAACAATTTCTGGAAAAAAGGCACCCATTGGTACTGGAATCGGAACCCAACAAGTAAAGACCCATAAGATCTTGTGTATGAAAACACTAAGATGGATACTGAAATGACCATTATTCACTTGTTCATAAATATCAGGGTGTGGGGTCTTTCTCTTTGCACCGGCTAATAGAAATTTTGAGTAACATTATGTCATACCACCACCACCGCCTAATTACAATTATTTCTACCTTCCATCGAGATTTTGCAAAATTTTTCTTCAGTTGCTCTGAGACTGTGGCATGGATGTTCTTGTCACCCTTGGCTCCAGTGATCCTGAAAGAGGAAATTTCTTTAAATTTGTTGATGACAAGGTCTTGCCACAATTCAGTTTTCAAACTTGAAATTTGTTCCAAGTCACGTTTTATATAATTGTACCTATCAAGTACAAGTCTTACCATTCGTGTTCTAATGCTTCGGCACAAGTCAACCTCTTTTCAACATCAACACACATGAGAGCTCGAATAAAAGCCTTGGCCTCATTGCTGATGTCATCCCAATAAGGAGAATCAAATTCAAACTCCCCTAAATAAAAAAAGCCATATATATATGATTCAGAAAATGCTTTTTTTCAATTCTTTTCTCTGCTGGACAAGGATAAGCTAATAGATTTTGATAGACAATCATATTTACTTTCATCCAGAAGCTTATATTGGATAAAACTGTCACTTTCATTACTTTCTATCAAGATGATCTTTCAGTAAATTTGAAAATGTCCCTTGAGACTGATTGTCAGTATAAAGCACTTTCCACTCCAAAGGAAAGAGAGGATCACCTTTCAATATTTGAGCGAATAGGTTAGCATCATTTTCATCATAGAAGGGCGGGTAGCCGCACAACAGGATGTAAGAGATGACCCCTATGCTCCAAACATCAACTTCTTTACCATAAGGCTTCTGGGCCAGCACCTCTGGAGCAACATAGCCTGAAACAAAGTTGTAAAAGCCTAAAAACTTTCCTTTGATGAGTAGTTTGTTTTACTTTTTGAATAATGTAACAACCACAATCATTCACCACATGACAAGGCTAATGGACTGGGAAGAAGTTCTTCACATACCAATGTTGTAGAAGTGACTTTTTCTTTCTCTTGGAAAATGATTTTCGACCAGGATTAAACTGATTCCTGTTCAGCCCCCAATTTTGTTTCAAAACTTCATATTCTAAAACCTCCAATGCCATTTGTGGCTTCAAGGAAAGGGCAACTGAATGAGAACCAGGAGAGTGGGGAAAATCTTAGATCCCAAGATCAGTCAGGATCGATTGCTGTGCTGATCAAGTGTTGTAAAATTACTAGATACTAAAAATAGTGTTTAGATGATCTGTCAATTAATCTATATATATAAAACAGACTGTTTGTACCTATGTCCCCTTTTCACGACCGAACCGCCAGACCAATCTCCACCAAATTTTGCACAGACCTCCCCACCAACTCAGGGAAGGTTCTTAACACAAGCATGACCCCGCCAACCCAACCCCTGGACCCCAGACTCTAAAACCTAAACGGGTCACATGAGAGAAAACTTTGTGTAACGTAAAATTTCCAGATGGGTGATGTAAGCTCATCAAATTTTTCCCAGGCAGTGCCGGGGCCCAGTTGGCTAGTTAAATATAAATCAAAGAAAAGATGGTTTTTATACAGGATCAATTAATCTTTTAAATAAATGCTTTGACCACCTTTTTTTATTCTTTGAGCCAAACAATTACTTTTGCAACAGAAAATAAATGATTTCTTTTTTTCTTTTGGTTAATCATATACCTTGGGGTAAAGTGACTCTGCTTAGCAAACATAGACAGAGCTTTAGTTAAGCAAACACAGGAACTTTTTCCCTTGCTAGATAATTACAATGACACAAAAAGACTGTTTTCAGTTTTGACCCCTCTATATGCTCAATTGGTCAAGAAGGAAAAGGAAGCAGCCTCTTCAGTCGAATTGCTCTTGGGTAGACAAACACTTCAGTCCTCTGAGGAAACTAATTATCATTTTGTGTCAAGTGAGATTCTGTTTGCTTAAGTCCACTCAAAAACAGTGTTTTTTTGAAAGAAATTGGCATGTCATCTTTTGGGAGGTTAATCCCACTGTTTACCTGGAGTCCCACAAGCAGTTGCCATGATTCCAGAATCTTCCATTTTTGATAATCCAAAATCACTAATCATAATCTTTGAGTCTTCATCTGCACAATGATATAAAAGATTTTCAGGCTTCAAGTCGCGATGTACAACTCCCATGTCGTGCATATAACTGACAGCATCCAAGACCTGAACATTAGACAAACTTTTAGCTGGGGCAGCTCAAAAGATGGCATTGCTGAAGACCAAGATTCTATTTACCTGTTTGATCAAATCTGCAGCATCCTTCTCTGTATAGGAACCTTTATCTACGATGCGATCAAACAGTTCACCACCAGTGACTCTTGAAAAAAATAAGTCAAAGAAAAGAGAATTAATTTGGGAGTTGAAAAAAGTCAATTAAGCTAGGTTTGACAAACACTAATTTTAAATCATAACAACATAAGTTAGATTGAGGACTGATTATTCTAATACCGAAGTATTAGACTTTACGACAAATCACGACACTGTCATTTTTTGTGTCTTACAGTCACCTGAACAATCCCTGGTTAAATATAGGGAATGGTATTTTCTGATGTATCTATTTTATGTTTTTCAATAATTGAATCAGGTTTTTTGTTCACATAATCTGCACAACCATCAATCCTGACTGAGGTAACCGTCATGTTAAGTGATTGAAAGGGAGAAATCCAAGGGCCAACAATCTGCCCAGACTGGGGATTGAATCCCGGTCTCCCAATCCTCAGCCAGTTCTCATAACCATGACCTATGACGAACCCTGGAGTAAATAGTTCATGGGTATCTTTCTAAAGTGAAAGTGTTATTTATTACAATCTTTGAGGTTAAAGATCAATATTCTTCCAGTGATCTTTAGAAGCAATAAGACTTCAATCAGAGTCTTATTGTACAACAAATCATTTCGATACAATAACTTGGAAAGGAGAATCCAGTTGAACTTTTGAGGTTGTGTTATGAAAAAATCTGATTTTCTCTGTCACGAATTCAAAAGAGTTTCTCATTTGATGTTATTTTGTATTTCATTGTTCTCACATTATCATCTGTGCCAACTAACTTACAAATGAAGATGAAAAACAAGCAATCAAACAATCTTTAAAGTCTGAATATAATCACACCTAATTGCAAACCACATTTTCACAATGATTGTTTCTAATAGTGAGAAAAAATGATATGAACACACAAAAATTAAAAAAAAGTATCACACATTAAAAAATACTGTTTATGGGCATCAAGTTTGTGGGGGAAAGCTCAATCAATCTTGTTTTTAAATTATACATACTTTGAATTCTTTGTTTTTTGATGCAATTGATGTGTGAAAATATGATCACAAGCAAAGTGCTTTCAAGAAGATTAAATGGGTTGATTTGTGATTGATGCTCATTATCTGTGCTTTCACTTTCACAAATTTGACCAAAAGTATGTGTTATTATTGTGAACTTTTTCCTCCTTTCTCATTATTTGGCTATTTACTACTTTTTGGAGTACATTTTCAGCTGAAAAAAGTGAACAAACAGATTCTAGGGTAGAATTTTCTTTTGATAACTGAAAGGAGGTCATTTCCCTTGTACAAGTTACCTTGAAAATTGGAAAAAATTGTAAATTAAAAAAAAGGAAGTTGATGCAGTCAATAGCATAAACAAGATCAAAACTGGCTTTCATTCTTGAAACAATACTTACAAGTAATTGTTGCTGTAAGATGTAAAAAGTTCTGTTGGCTGGTGATATCAGGCAAATAATAGAGTTTCAATTAGTTTATGCCAAGTGCTTTGAAGCCAGTGATTTTAGCAGCTGCACAAACAATGAGTGTTTGGAAAATGATCAGGGTCAGAAGTTCAAAAAAAGGGCATGTTGCTTTGTCATTGTCAAACATTTTATCAAAATTTGTGGTGAAAGCTTTCAAAGAGACAAAATAAAATTTCAGTTATTATTCAAATGTTAATCACTCCATATTGAAATTGAAAAACTTTTTGAAGGATGTCATCAAATTACATGAAAGCAACAATATTCTGTTTCTCTTTCACTTTGATGTAAAAGTTCAACATAGATTTCAGCTTTCAAAGTATATTTGGACCTTAGAAGGGACAAATTGATTGGCCCAGATGTAATCTTGACAAACCAATTTGGGGTTTTTTTCAGCAACTAAAATACTGACTGAAAATAAGATCCAACTGATTCTCAATTATTTCCAAGTAAGTTTTCAAATTAAACAAAATGCCAAATTTTAGGAAAGAAAACCACACAAGCACACACACAAAAAAAATTATTTTAATGAAACTTATATTTGGAAAAAAGGATAACTTGAAACACTTCTGCTGCTATTTTTTAGTTTTAATTTCGTGCCAAATAAAATCTCTTTTTTTTCACATAACAACCAACAGAAAATAAAATTATTATGAAGCAAAAAAATTTCAATTTATGAATATTGTATCGTTTCTGTTTTTGTTGTAGTTTTTGGTTGCTTTTTTTTACTCACAGTTCCATAGCTAAATAAATTCTATAGATTTATCCTCATGAACCTCAACCAGTTCTACTCTATTTGTGGATGGTGTAACCTGTAAAGCAACAAAAATGAAATGCATTAAGAAATGATTGTTAAGGCAGGACTTACAATTCCATGACTAGGTACACAGCAGACTTGCTCTCATAGGCTTCTAGTAGTTTAACAACATTCGGGTGGTCGAGCCTAGAAAGAAGTAAGGAAAACAAAAAGATTACAAAATGCTATTGATTGACAGCTTATAGTCAGTTGAGGAACTGATTCTTCTAATACCGACATATTAGACTTTACAATTATTGTGTCTTACAGTCACCTGAACTATCCCTGGTCAAATTTAGGGAATGCTATTTTCTGATGTAACTATTTTGTGTTTTTCAATAATTGAATCAGGTTTTTTTGTTCGTGTGATCTGCACAACTATCAATATTGACTGAGGCAATATCATCGTATAAGACAAATCCTGGGGTCAAAGATTTGCCCCAACCGGGGATTGAACCCCAGTCTCCCCAGTCCTCAGCCATGAGCTACAACAACCCCAGATGTTGTGCTTTAAAGTTCCAACTCTTAGACACAAAGGTTGCAAAAAAACCTCATGTAAAAAGAATTATTCACAACCAGGAAAAAGTTTTATATAATGATACTCAAGCAACTAAAAAATTTTTATGCATTGGCGTGAGAGTGTGCCTTTTGTGCTGAAAAATGCAGAACCATCCCCGAGCAACAATACGACAACCATTTTACAAACTAATGAAAAAATGCCCAACGCGACAACAGTGTCATCTAAGGCAGCAGCCATTTTATGGATGAACACACAAACAGATGGGGGAGCACCATGTTGTCCATCCGTTTGCCAAGCTTTCCGTAGAACTCAGCCCCAAGACAAAATATCATAAATCCCCTTAGTAAAATATTTTGCATTGATACAAGGAGTCTGCATTCAAAATTTCAGCTTTCTAGCATTAAAACTGAGGAGGAGATTGGAGTCACAGACGAACAGAAGACATGGCTTCTTCACTTGATTCGCTCGCGAAGGATAAACAAAGATTGAACCTTCACAGCCCAAGATCATTATGATTGTTATTACTTATGTAGACGGCACACACGGATCTTAGTTCTTAGATTTAAGTATTTTTTGATCACACAACCTTTTACCCACATCTGATTCCTGAGCGTCCCTGATCAGCGCACTCCTGTCTCACATGTCAATAAAAGGCCTGCGTGCCTTAAGATGAGTACCTAGTTATTCTCTGTGTGCTTAGACGTAAGTCATATAGAGTAGATAGCTAAGTGTTATTTTAAGGACATGTTATGTGTGTATTGTACTTATCCCTATAAAGTATTATGAGCATATTTAAATACCTTGCATTTTTATTATAAGCCAGGGGGTTTAGATCTTATAAGGAGGGGTTAGTGTTATAAGATTTACATCGCTTATCTAATTGTCGCGACATGCAGTAGCCACTCGCTCGGAATAGTAAGTCCACATTTATCTCCACCAAAATTTGTAAGGATTCTGCCACAAAAAACCCTTAAACAGGGCTCATATCCTTTCCAAATACATAATTCTCAATTGGACAAAAATTTTATGCCAAGCTGATTATTCTCCTCCAAAGAAGCCAAAAGCATTAACTACCACTCTTAAGTTCAAATAAAATCAAGATTTGAAAGATGGAAAAATGATTTTTTTACCCATAGCTTTTGCTTTTTCAATATGCTATTGTTGACATACTTTTTTGTGTGTCATCATCTACTATGTTAAGTATGATTCAACACTTATTTACTTATTTTACACTTTTTTACTGTCTCTCTCTGGCAATAAAAATTTATTACATATATGAAAATAGAAAAGATTGTGTGGAAACAGAGAAAGGAAGTCAAACTTCTAACAAAGGGTAGAATTGCTATTTATGGCTTTTTGTGTGCCATTTTCAGGGCTTTTATTTTCTACAATGAAAGCACAATTTCTGAACAGGATAGCAGATTGTAATTGTGTGATAATTTGGGAGCTACATTCCCATTCTTGATTTTTTTAAAATACCAAAATATCAAATAGGTAAATGATGCAATAAATGCAAGATTCATTTCAAAATTAAATAAGCTTTAGTTGAGGAATGAAAATGAAATGGAAGCCAAACTAAGAAGATGATCCAAATTCAGCACCATTTTTACTGTTATAACCATTAAGTTGACACTTTCTGCATGATAATTTATGGACCAAAAAGTGTTTGAGATAAACATTTAGTATTCTTCTCCTATGAAAATGAAAATGCAGTGTTACATGATAGAGAGATTAGTCACTTCTAATGATGAGATGTAAGAATTGGTTTCATTTGAAAGTGTTTTGAGCCTGAATTTCTAGCTGGAAAGAAGCAGCTGCTTGACAATTCTGTTCAAGTAATTGACAAGAGGTTTTTTTCTAAAGGAACATTTTTGTAGCTGAGTGACCGATAAAAGAAATTAGATTCCAGAAGAAGAAAAAGGCATTTTTGGATACAAAAGTTTGCTAATGGCCACCTTTTTCTTAGCATTAATTGAAGTGAGCCAAAAGCAGATAGTCTAGGACCTTGAGACCAACTTTTGAACTGTGTAGGAATTACCTCATCCAAACTAATTTTTGGTTGATCACCCATTAACCTCTTATCCCAAAGAGTCACTTATGGGGTTTTGCACCCTCACTGGCAACTTTTCTCAGTTCAAAGCCCAAAAAACTATCTAGATTCTGTTAAATCTTAATAAAAGAGTTTGACCTGAGTTGCCTGAAAAATGGAGCAATCTACAATTTAAATATTTGAAGATCTAAGAAAGGCAAAACTTTAGATTTGATCATTATTTTGTCATTTTGTACAATGATAGTGAATTCTGTAGTCTGATTTTTCCATTTAGTGGAGCCTATGTATGTAGATGGCACACACAGATCTTGGCCTTAAGATTTTAATTACGTAAAGTATTACTTTTTGATCACGCAACTTTTATCCACATCTGATCCCTGACCGTATCTGATCAATGCCCTCCCGCCTCACATGTCAATAAAAGGCCTGCGTGCCTTATTATGATTAACTAGTTACTCTCCGTGTGCTTAGAGATAAGTTATATAGAGTAGTTAGCTAGAAAGTTATTCTAAGGATAATATGTGTGTATTGTAAAGTACCTACTCAAATATAGTATTATGAGCATATCTAAATACCTTGTGTTTCTTTTATAAGAACTGGGGGGCCTTAGAGACTCATAGTCAAGGGGTAGGAGTTACTGAAGATTAACACCCCTTACCTGATTCTTGCAACATGTACAAGCTTGCCACTCGAATTCAGTAAGTCTACATGTAGATACGTAGACTTACTAATTCCGAGCATCAGGCTTGTGCATGTCGCAAGTTTCTGTAACACTTATGCCATGACAACCAGAATCTAAAGTCCCCCTGTTCTTATAATAAAAATGCAAGGTATTTAAATATGCTCATAATACTTTATTGAGATAAGTACAATACACACAAAATATCCTTAAAATAACACTAAGCTATCTACTCTATATGACTTACATCTAAGCACACGGATAATAACTAGGTAATCATTCTAAGGCACGCAGGCCTTTTATTGACATGTGAGACTGGAGCGTGCTGATCAGGGGCGCTTGAGAATCAGATGTGGGTAAAAGTTGCGTGATCAAAAATAATACTTTACCAAAACTTAAATCTATGGCTAAGAGCCGTGTGTGCCGTCTACATATATCTACCCTTTCATTGTTATGTGATACAATAATCCATAACATGCATTGCATACATTACTTTCATGATGTAATCACATTGTGTTTAAATGATTTACTATTGAATCAGCTTATGAAGAATAACATCTGTCATCACAAATTTCTTATAACTTGTTAGTATGCATTCCTTTCTTTCAGTACATTTTCCATGTTGACTTTTTTAATCATCCTAAAATGAGAGGCTCATTACATTTCTCTGTTCAATGATGTAACCAAAAAAAAGACAATTCATTCAACATCATTAAGTTAATCAAAATGACCCTGAAAAGAAGCAGTCACAGATCTGTGTTCAAACACAACAAGTCTTATTGGAAAACATAAATTGAAAGTGATGACAATACTATTTCATTTTCTAAATCAGCCCTTTTTTATGGGACCCTTTTTTTACTTTCAAAAGGAAATAAGAGTTTCACAAAGAAAAGGTCAAATGTTGAGAGAAATTTCATTCACTTGTTCCTTAGAAAAAAAGTCTTATTTGAATAGCCTCTTCCTTTCATTGTAGCCTTTAAAGTTCCAAAGAAGTTTAGTGGCCACTTCACTTTTTTTAATTTGATAAATTTTGTCTTGTATGGAAGAAGAGCTCAATCTGAATTGAGGAGAGTTTTTTGAAATGAATAAAACAGAAAAGTTTGAATTCTTTTAACGAGAGCGGTGCGGTGATCTGAGGAAGACAGCGAGAGTATTGCAGAAATCGGATGATGATCGTAAAAATCCAGTAATGACCTTCCCAATCAAGAAAAGAATCAATACTGTACTGTTTATTGATGGGAAATAGTAGCTTTATATACACTAGAGACATATCAAGCATATTGATCGGACCTCTGAGAGAGAGGTAGGAAAAACTGGCTCAGGTGCGAGAATTAGTGGGATTAATGAAAACCAATAATGGCCACCTATTTGAAATGAGGAACTATGAAGTTGCAGAATGAGAACTTAAAATGGCTGCCTGTTTGAAATGACTTCAACATTTCTAAAATGTTAAAATATCGTAAAGAGAGATAGTGTGAATACTAAACATTGAGTGTACATTATGATGTACGCGAGAAATAATGTGACTGGGCGGTTTTTGGTGATCTATTTTTTTGTGTGTGTGGTAAATTACCCGGGCAGGAGTCGAACCCGGGTTGCTGGGATGGAAATCCAGCTTTTTACCACTTAACCACCCTGCTTCTTGCAACTAGACGAGGAGTAGCATCCTTCATCTGCATTTTTGATAGGCAGGGTTAAATGTTTGTAAAAAATAAAGCAAAGGGGGAGAAAACATTTTTTCTTTGAGCTTATCCAGAATGTGTGAAGATACTGTTTGAACAACAAGTAACTTTTTCACAATTCTTCAAAAGCTTTTCTACATCAAAGTTGAAAATGAAATAGTTATGAAATTCCTTTGATGGAAGAGCAATCTGTTGTTGAAGTTTTAAAATTTGTTATTCATCACAATCATCATGGATGAACAAATCCTAACCAGTTAAGGGCAACTGACTGAGCATTTCTTCATAAGGTTCATCGCTTAACCCTACACTATGAACATATTCACTAACAAGTAATGTAATTAAATCCAACTCAACTAAGTAAATACTGTAAAAAATAAACTTAGATTAAACAAATATCTGATGAAATGTTGACTTAATTTTTTTTGTTCAGATACAACAATGTTGCACAAAATGTCCCAATTAAATCAAATAAAAATTTGTTGTTTATAAAATGAATCTTTTCAAATGTTTTATCTTTTATATTACATTTTTATAGTGAGCTCATTTCAACTGTTTATATAAATATGGGCTTTTTGTTGAGTGACGTCATCAAGTTCCATCTTTCCCTGTTATTGATTGTTTGGCAACAAACTTCATGTAAACATTCTTTTTTTCACAAACAAGCTCATCATTTCATTCGAAACTTTTCAGCACAAAATTTCATTAAATCAGACAAAAAAGTTAGATAGCCTTGAGCAGGTTTTTTTGTAAAAAAAGGGGGAAATTTATTTTTGGTAGGATTGAAAAATGGAAAAATCCTTTGGTATCAAGCTGGCTGACAACAATGGAAATTCTATGAATATCAAAAGCATGTTAGCTAAATCCTACTTCTTATTTTGTAAGCACATTATGCAACAGAGTGATTCTGTTTTGTCCTTGGAATTATTTCAGAAATTGTAGAATGGCTTTTATTTATTGTACATTGTAAATAATGAGCCCATATATCAGCTTTTATTTTGTGCCATGTAAATTCATTCAAGACCTTTATAAGACTCATTGAGATTTTCAAGTACGGTATTGTAGGCAGGAGAGAGTCAGCTGGCAGTTTTCATGTGTAAACCCAACCCAATCCAGAAAAGAATCAATACTGAACTGTTTGTTGATGGAACGGCAGCCCTTTATATACTAAAGGCACGGATTAGCAATGTTAGAAAAACGGGATCAACATGCAAAACCAGCTGGCTGGAGGGGCGAGTTTAGCTTGTGCTAAGTAGTGTGGGAATGAGAGATCAAGCAGCAGCTTGTCACAAAATGAGCTTTACGGGAATGTGAAGAAGCTGAATATAAGAAAATTAAACCCAGAACTTTAAGCTACATCAACACCAGTTTGGTATTTTACCTTTAATTATAAGCAAAGAGCTCAGAGCAATACTTGATGAAACCCAGAATAAGGTTTAAAAAGAACTTTAAAATGTTGATAAAAAAAGTCACTTATTTTTCAAAAAAAAAAAAATTAACATATAA
>Ga0194133_10007818_pt1 | contig 12691 bp, 12 predicted proteins | sample TA2KigOf40mmetaG_FD_155448 | JGI IMG/M metagenome (GOLD analysis project Ga0194133, IMG submission 155448) | Freshwater microbial communities from Lake Tanganyika, Tanzania - TA2015055 Kigoma Offshore 40m | ecosystem: Environmental > Aquatic > Freshwater > Lake | place: Tanzania: Lake...
CGCGGTGCGCCTCAAGCCAGGCCACCAGCTGCTCGCGATAGGCGAGGCGGTCATCGGGGCTGCCCAGGCTGTTGAGCTCGAGCGCCAGGCCGCCGACGCCTAGGGCCGCCAGCAGGTCCCAGGCCAGGGCGATCACCTCGGCGTCGCTGGCGGCATCGGCCACGCCCAGCCACTCGACACCGATCTGGTGAAACTGGCGCTGCCGCCCCGCCTGGGGCCGCTCGTAGCGAAACATGGGGCCGCTGTACCAGAGCCGCTGCGCCCCCTGGCTGAGCAGGCCGTGCTCGATCGCCGCCCGCACCACCGAGGCTGTGCCCTCGGGCCGCAAGGTGCAACTGCGGTCACCCCGGTCGATGAAGGTGTACATCTCCTTGCCGACCACATCGGTGGCCTCACCGATGCCGCGGGCAAACAGCTCGGTGTGCTCAAGCAGGGGCGTGCGGATCTCAGAGACTCCGGCGCGGCGGAAGTGCTCGCGCGACGTCGCCTCGATGTGCTGCCACAGCAACAACTGCTGCGGCAGCAGATCCACCAACCCGCGCAACGACTGCACTTTGCCCTGACCAGTGCTCACCCGTTCACCCTTCGCCCACGCGCCACACCTTTAACCCAGCGGCCCGCGCCGCGCCCGCATCACAGATCGCCCGCGCATCGAACAGCCAAGCCGGCTGCCGCATCACCCCTGCCAGCGCAGCCCAGTCGAGCTGGGCAAACTGCTGCCATTCAGTGAGCACCAGCACCGCATCGGCGCCGCGCACCGCTTCCAGAGGATCTGCGGCCTTCTGCCAGACGCCTTCCCCGCTCAAGCCGTTGCTCGCCCCACCCGGTTGAGACTGCTGCCCGAGATCAAGCGCCATCTGCTCAGCACTCACCTTGGGATCAAAGATCTCCAGCTGGGCCCCCTCCTCGAGCAGATCGGCGCAGATGCGGATTGCCGGCGTTTCGCGGGTGTCGTTGGTGTCGACCTTGAAGGCAAACCCCAGCACCGCAATGCGTTTCCCTGTGACCGTGCCAAACAGCTGCCGCACCACCAGGGCACTGATGCGGTGCTGCTGCCAGGCGTTGAGGGTCACCACCGCCTCCCAGTAGTTGGCCACCTCGGCCAGGCCGTAGTGGCGGCACAGGTACACCAGATTGAGAATGTCTTTCTGGAAGCAGCTGCCGCCAAAACCTGGGCCTGCCTTCAGAAACTTGGACCCGATGCGGCTGTCGGCGCCGATGGCGCGTGCGACCTCGCGCACATCAGCCTCGGTGGCCTCGCACAGCGCCGCGATGCTGTTGATCGAGCTGATGCGCTGCGCAAGAAAGGCATTGGCCGTGAGTTTGGAGAGCTCACTGCTCCAGACGTTGGTGCGCAGGATGCGCTCCGCCGGCACCCACTGGGCGTAGATGGCCGCCAGCGCCTCGATCGCCGCCGGATCCTCGCCGCCGATCAGCACCCGATCCGGCGCCTCGAGATCGCTTATCGCCGTGCCCTCGGCCAGAAACTCGGGGTTGGAGAGCACCGAAAAGCTCTTGCGCCCCGCGGGGGTGTCGCCCTCGGCCGCGCCCAGGATGGTCTGAATCACCGCTGCGGTGCGCACCGGCAGGGTGCTCTTCTCGACCACGATCGTGTGGCCCCGCGCCGCCGCCGCCACCTGACGCGCCGAGGCCTCGATCCAGCGCAGGTCGCTGGCTTGTCCCGCGCCGATTCCCTTGGTTTTGGTGGGTGTGTTGACCGACAGAAAGACCATGTCGGCGGCTGCAATCGCAGCGTCAACCGCCGTTGAAAAGTGCAGGTTGCGGCCGCGGCAGCGGCCCACCACCCCATCAAGGCCCGGCTCATACACCGGCAGCCGGCTCAGATCGGGATCGTTCCAGGCATCAATGCGCGCCTGGTTCAGATCGACCACCGTGACCTGAATGTGCGGGCAGCGATCGGCGATCACCGTCATCGTCGGCCCGCCCACATAGCCGGCGCCGATGCAGCAGATGGTCTGGATCACAGGGTGCGCACCGGCTCGCCGCAATCTTGCAACAGAACACCGGCCCAACTGACTTCTGCTGCATCCTGCAGCCGATCAAGAGACTTCTGCCGCGTCACGCGACCAGCGAACAATCCGATGAAAGCTTGGATGTCATCGTGTGTTTCCCTTGCTGATTCTTCTTTCAAATCAACACGATCCCCATCTTTCATACATACTCCCTGAAATACGCAATTGTCGGCTCCAGGCCCTGCTCCAAAGGCACCGTGGGCTGCCAGCCCAGCTCGCGCTGGGCGAGCTCGATCACCGGTTGGCGTTGCAGCGGATCGTCCTGGGGCAGGGGCTTGCAGATCAGCTCAAGGGCTGGGTTGATGCGCCCCTTGACCAGCTCCGCCAGCTGGCGAATCGTGAATTCACCTGGGTTGCCGAGGTTGATCGGACCGGTATGGCCGCCGTTCATCAGCCGGATCAGCCCTTCCACCAGGTCGTCGACGTAACAGAAGCTGCGCGTCTGGCTGCCGTCGCCATAGAGCGTGAGCGGTTCACCGCGCAGGGCTTGCACGATGAAGTTGCTCACCACGCGGCCGTCGTCGGGCAGCATGCGCGGCCCGTAGCTGTTGAAGATCCGCGCCACCCGGATCTCCACCCCGTGCATGCGCCGGTAGTCGAAGCACAGCGTTTCGGCAATGCGCTTGCCCTCGTCGTAGCAGCTGCGAATGCCGATGGTGTTGACGCAGCCCCGGTAGCTCTCGGGCTGGGGGTGCACCTCGGGGTCGCCGTAGACCTCAGAGGTGCTCGCCAGCAGCAGCCGCGCCCCCACCCGGCGGGCCAGGCCCAGCATGTTGTACGTGCCCAGAAAGCTGGTCTTGGCCGTCTTGATCGGGTTGTGCTGGTAGTGCACAGGCGAGGCGGGGCAGGCCAGGTGCCAGATCCGGTCCACCTCCAAGCGGATCGGCTCGGTCACGTCGTGCCTGATCAGCTCAAAGCGCGGATGGCCGATCCACTGGGCGATGTTCGTTTTGCGGCCGGTGAAATAGTTGTCGAGGACGATCACCTCCTCGCCTGCATGCATCAAGCGGTCGGCCAGGTGCGAACCCACAAAGCCGGCGCCGCCGGTGATCAGGTTGCGGGGCAGGGAGGCCGGCATGGCGGATCACTGGGTCGCTTGATTCTGCGCGATCAGGGTCAATGGGGGGAGCCCCAGTGCAGGCCTAGAGAGAAGCAAGGCAGGCAAACTTGATTACGTTCACTCCCCCTAAACCCTTGGATCCCTTGGTTGCGGCCTGTCGCCCGCGGCAGTGGACCAAGAACCTGCTGGTGTTCGCGGCGCCACTGTTCGCCTTTCGTTTTGACGCGGCGGTCTGGCTGCCGGCCTGCGGGGCCTTGGTGGCCTTCTGCCTGATCTCCAGTGCGATCTACCTGCTGAACGACTGCCTGGATGTGGCGGCCGATCGGGCCCATCCGAGCAAGCGGCACCGGCCGATCGCTGCTGGCCTGGTGAGCGTGCCGGCGGCGCTGCTCACGGCGGTGGTGCTGGCGGTTGTGAGCTTGAGCTTGGCGGCCTGGACGTCACCGCCTCTGGCGGGCGTGGTGCTGCTCTACGGGTTGATCCAGGTGGGCTACTGCCTGCAGCTCAAGCGGATGCCGCTGCTGGATCTCTTTTGCATAGCCTCTGGGTTCCTGTTGCGTGCGATCGCGGGCGCGGCGGCGGCCTCCCTGCCGGCCTCGCCATGGTTCCTGCTCACGGTGGGGCTGTTGGCGTTGTTCCTGGCGATCGAGAAACGCAAGGCCGAGCTGCGTGTGGCGCAGGATCGGGGCGTGATCACCCGGAAGGTGCTGGAGCGGTACTCGCTGCCGCTGCTGCTGCGGTTGGAGAGCACAGTGGCGACCAGCGCCTTCATGAGCTATTCACTCTGGGCGGCAGGGCCGGCGTTGCGGGGAGCCCCCACGAGCTGGATGCTGCTAACCGTGCCGTTCGTGCTGGTGGGGATCTTTCGCTACCAGCTGCTGAGCGATCCCGATGAAGCCGATAGGCGGCGGGAGTGGGCGCCAGAGCAGAGCAGCGAAAAGCCAGAAGAGATCCTGCTGGGCGACCGGGGCATTCAGTTCACCCTTGCAGGCTGGCTGGTGACCACAGCGGTGATTGGTGTAATCAGCCACCTGAGCCGATGAGGCCGCTGGTAGCGGTCTTTGATGTCGATGGCACGTTGCTGCGGGGCGACTGCCTGTGGCTGGCCGCCAAGCGATCATGCGGACCGATTGGGCAGTTGGTCGCTGCTCCGGCGTGCCTGCCGTGGCTGATTGGCTGGCAGCTGAAGCTGGTGAGCACGGGTCGGTTCAAGCAGCAGGCGATCGCCGCCTTCCAGATCTGCGAGGCGTTCAATCAAGCAGAGGCCCATGGCCTTGATGCGTCTGATTGGTTGACGGAGCTGCGGGGCCAGCTGCGGCCTGAGGCCTCGGAGCGGTTGCGCTGGCACCAAGACCGCGGCGATCGGGTGTTGCTCTGCTCGGCATCACCACGGATGCTGCTGCAACCGCTGGCCGACTGGCTGGGCGTCGAGCTGCTCTGCACCGAGCTCCAGCAGAGGGATGGTCGCTGGCAACCCAAGTTGGCGAGCCCGAACTGCAAGGGGCCCGAGAAGGTCCGCCGTCTGAGGGAGCATCTGGGCCCGCTTGAGGGTCTGGCGATCGAGGCTTACGGCGACAGCAAGGGTGACCGCGAGCTGCTTCTGGCGGCGGAACGTCCCCACTACCGCAGCTTTGCGGATCAACCGGTCCCGTATCCGGCCTTCTCACTTGGGCCGTTGCTGCCGGTGGTGGCCCTGGCACTGCTGGGCTACGGGCTGCTGGGGATCTGGAGCCAGGGCGATCAGCTGCTGCCGCTGTTCAGGAGCCTCTGGCCGCAGATCGTGTTGGGGCTGTTGCTCGTGTTAACGGGATACGGGATTCGTTATGGCCGCTGGCGGTTGCTGCTCGCTGCGGTCGATCAACGCCCCCCGATCGCGGCGGACATTAGGATCTGGATGGGCTCCTATGCGTTCACAGCTACCCCGGGCAAGTCGGGAGAAGCGGTGCGTTCGTTGCTGCTTAAGCAAGAGTGCGGGGTGCCAGTGCCGCCCACGTTGATGGCGTTGGTGGTGGAGCGGCTTACCGATGGCACGGCAGTGCTGCTGTTGCTCCTGCTCAATGTCTCGCTGCTGCTGCGCTGGCAGGTGCCGCTGCTCCTTCCGATCGGCGTAGCGGGCGGCATTTCGATCGGTGCAGCAGCTCTGAGCAGAACCCAGAGGGGCCAGGGGCGCCTGAAGTCGATCGTCCTGCGGATGCTCCCCCGCAAACTCGCCGGTGCCGGCAGTGACGGACTGACCGCGCTCAAAGCGTTGCTGCAGCCCCGCGTGCTGCTCCAGGCCACGGTGATCGGTGCGGTGGCCTGGAGCCTGGAGGGTGTGAGCCTCTGGCTGTTGCTGCACGGGATGGGTATCGAAGGAATCGGTATCGGCGGCGCCACGATCGCCCACACCGCCGCGGGGCTGCTCGGCGCCCTCACCCTGCTGCCCGGTGGGCTGGGCAGCACTGAAGCCGGCACGGTTGGGTTGCTGGCCCTGCAGGGCGTGGGCGTGGCAGCAGCCACACCGGCCACACTGCTGATCAGGCTGATGACCCTCTGGTTCGCAACAGCCCTGGGCGTGGGTTGCCTGCTGTGGCCAGCACGCCCGCGTTCATGAATCACACCGACGTCACAGCCCAACCTGTCGAGCTGGCGTTGGCGATGTCCAGCTGGACCTACGCCGAGCAAGACTCGATCCCATGAGAAGCAGCGTCCAGACCCCAATCGGCAGTGCCTTTGTGCTCGGCAGCACAAGTGCGGTGGCCCGCGCGATCTGCCTGGAGCTCGCCCGGCGCGGCTGCAGCCGCTTCCACCTGGTAGCGCGCGATCCAGCCAGGAACCAGCCACTGGCCGCTGAGCTCGCAAAGCAGTTCGGAGCTGCCGTGAGTGTCGAGCAGACCAACCTCCTGGCCGATGCCGCCCTGGAGCCAATCCGCCGGCCTGATGTGGGGGAGTTCGATCTGTACCTGATCACCACTGGATCGCTCGGAGATGCGGAGCTGGCCCTTAGCGATAGCAGTGAAGCGTTGCGGATCACGGCAGCCAACTACAGCGGCCTGCTCCCGTGGATCACCGCCATCGCCACCCCCGAGCGACTCGCACGGCCTGGGCGGCTGTGGGTGTTCAGCTCAGTGGCTGCTGATCGAGGCCGGCCTTCCAACTACCACTACGGCGCAGCCAAGGCAGCCCTCACGGCGCTGTGTGAGGGGCTCCTGCTGCGCTGCCACGGCAAGCCGTTCGCCGTACGGATCATCAAGGCCGGGTTCATGGCCACACCGATGACGGTGGGCAAGGCACCGCCGGCTTTGTGTGCCAGCCCGGAATCGGTGGCCCGTGACTTGCTGCGGAGCCCGAATAAACGAGGCATCGAATACCTCCCCTGGTGGTGGTCGCCGCTGATGCTGTTGATCCGTCTGCTGCCTACCCCTCTGGCCTCCAAGCTGTGATGACAACCCTCCCCCCCGGCCTGCAGAGCGAGACGCGCATCCTGATGGGATGGGGGCGTACCAATCCGGTGACGGCCCAGGTGGTGCAGCCCAGCAGCGTGGAGCAGCTTCAGGAGCTGGTGCGCGGCGCCCCGCCCCGCTCCTTGATTGCCCGCGGCCTAGGCCGCTCCTATGGCGATGCGGCTCAGCTCAAAGACGGCACGGTGATCGAGCTGCCTGCGTTTGATCAGATCGAGCTCAATGCAGCAAGCGGCATCGTCACAGCTGGAGCAGGCGCAAGCCTGGATCAGATCCTGCGAGTGATCGTGCCGGCAGGGTTCTTCCTGCCGGTCACCCCTGGCACCCGCAACGTCACAGTCGGTGGGGCGATTGCGACAGACGTGCACGGCAAGAACCACCACGTCGACGGCAGCTTTGGCAACCACGTCCAAAGGCTGCTGCTGGTTGATAGCAATGGCAACCTGCGCGAGCTCACCCCCAGCGGACGGGGCAACTTCGATGAGGCGGAGTTCTTCTGGGCCACCGTCGGTGGCATGGGGCTCACCGGGGTGATCGTGGAAGCCACGTTCTCGCTGATCCCGATCACGACCTCGCTGATCAGCGTTGATACGACCCGCTACCAGGATCTGGAGTCGCTGATGGCGGCGATGGTGGAAGCCGACGCCAAATACCGCTACAGCGTTGCCTGGGTCGACAGCCTCGATCCCAAGGGCCGCGGGGTGCTCACTTGCGGCGACCATGCCCGCCTAGAGCAGCTCAGCCCAGCCCAACAAGCCGATCCGCTCCACTACGATCCGAAGGCCCTTGCCTCAGCACCTCCCTTCCTGCCAGGCGGGTTGCTGAACAAGCTGACTGTCAGGGCATTCAATGAAGCCTGGTACCGCAAGGCCCCGAAGCATAGGGAAGGTGAACTGCAGGCGATCGCACCGTTCTTCCATCCGCTCGATGGCGTGCAGGACTGGAATCGCATTTACGGACCAGGCGGTTTCCTGCAGTACCAGTTCGCCGTGCCCAATGAAGCGGCTCACTTGGTGCCGCGCACGCTGGATGCGCTGCGGCAGGTGGGAGCTCCGAGCTTCCTGACCGTGCTTAAGCGGTTTGGCCCCAGCAACCCAGCTCCGCTGTCGTTCCCGATTCCGGGGTGGACCCTTGCCGCTGATGTGCCGGCTGGAGTGCCAGGGCTGCTGGAGGTTCTGGACCAGATCGACGAGGAGGTAGCCGAGGCTGAGGGGCGCTTGTATCTCGCCAAGGATTCCAGACAGAGTTCTCACTGCTATTTTTCAACATACTTATCACAGTCGAGAGAACTTGCAAAAGACCTCGACGGCCCCTTTTCATCTGATCTGTCTGCAAGGTTAGACATTTAAAAGAACCGCAAACATTCCTGAATATATTCGTTCCTGCCAATACAAAAAAGACATTTAAAATATTCTTTGCGCCAGCGACTATTTAAATCATCCTTTTCCTATCAAACGAAGCAATAGCGAATAAGAGCTGGGGCATTCAGTAAAGTCCGGGCCATCTATTTCTCTAAGGCATAAATTTACCAGTTACTGGTAGATCTCAGCATCAGCTTTAGTGTGAAAGACAGGATAAGACGGCTACTGGGACATTACTGAAGTGACCAGATTTTCTACGCCCTCAAACACGAATCGAGCAGCGATGACGGCTTTAATAGCTTTATCAGAGAAGAAGAACTGACCAGGCATTTGGCCGCCAAAGTCGAAGGTACTACGATCGCGTGCACCGTCACTCAACGATTGGCCACCTTAGCCAGATCGATTACGAATAGCTGTCCATCTACAACTGTAGACTCACAATCATAGAGCCGCACTCTTTGCACTAAATCAGGGCGATTCTAGCGCACCTCAAATAATAGCAAATATACAACAACTGTGCACTCAGCAAGATAATTAATGCCCTATAAAATAAAATCATATCAGTCCTGACTTGCGGCCCCAAAACAAATATCTATGCGAATGGCTTGACCATAACAAAAAGCCGATCCTAATGCCAAATAACTCATTACATTTAACCAATCCAATTATGTATATTCTACTATCGAATGCACCAAGGGCTTATTGTCTTAAGAGAATCCAGGCAAATTCCTGCAAATGGATAAATAAGTGGACTAAATGCGATGGCAGATTTAAAGGTCCATCCCACTGGAGCTATGCCGTAAAATAACATCCCTGCTATAGCCAAACTTCTCAGCAGTCTTAGTCGAGAAAAATTAATCTGTTTGATTTCAGCAGAAGAAGAGCTCACTCTATTAGCGCGTTCAAATCTGATTGGCGATCTTCTAGAAATTTCAATAAAGCAAATAAATGCGGAGAATAATTGCAAAAATATCCATCGTCCATAATCAATGCCCCAAAAATAGACAGGAAATGTAAATAGAAAAACGATTATTACTGCTTGAAGGTAGCGGAGCACATTGGCCCTGCCAACACAAAAGCAAATCCATGCTGAGGCAGAAGGAGGCTTGTAAGCGTATATAGCCACTGAATTCAACAAAGCTCCCAGAGTCATTGTTATCATAACGCCAGCAAAAGTCGGGATTCCATAATCCTTAGCATATGCATATTGAAGAAAATTTGCCCAAATTTTATTAAATCCCCAGCTTAAAGCTTCGATAGAAGCACTAGGAACAACGTCATTGTTTGATAGCTCAGGCAATATACGCAGGGAATTGACGATACCCTGAGGAGCTTTTAAACCAACGCTAGTCGCAAGAATTAGGATTGCAATAGCATAAACTGGCCACAATAAGCGAGCGGTTGATGATATACTTTTAAGCATTACAGCTAATGAAATAATATTTTTAGAAGTCCTATCAATTTGAATTAAGCAAGAAATCGCTACAAATGTAGCAGTAACAAATATAATATACATTTCATGGCTTAAGATAGTTAAAATCGATATACAAACTATAGCAATTTTCCGAAGCCTGATTGTTGAATTGGCAAATAAACACGTGCAGATCAAGAGGGACAAGCAAATTAAAAGATCCTTCCTAAAAGCTGACCAAGTATCAAAAACAGGAAAAAGCATCAAAGTCGGACAAAACAAAAGCCAGCGAGGTAAAATATTGTACGCACGACACCAAAGAATTGATATCAATATTGACAGCAGAATAATAGGCAGCACAAACAAAATTATTCTTGAATCAAAATGATAATATCTAGTTAACTGATAAATTATTTCTCCCGGCAAGCCTCTTCTAATAAAACCTGATTGATAATTAATTAGCCAATCAGAAAACGACCAATTTGCAAGAATTGTATTACTTGTTTTAAATAAAACAATGTATGCTCTACCTATAGCAACCAAGAAAGATGCAACAAACAAAACAAAAAAGATACAAGTCCAAGTAGCATCTAAATTGTTAATAGGCTTCTGTTTTTTTAAATTTATATTAAACATTTGTCAGGCATTACAAGGGGAAAGGCTTGGGGAAGCAATTGATTCTGAATCAGCAATATACTAAACAAGGTAGTTGCAAAATGCAAGCATGTACTGTAAAAGCTTTAATTTGCTTTATGCCCTGTGCCCTGATAGTCTCTGGAAAGAACTAGCCAGGCGGTAGTCTTCAATTACCTGCCCAAGCCCAACACAAAGAGATAACTGAGCACTCCATCCAAGTTGTCTTAAGCGACTAACATCGAGCAACTTGCGAGGGGTCCCATCCGGCTTGCTGTTATCCCATTCAATAGATCCTTCGAAGCCGGCCACCTCTGCTACCGTCTTGGCAACTTCGCGGATAGTCACATCCACCCCAGTGCCCACGTTGAGGTGATTTAAGGGGCCTAGATCTTCATTGTCTGGACCCAGATTATGGGGGGCATCAGCAGCATTCGGATCCCAATGCTCAAGAGCAAAGACAACCGCTTCCCCAAGGTCGTCTACATGCAGAAACTCACGCATCGGCGTACCCGTTCCCCAACACGTGACCGAAGATGCACCAGCCTGCTTGGCCTCAACAAAGCGCCGGATCAAAGCCGGCAGCACGTGGCTGCCGGTGGGGTGGTAGTTGTCGCCCGGCCCGTACAGGTTGGTGGGCATCAGGCTGATCGCATCGAAGCCGTGCTGGCGCCGCAGCGCCTCGCACAGCTTGAGGCCGGCGATCTTGGCGATCGCATACCACTCATTGGTGGGCTCCAGGGGCCCGGTGAGCAGCGCCTCCTCGCGGATCGGCTGCTCGGCGAATTTCGGGTAGATGCAGCTGCTGCCGAGAAACAGCAGCCGCCGCACACCGCTGCGCCAGGCCGCCTCGATCACGTTGGTCTGGATCTTGAGGTTCTCCAGCAAGAAATCAGCGGGGTAGGTGGCGTTGGCGTGGATGCCGCCCACCTTCGCGGCCGCCAGCACCACCACAACCGGACGCTGAGCCGAAAACCAGCGTTCCACGGCGCCCTGATCCAACAGATCGAGCTGGTCGCGGCCGGCCGTCAGGAGCTGGCGATAACCGGCGCGCTGCAGGGCTCGGCAGATGGCGCTGCCGGCCATGCCCCGGTGGCCGGCCACGAAGATGCGATCGGCTGGAGAAATGAGCTGGGTCATGGCAACTGCAACCAATGGAGACCTGCAAAACGGCCAAAATCGTTGTCAAAACTCACCAACCGCCAGCCGTTGGCCACCGCCAATGCCGCCAGATAGGCATCGGTGCACAGCCGCGGCGGTAGATCCCCCTGGCGCAGGAAGCCATGAAAAACATCCCAGCCTTCGCTCTGGGGCCGCGCCATGGCGACCCCAGGCTGGGTGCAGAGGGCTTGCAACAACTGTGATGCCTCAGCCGGGCTTTTGACGGCTGAACCCATCACCTTGGCCTGACTCATCAGCCGCACCAGGCCAATCGCGGTGACGTCACAGAACACCACCTGCTGGGCAGCCCGCTGCTCCCAATAGCGAGCAGCCTGGTGATGGTGCGCATGGGCAGGCGACGCCAAAGCGAGCCACACATTGAGATCAGGAAGATCGACCAGCGCGATCACGACTCGATCAACTCGAACAGGCCGGCATTGCTGAATTGGTCTGCCTCGATGGCAAGAGGTCCTTGCAACTTGGGCAAGGCTGCTGCTGAACGCGCTGGCGCTGCGCCCAGAGGCGGGGCGTCGAGCCCCTGCTCCACATAGCTGCGCAATAGCTGTTTGAGAGTGAGGCGCTCGCTGGCGGCACGGGCCTTCAACCGCGCAAAAAGCGGATCGGGCAACTCCAGCGTGGTGCGCATGACCGCTCGGTTGATCGATGCGCACTTTAATGCGCATTTTTGACCGCAAGCGGATTGGTGGGTGGATTCTCCATCGAACCCACCACGTTGAACCCTTGGCGGCGCAGCAGCGCTTCCTTGGCCGCTTCCTCTTTGTCGGTGGCCACCATCTCAGCCACCAGGTCTTCGAGGGTGGTGGTGGGGGTCCAACCCAGCTTCTCCTTGGCCCGGGTCGGATCGCCCAGCAGGGTCTCCACCTCGGCCGGCCTGAAGTAGCGCGGGTCGATGCGCACCACCACGGCACCGGTGTCGCCGCGGCGGCCCGTTTCGGCAATGCCGTCGCCCTCCCAGACCATGGGACCCCAGCCCAGCTCGCAAGCGGTGAGCTCGATGAAGCGGCGCACCGATTCCTGGCGGCCGGTGGCGATCACGAAATCTTCGGGGATGCCCTGCTGCTGAAGCATGCGCCACTGCATCTCGACATAGTCGCGGGCGTGGCCCCAGTCGCGCAGGGAATCGAGATTGCCCATGAACAGGCACTGATCGAGCCCCGCATGGATGCGCGCCAGGCCGCGGGTGATCTTGCGGGTCACGAAGGTCTCACCACGGCGCGGTGATTCGTGGTTGAACAGGATGCCGTTGCAGGCGTACATCCCGTAGCTCTCGCGGTAATTGACCGTGATCCAGTAGGCGTAGAGCTTGGCGACGCCATAGGGGCTGCGAGGATAGAACGGCGTCGTCTCTTGTTGGGGAATCTCCTGCACCAGGCCGTAGAGCTCGCTGGTGCTGGCCTGGTAGATGCGCGTCTTGGCCGTGAGGCCCAGGATCCGCACCGCCTCAAGGATCCGCAAGGTGCCTAAGGCATCGCTGTTGGCGGTGTATTCGGGCGACTCAAAGCTCACCTGCACGTGGCTCTGGGCGCCCAGGTTGTAGATCTCGTCGGGCTGCACCTGCTGCACAATCCGGA
>Ga0194133_10007819_pt1 | contig 12686 bp, 11 predicted proteins | sample TA2KigOf40mmetaG_FD_155448 | JGI IMG/M metagenome (GOLD analysis project Ga0194133, IMG submission 155448) | Freshwater microbial communities from Lake Tanganyika, Tanzania - TA2015055 Kigoma Offshore 40m | ecosystem: Environmental > Aquatic > Freshwater > Lake | place: Tanzania: Lake...
TTGGAACATCAAAAATTATGTAGAACAAAATAGACACCCCACAAGACCAACGGACTGCAAATCCATAATCTCGTTCACCGTTCTGTAAATACAATAAAGTTTGAGAAGGTATGGAAACTCTCAACTCTGGGGTCTTGAAGAACAAAACTCACCATAAACTTTGTCTTCTGCACACCATAAAGCTTCTTGGTATCTTGAAAATTGATCAAAAGAACTGGATTGGACACAATGCTTTTGGTTATCAGCACCAAATCTTCTGCAACTCTTCGGCTTCATGTTAAAAATTAAAATCATTAGTCTTAAAATCTCACTTCACCAAAAGACCGCTACCTAGATGATCCTGCATCAAGAAGCAGACCTCCCAAAGGATCTCCAAGCAGCTTAAAATTAATTTGAATACATTTAAATTTTATCTGAAATCATGCAATTATGTCAAACAGCCTAAAATTTGTGCTAAAAATAAAGCCATTCAGGTATTTAGATTTAAAACCCTTGAACTTTAAATTACCAAAACAATTGCAAACACTATTGTGCCTTGCCACTTTTTTAGTACTTCCTCTTCATCGTGCTCAAGCTTTGCCATGTTGCATAGAAACTCAATAACTGCATCGAGGGTTTGGGTAACCTCCACGACATACTATAAGTTTTAATTATTTGAGAAAAACGACTAAAAACTTAAAATAATTATTACCTCATCAGAATCAAGTGTGAGTAGCTCTTTTCCCTCTAGCAGAGGTAAGTCAATAGTCCTCAAGTGACGAACGTGTGAAAGAATGCTAACCAAAACTTCCTCTAAGGAGAGGATCGAGGAAGGTTTGACACCAAATCGCATAAAAGCAATACTCAACGAGGGCAAAATGTGTCGAAGTTTCGCATTGTCTTGAAACGATCCGCAATGTTCAGACAAGGAAATAATAACCTGGAAGTACATGGTTAAAATTAGAAGTGGGATGTTATAATTCATGATTCATGTTATTCAGCCTGCCAATCTGCTCCATCAATTTACTTTAAAATAATTTTTGAACATTTAAAAGATTTATAGGGCTGTACCTCTTTAGGATTTCCTGTTGAAGCTATATGGGACAAAAGTTCTTGGCAACCTACAAGGATCTAAAAGATATTGAAAAGTTTAAGTATTTTTTCCAAGAGAAAAAGCATAATTCATTTTTAATTTAATTTCAAATATTATTAATTAGAATAATTTGTTTTAAAATAATGTCCCAATTGAAATTTTCTATCGCTTATTCCACCATTGCTTAGCTAAAATTACAACAAACTGATCATCAGCATCTTGATTTTGTGAGAAAATTAAGAATCTTTTCGTAACAAATCAGTTAGCCATCCCTGGTCAAAATTTCGTAAAAAATATGTGAAGTTGTAGAGAAAAAATTCCTCTTTTCAAAAAACTATAAATATTTCATTTAGCAGCAAAACTCTGGGAGGAGATGTAATTCAAAGTTACTAAGTCCCATCACTATCACAGACGGACAGGCATTCACTAAAAACCGGTAGCCTTATGAAAAAAATTAAATAAAACCTGTGGAGTGTTGTTCCATTTGTCATTCGTCATGTAAATCGTGATTAGAGGGACCAGCTTGTCAAATCCCTCCTCAGAAACAAAGGTTTTGAAGTCATCCTAAAAATTATAATTACACTATAAAGAAACATTAAATAAATGATCCTTTGTGATAAAAATTGTAAAAATTGTAAGAAACTTTGAGTCCTTTGAAACTGTTTTGACAACTTAATCATTCTATTAGTTTTGAAGGTCTTATGATCGTTACAGATATCAAGATTCATCTTTGAGTACAGTCTGCCTAAATATAAAAATCATGTACCCTCTTAATAGCGTCAAGTGCCGCCATAAAATCGCCATTTTCAAGGTATTGCAGGATAATTTCTTCCAATTCTGAAGTATTCGTGCTCATTGTTGTTGTTGTTTTGAGTTGTTTTTATTCCCATCTAGATTTTTTTACTTTAGTCACAAGTCTATCGTTTTCGTCAAGAGTAACGACAAACTGCTGTGATGAAGCCTGACTTCTCATGTACAGAAGGTAACCAACACAAGATCCAAATGCCAAGGAGCCAAAAATAATCATATACTTATTCTGAAAATTCAAACGTTTTGATGAAATCGTCTCGCCTTATCAATTCTTTATACCTTACTGGTTTTGCATACAACTCAAAGTTGACAGCTCTGAACACACCACTTGTTCTCAGGGTTCTTATACCATCTCCTGGACTTGCAGATGGACCGGTCTCAATGCGTGTAGAAGCTTTATGGGGAAGTTCTTTATTTGACATCTCTTCTCATCTTGCTTTGGAAATTTAAATGTCCATCAAAAAATGGCCGGTTCAAAAATGTAAACATAAAGTTTGTTTGTTTGTTTATAATGAATGCCCCTTCTTAATGTAGAGGCTAGGGTCAGATCTTGCCTATGGAGTATCACGATCAGAGCGAATTCCTTGTGAGGCGGCATAACAAGAACAATTGATGACAGCTTTGAAGTCTGTTTATTACCAACTGAAAACACTGGCTATTGGCTTCAATTTGACTACATTTCAATTCAACTCAAGGTCAGACAAGGGATTCAACGTTGATGGGAGTTGTAAGTAGGTATTAATAAGCAATACATTTTGAATTACCTATAAATTCTCTGAGAGTACTAAAAATCATGATTAACTTTGTTAATTTTTTCGCATCTGAGAGCTCTTAATGACATTAGCTTAGAGGCCACCTCCTTTGGCATTTACTTGACCAAGCACGTGAACCTTATAAAGACGATTCATTTGTTCTAATACGATGAAAGTGAGAACAGTGTGAGGTCCAAGCCTTTAAACAATAAAAGATGAGTTTTACATCTAGAAATTTTGAAAAAGTTTGTGCTTATAGACCTGAAGTAGTAAGGAGTAAATCCTTTCCAAAGTGCAAAAAAGCCCTCATTTTTTACAACTTTAGAGATAACATCAATTGCTCCTTTGTATTCAGGTTTGCCATCAACCATTTTCATATTTTGTATTCTAAAATTAAAAATATTGAAAACACAAAAGGAACTTTTTTGAATTATAATGAACCTGGTTTTGGCAATATCTACAGGCATGGAAGCTGCCGTTGTAACGAGTCCTGAAATCATGCTGGCAAGAAAATGTAAGAAGATGCCATCTTGTACATAACCTGTAGAATTAGTTTTTTGTATTTTTTTACTGTCTAAAAACCTCTGTCAGAACGAACCTGTGCCAAATATGAGCTGCTTTGCCTGAGAATAAGAAGCTAATTGAGCAGCATTGACAACCATTGCCCTCCCCATGGTGGGGATTGCCCCTCTCCACATTGCAAAGAGACCCTCCTCACGAAATATTCTAAAAAGTGCATCAAAGACGTTTTTGTAATTGCGCCGTTGATCGACTGGTAAGTTTCCGTCTGAGGTCATTCTTATGAGGGCAACCTTAAAAACACTATTTTTTAATAAATAGTTACCGGCAAATTACATAGTTAAACTAGATAGATAATGATGATAAGATCATGCCAGTTACCTCTGCAGGAGTGCCTACAAAAGCACCGGTTGCTCCTGCCGCCATTCCCAGTCCAGCCTTCATTAAAAATCCTGGGGGTTTCCCATCTGAGCTCGAAAAAGTTTCGAACAGCCATGTGTAGATTCCTAAAAATTAAATCAAAATAATTTCAAAAAAAGTCTGAATGACAAAAAGAATAGCGCAAATAATTTTTATTTCTCGTCAATTTATATTTCAATCGTAAAAAGAAGAAGTTTTAGTGAGGCAGAAAGTAGATTAAAAAAAATATTACCGAGTCTTGTTGTTGTGTAGGTAGCCTGTCTGAGTAACCCAGCAGAGAGTCCTGAAAAAAAATCAATACAAGATATTAACTTTCAGGCAGTGCACGATTATTTTTCACGTCAAATTTTATAATCTGTGGTGAATAAGATGTCAGTTGTTATGACAACATTTCTACCTTTCCTTTCTTTTTTTTATCTACTCGCCTGTGTAGAGAGTAGCAAGACCCTCATTTTTCACAACGTTTAAAAGTACAGTAGCAGAGGATGGACGTGCTTGACCGGCACTTAACTTCATCACCTATTAGAACAGAGAACCTTTTTTTAAAAAATAGCCAAGGGAACAATACGAGAGAGGCACTGAAGAATTAATTTCTCACTCAAGAATATTAATTCTTTCGATGGAACATCCTTACATCACAAATTAAGGATAATATATTGCCTGCATCCTGTTTTTCACCAAGTCCAGAGGTTGAACAAAACACGTGGCTGCCATTCTGATATTTAAGAGGTAAGATAAACTGTGATACCCACTGATTTTTCACTGAATTTAAGACCAATCGATCCTTACCCTGATGTGCCGCCAAATAGAAATTTAATTCCATTTGGAATTGTTTGTTGCTTATTTTCAGACATCTTGTTTCTAAGGTGTTAGGCCTGTTGTTGAACGGCGAGAGCTACAGTAAACTAAAAGTAACAATTATTCAATTGGTAAATGTTTTTGTGACGTTAAATGAGGGCCGAGACCCATTAAAAACTCTCAACAGTCATGATTGGTGTGGGCCAAACTGCATGTCGAACCGCCATGACATTTATAAATAAGAGACAGTTAAATGTGAAACAACAATAATGCTTTTCGAACGAGTCAGCTGATTGCATAAAAGTTAAGCTCGTAGCGGAAAATAATTTTATTACACTATATTTTATGAAACGGCACAACTTCACTCACGGTCACGTGGTTTTTATCAATTCACAATTATTTCGTTAAATTTAAAAAAAGACAAGAAAATTACTGTCAAGTAAAAAAAATATAAATTCTTGCCTTATTTTGTTTAATAGGTATTTAGAATTGTAACTCGTTCAAGAAAGACGCTGTCGTAATATAACTTGAATATCTCAAAGCAGGAAAAACTTGAACAGTTTGATGAGAATTTTTACCTTAATTGGATGCAGCTCACCCTATTTGTTTGACGAAACAAAAAATTATATCATCTTGTGTAAGGACGAAATCTTTTTGTTTTGCACATGACTTCATTCTTGCACGCGCAGCGCGTCAAAAATGTTAGTCGGTGTCGCCCGAGAGTGGAGGCGGACAAACCGAAAACTTCTATGAAAAGCTCTCTTTTTAATAAAGTTTGGCAAGGACCGATTCAATTCAGTTTGGTTGCCACGTTTTTGAGTAGAATACACAAAAAAAGTTATTATTTTACAATCCAATTTGGTACGTGAAACGTAAAAGTGTTGATTTCAATAAAAGCAGTCTTTTATTGAGATTATTTCCCTTGAAATTATTTTTTTCATAGTTAGAAAATGTTTTTGAAAAAATATAAGTTAGCCGGCTTTCTCTATATTTACTAAATCTGCCCCAGCCCAGCTTATTCGTCAATATAATCCAAGTCAAGTTTCGTGCAATCCTTTTCGATTCGATCGTGTTGATTTCCCTATATTCATTGTTAACAGCAAAAGTCAGGCTTGATCAGATTCCTCCAAAAGACAATAAAATACACTTTTGCTGACATTAAAAACAAACAAAATATTTGTTCGTGTTACTGAGCAGAGAGAGAGAAAAATTCAGAGTTTCATCCCATAAAAAATCACGTTATCGTCTTGTGCATTTTACTATTTGAGTGAAGGTGATCCAAGAAAAGTGATCCCTTATGCCTTGGTTTCGCTGAAAATGGTAGTCTTGTCTATACTGACGAATCTCAAAGATTTTGTCGTTTGGTCTTGGACGTACCTCTGGGCTTTTTGGTTTTTGCTGGTAAGGACCCACACACTTATGTACTATAGAGGCTGTATTAGAGAGCATTGACAAATTTTTCATCTGTCCCAAAGAAATCTTAGAGTTTTACTATTTGACTCAAGTGCGTCGTTTTTCTTTCGAGGTTGCCTTCGTCTTGTATTATCTTCGAGGTCCCCTCAAAATTGGCGAAAATCTCAATATGGCCACCATGTTTTTAACTACATTGACGCCAAAGTTTTACGTGGCACTTACTGGGACATCTTCCTTAATATCGGGTCTGATTCTCATCTTTGAGTGGTGGTATTATCGCAGGTATTTTTCTTGATTTTTTAATTGCAAATTATTCAACATCTCATGTTTTGTAGTGTGTTGCCCTCCGCTGCTCTAAGTTATCTGACGGTTCGCTCTGACATATTTTCCGACTTAAACAAATCATGATGCTGCAGTAGCAATAATTTACAGTCATAAATTTTAATCGTGTTGCAACTTCTAAAAATTTACTTCTAGTTGTGTTTAGTATTTCTAAACTATATGGGTATGAACTTAATCAAAATCATTCAATTTTCTCTTCAATGACCTTTTATTATGATTGAAAAAAGTGTATTCTTTTGTAAAAAAAAACCACCTTGGTTTTATTTCACAATTTGCATTAGCACCAAAAATTTAGACTTTTAATAAACTATGTGGAGAATCACCACACTTTTTATTCACCCTGTAAGAATTTTGCTTAGAGAAGGTTAGAGGGGCTTGTTAGAGCATTTGTAGCGATAATTAAGTAACCTGATCGGTTTGGTTTCATTAGAAATTGAATAGGTGAAAAGTAAACATGCAGATTTTAGTTTCCATTCAGACTAACTTTGACCTTTATTGAGGTCTCATTATTTTCGAAATGTTTAGGTATGGAACATCGTTTATCGAGCAGGTTTCTCTGAACCACATAAGCCCTTGGCTTGGTGGAGGCGACTCCATAGAAACGTCATCTCCTGCCAACGGAACCATAGCTCCTGGTAAAATAATCATGACAAAGTCTGCTTCTGAAAGTTAAACATATCTGAACTGTTCATTTTTTTGTTCCTGAGTGATCAAAGGTGGTGTTCAAAGTTTTCATAAATTATTAACAATTTGATTCTATTATAGGGCAACCCATGCCTGAGTGTAAAGTTTGGAGAAACCCTCTAAATCTTTTCCGGGGAGCAGAATATTCAAGGTTTCAGAAAGCAACTAAAAAAGAACCTTTAACCTACTACGATATGAATTTGTCAGCTCAGGTAAAATGGCCCCCCAGGAAATGATTATTTTTTATTCAAATCATGTGTTTTTCACGGTTAACATAGGATCATCAAACTTTCTTCACCTGTGAGGGCGACCTGGGTAACGTTTACTTTTCGAAATGGCCCAAAAAGTAAGATTAGAAATACTGAAAGCCTATTTTTCCCCTAGGCAAACCTGAGTACGAATTAATGCAAACTGCATGGAGGGAGAGAAATCCAGAGGCACGTATTAAAGCTGCCAAAGAAGCTATCGCTCTCAATCCTGAATGTGCAACAGCTTACATCCTTTTGGCCGAAGAGGAGGCATCTGACATCACTGAAGCAGAACTTAAATTTAAGGAAGCCTACAGGATCGCAGAAACAAATCACAGAAGATCGCAGCAATTGCAACATCAGGTACAACATCATTTTCAAATAATTTATTGTCCATTATTTCATCATTATTACTTTAAATCAATTCTAGAATTCGGTCATGGAATCTCAACACAGGAGGGACACCAACGTCATGATATACATTCGTAGGCGGCTGGCTATGTGTGCTCGAAAACTTGGGCGATTGAAGGAGGTATTTAGGAGACCTTGTCATTGTTTCATTTCAAGAATTCAGATGTTTTATTTTTGCTTGCAGGCTGTGAAAATGTTTAAAGATTTGACAAAGGAAGTTCCTCCAATAATGCACGTTTTAAATATTCACGAAAATCTTCTGGAAGCTCTCCTCGAAATGGGAAATTATGCTGATGTTCAAGCAGTTCTCTCCAAATATGACGATTTCTCATTGCCAAAGAGTGCCGCTATTTGTTATACTGCAGCATTACTGAAAGCACGGACAGTGGCTGACAAATTTTCCGCCGATGTACGTCCCGACAGTTTTGAACAATTTAAAACTAACGAGCTAATGGAAAGTTATCAAATTTATTTCCACATATTAGCCCTTCATTTGCTCATTACTTGACTTTATTTAAAACTTGAACGAAGTAATTTAGCCTTCTCTTTTTACATAAAAACCTTTCAGGTCGCTGGAAAGCGTGGATTATCCGGTTCTGAAATGTCTGCCGTCGAAGCCATCCACAGGGCTGTTGAATTTAATCCTCATGTTCCGCCATACCTTTTGCAAATGAGGTCAATCATCCTCCCACCAGAGCATATTTTAAAAAGAGGGGACTCTGAAGCTATTTCATACGCGTTCTTCCACCTCCAGGTTATTTTTGTTCTTATCTTTTACAGGCTTCTGAATAAATTAGCAAAAAATTATTAAATTTGAAACACACTCATTCTTAAAAATAGACCATCATTTTCAATTGTCATATTTTTTTTAGCATTGGAAACGTGTGGAAGGAGCGTTAAATTTGCTCCACTGTACTTGGGAGGGCACTTTCCGTCTAATACCGTACCCTTTGGAAAAGGGCCATTTGTTTTATCCATATCCTAGTTGTACTGAGTGTGCTGACAGAGAGCTACTACCCGCCTTTCATGAAGTATCAATTTATCCTCGGAAGGAGTTACCTTTCTTCATACTTTTTACTGCAGGTAACAAATCATCCTCTTGCTGTCAATTTTAAACTTCCCTTGATGATTTTTCCATTTTCAAGGTCTCTGTTCTTTTACTGCAGTCCTTGCGCTGTTAACCCATCAATATCCTGAGTCTATGGGCGTCGTCGCAAGGACCCTCATAAGTTGGATTACAACCCCTTTGACTATCATCATAGAAAAGGCAGATGCGCTTATTCCATCATCTTTAGGGCATCTTATAGCCAAATCCTAATCATTCAAGCAGCGGTGAATTCTGCCGTCGCCGTTTATGGTGTTTTAATCCGATACAATCTCTTTTATCGGTTCAGTCGTCTCATCTATTCATTAAATTACATTATTAGGGCGTTTTTAAGTTAAGCGTATTTTCGTCCTCATCCATTTAACATAGAGCTACCCAATAGAAAAACGAAATGTCAGCCTCATTTACCTAAAAGAAAGCGTTTTCCATTCCAACCAACTTCGAGATTTTGTATGTCTGCCTTCCCAATATCTCTGGTTTCCAAGAAAAAAATGGTTTTTTTTGTTTCGGCCGACGGCAGTTGGATATTAATGGAGTACAAGTTTATATAAAAACCAAGTTAAATCGTAATCTGAAAAATGGAGACCATCACAATCAGCAAGCACCATTTACAATGCATGAAACTACAGCCAAGTTTCAAATTTGCCCGGCTGGCTGTTCCAACTTTTTTTTCAATGTTTAACACATTTATTTTCTAAAGGTTGGCACTGTCGTTGCTTCTTTTGGCTTTATTAACCGCTCAATAAAAAAAATGATTTCGCCAGACTAATGTGACCGATTCAACAAGAAAAATTTCAGAGGGAGAGGTTGAGTGATTGAGCAAAAATTGTTGACATCCGGGAAGGATTTGTTTACGTTTGAGCAACCAATCACGAGCGTGTTTACTACGCGCAGCTTTGCACGTTTCCTAGCACTCCTCGATTTGCTGAAAACAGCTCTCGTTAAATATTATGAAAACGAGTCAGTCTTCTCCTCTTTCTTTTATATATATTTTTTCATTATTTTTCTGTTAGAATCGAGAAAAAATAAGAGGAAAAAAAGTAAAGCAAAGCCAACTCCGGCTCCGATTCGGGATCAACAGGTTAAACTCAATTTAGCAAAAACGTGGCTTTGCTATTTGCAATTTTACACTACAAAAGTTTTTTGCTTTTCAGACAGTCTTTCCCAATATTACAGTACCTGAAAAGCAACGCAAGACTGACAACTTTAATGGTTTTTTTATCCACTAAAGATGCAACAATTCTAGAACCTCTGCCACTATGGTTTTGTTGGCTAAACTGGTACCTGGTGCCGATGAGGCAACTGAAAAAGATGAAGCACCTGAACCTGACATCTTAGGACGGAAATCTTCCCTTGAAAAACCATTGTCTTCCAATAACTTTGTCGAAGTAAGAGATGTGGCTGGAAAAGGGAAAGGCATGTTTGCAACCAGGTTTTACATCACACACTTATCCTGAAATCACTGGATTATGATGATGTTTTTATTTAGAAAAGTCTTGTGTGGAGAAATCATTTATCGAGAAAAGCCCTTAATCGTAATGCCTCAAAAGATATTTGATGATGATGATCCTAACTATATTGAGCTGTGGCTTGACAGGAGGATCAATAGGTTTGCTAGTTTAAGTGCCTAAATTGATTTAGATAGTTGGTCATAACCTTTGCAATTGGATGTAGAATGTCGAGTGAAGAGCGATCACTCTTTTACTCTTTGGCTGACTCGAGGTTCTCAACGGACGACGAAAAAACAACTCTTGGAATTTTCTACACCAACGATATGACTTTCACTGATGATTCGGCAGCACTCTTTCCCACTCTGGCAAGGGTTAATCATTCCTGCGCCCCAAATGCCGACTTTGTTGCGCGGGATCACTTGGGTAAGCCTGAGATAACTTTGTTCTAAGAATTGATTCAGCCCAAAAATGAATTTTGTTCCGTTTAAACAAATCAATCCATTTAAAGAAACACCGTTTAATTTTCATTAAAATTAGGTGTTCAAGACCTGGTAGCCACCAAAAATATCAATATTAACGAAGAAATCACAATTTGCTATTTACCCTCCTCTGAGGCAGGTATATAAAAAGGCACTCACCGCTATAAATTTTTCAGTTCAACCATTAAAAGGATGGATATTTCAGGTTCAGACTTAAGAGCAACCAGACAAAAATATACTAGAACTTGGTACGGGTTTCAGTGTAGCTGCAAAGTATGTTCACTTGAGGTAGCCATGTATGTAGAAAATTTACATTTTTGAATACCTTCTTAACTATTATTGTATAGGGTCCTGAGCTTATGGCAAATGAAAAACTTCGTGCAAGAGTGAAACATTTCCAGTCAGAAACTTTTGACGATTTATCATTTCAAGAGATTGATGACTTTCTCGACTCGTTAATGGAAATTGAGACAAAGCTGCCCTACTTTGTAAATTTACAAAGGATTTTACTCAAAAAGAAATTCGAATTTATTTTTTTTGTATAGATAAGCTTGCTGGAGAAAGCGATAACGAAGGCACTGGCAGGTAATGACTTGTTCAGGACTGTAAAGTACTCGACAATGGCCTACTCTGCTTCAGAAATAGTCCATCAGTCTGAGGCGGACCAGGTAAGTGAATGAATTCATATATTCCTATTACGATGAAAAATTTAAAAGTTTTGATATTATCTTGCAGATAATCAACCCATACTCTTATGCGATCCGTGGGAAATTCGTAACAATTGGTCAACAGTCATACCTGTTTCATTTGTGACGAACACATTTGTCACTTTGTGACGAATCATAACATGTAGAGCTAGGTGCCAATAATTATTCTAAGTCAAAGGGGACCATTTCTTAAACAATTTTGAAAAGCATTATTTGTGAATGTGAATCATTTAATGGTTAAAAAAATAATTATTCTTTTTTCCAAAAGCCCTATTGCTTTTTTCTCCCCACTTATTAAGAAAACATCTTGTTAAATTTTTGTTGACTAAAAGAACTCAAAAAAGATGAGGATGCGAGTGATGATTTCAGCTTGTCAAATTTAGGATCTAAACACTTGCAGTCTATGAATCAGCCCGGCAGTGAGAGAATGTCTGTCTATTTAAAGGTGAGGAAACGATACGAATGACTATCTCAGGGTTCAAAAGTCAAAAATTCTTTTCACAGCCTTTTTGAGGACTCTTGATGTTGTTAACAATATTTAAAAATTATTTTCCTTTCCTCCAGCTTTTGTGTTTTTAGCCTTGCAGGGCCTGAAGGGCAAAAGGGTCAATCTAATTCTTAAAAGTTCACTTGGGCCAGGGTTATTGATGTGGGCAATATTTCTGAGATTGGTCAAGCAATTAAGCCTAACACAACCTGAACCTGTAGGGGTCAAGTCATTAATGTGCAAATATATGTCGATGGTTTATATATTTGTAGAAATCTGTGAAATCTACTTTTTAGCCAATTTAGACTTTGAAAAGGAATTATTGCTATGCGCTGTAGTTTTTTGTTCCATTTGTTTGTGCGACTGCGTTATAGCGTTTTGACTTATTTGTTTTTCATTTGGTGAATTCGAATGTTTTGTTTTATCGTTGGAAACAGAAAAAATTAAAAAACAGAGTTGTTACAATTTTCAAGAGCAAGGCTGAGATCTTCTTATATGTGTTTGAAATAAAGAAAACATACAAGATTGCTCCTTCTGCAAGAGTGCTGAATAAGTCAATTGCTTTTATATTTTTCACTACAAATAATTTAACGTCGTTTTGAGCTTTAAGTTGATGGTCATGAGTGGAATTCAAGGTAGTACCCCATCTCCCATGGGATTGAATACAACATCTAGCCTGAACGTATCAATAAATAATGGCCCATCTAGGTTTGAAATCTTAAGCTGCGTTCAAGGAAACACAAAGGCCATTTATGTCATTTTTTCACTCTTCCAGTGCTGGATCTGTCAGCAGTGCAAGCGGATTTAGTCCTGGACTGACCGCAACAAGTCAACGACCTCAAACCAGTAGTCTTGATTCTCCATCTTCTGCACCCGAAATTCTCGGAAAAAAGCGTCTGCAGGAGCTTGTCAAAGAGGTTGACCCGAACGAACAGCTTGAAGAAGACGTAGAAACAATTCTTTTACAAATAGCTGACGATTTTATCGA
>Ga0194133_10007822_pt1 | contig 12677 bp, 5 predicted proteins | sample TA2KigOf40mmetaG_FD_155448 | JGI IMG/M metagenome (GOLD analysis project Ga0194133, IMG submission 155448) | Freshwater microbial communities from Lake Tanganyika, Tanzania - TA2015055 Kigoma Offshore 40m | ecosystem: Environmental > Aquatic > Freshwater > Lake | place: Tanzania: Lake Tanganyika...
ATATTTTAACAAGTTTCTGATCACTGCTACACCCTCATTAATTTTAGCCTCAGAATTTATTGATGTTTTCGCTATTGGCTAAAACCTCAATAAAATCCTAAGTTTTTTAATTTGAAGTTATTTTTTAGGGCTTATTTTTGAGTAATGCTCATAGAATTAAATAAAAAAGTTTGAATGCTCTAGCACCATCCCAAAAATGGTAATAATGAGAATGCTAAAGCCCCATTTTTAAAAAGTCAAAAAATCATTCAGTTATTAAGCATTAAACCCATGTCAAAATTAGCCTTCCGCACCCTGTATATATTAATAATAATTGAGCTCAATTTAGTATAATAAAGTTGTTTAGTCTGGCTGTCGTTTATGTTTTTGTTCGAAAATCATATGAAAATTCTAAAATCCCGAAGGGCTGGGCCTGGCAAGAAGTCGTAGGATGGGGATAGGGTGAGGAAGGGGTGTGACGAAAATAAAGATAAGTAGAAAATACAGATTTTACTACAAACAAAACATTTTTATTGACAAACTCCTACATCTGATCCATTTTTTCTTCATCTTAAGCAAATCTGAAAGCTCTCTCAAAATGTCTGGAGTAATAAGCATTCCTTAATCTGATCTAAGATAACTTTGACGTTTAGAGTCTTGAGTCAATAAATTGTCAATAAAGATCTCCAGAGAGGCTCCACGACATGCACTTTGAATTAATCAGCTCAAGGCCCTCTACAGGGATGTCCATGAGGTATTTTATTTTAATCTCGTGCAAATAATTTATAGATCGTAAAAATACTGTGAATTTAGAAGAAAATAAATTGCAGGGGATGATAAGGGTACAAGTGCTAACCTTTTTCCCACAACAATTGACGTTATGTTTCAGATATGCTAAAAGATTTTTGCCATTATTGAACGAGAGAATGAAAAGTAAATGTATTAATTAATTCAACGGTAAAGTTTCATTTACGAGAAAAAAAATTCCAAGCAAACAGTATAATCTTACTGCATTTGTATCCGAGTACTTGGCACCATCACAAAAACCTTCGTCATAAGCATAACTTAGTGCCAAATTTAAATAAGCTACTCAATATTTGATGTAATTACAATATAAATGATGATTTATTTTATGCTTTGGATTACAAGCCGATACATCTGAATTGGTACGGGGAGCATGATGTGTCCTTGGTGATCAAAAATTGAATTTATAATAGCAGTTATTTTTAAATTTTACAGACCATTTGATCTCAACTCGAGTTTTTAGGCTATTTCATTAGGCTTGAAAGAAAGCTTAAGTGTGGTAGGTGGATGTTTCTTCAAAGTCAAACTTAGAAATTAAAGATTTAATTTTAAGATTTTAGACGAAAGATTATAATGCTCTGATATTCTGACAACCCTTAAGAATAAAGACTTATTTTGTTAAAGTTTTGAACCAAAATGTACAAAAATTATTCACTTTTTTAAAGGCTCTTTTAATAGTGCAGACATACTATTCAAATTTTCAGTCCTCACTGGAATTTGTTCAAATATTAAATGAGATTGAAGTGAATAAAAGTGATTTGACGAAGGGTGTTAGAATGAACAAAACTGTATATTCAAAGCTTTGTACAATATTCTAGTGAGGTTAAATGTTTAAAGAATGTTCAAAAGGATGAAATGGGGTTCGCCTTTACGTAACGATCAATTAATGAGAAAGATGCCATTTTGAAATTTGTACTTCAAGGTTCTATTTCTACCATGAAGAAACAGATATGATAAAAATAATTTCTTACTGAAGAGCATTTGTTGAACAATGCTGCTCTTTTATCCTGAGGCAATGTTTCATTTCTGTGTTATTCTCAGCTGACCTCATAAATAAATAATGCTCAATATCTTAAACCCTCCACAGCAAGATAGATTTCAACCTTCAAGAATTAGTCGACTAATGATTATGTGTTGGGGATGTAGCACATGCTATATTCTGTTAAAGTTTACGCTTGTCATTGTCATTAAAAATCAAATCTCATATCAATTTAAAGTTTCATTTATTGACAAAAGTTCTTTAGCTTCAACATGATCGATAAGTTACGAGAAAAAAAATAAAATCATAACACATATGGACATCAAAATGATAACCCAATTCTTCTATCCTCCAAGAGGCAAGAAATTCCTAGACGAGATGTTTCAGGATACAAAAGCCTAGTGAAATAAAAGTGGCTCAAACAAGGTTAACAAATCGCTTTAAGGCATCAAAGTCTTTTAGGCTTTAATGTTTTAATGAATATTTCGACGCTTGAACGGCTCATCTATTTTTAGCGCCCCTAGTATGAACATATATTATCAGATAAAGTGGATTAAATGTGAGACTTGAAAGGTAAAAATATTTATTTTTTGTTCGTATCAAAGGGAGTGTTTGGTGCTCCAGATTTTGCTCGAAAATATAAAAATCCATGATCAAATCTTTACGAGTTTCAAAACTAATTTAAATGCATGATAATCTTGTAATTTCTTTTTACGCAGCTCAATTCCAGGGGGTTTTGTGCCGTGCCCTGGCCAGAAAAAAGGACAGTATCTCTTGGTGTGTACAGTAAGAATTTATGTAGTAAAAATTGTCCTGTCTCGGCAGATTTTATCATCACTTTCGATGAGATTGGCACCCTTTTTTCACACCCTTATACCCCCTTTTTTCACACCCTAAAACACCCTTTTTCTGAAAAAAATAGCTGCTGCCGGGAATCAAACCCGAGCCCGCAGGCATGACATACCAACACCTTACCAACTGAGCTATCCGATATTTCTTCAAATGAAATTTTATTTTATTTATAATCAATACATTTTGAGTGTGAAAAAACAGTGCACAGTGACAAAAGGTGCTATCTTTTTTGACAATATGATCCTGAATCAAATTTAGGAATAGGAAAGATTTGAGAAAATGTAACATTTGTGGTATGTTTCAAATGAAAATTGCATTTTGCTTGATTTTTGGAACACACTCCAAAATACCCTTTATTTATTGGTGCCTTGAAGTGTGACTTTTTTGACATTTTACACACCCTTTTGACATACCACAAAATACCCTTTTTTCAAAAATATACCAATGTGCCAGGGTGTGTAAAATTGGTGTGAGATACGGTACCATTTTTCCGGTCAGGGCTCGGTCTTAATTTTTGAGATAGTTGAATGAAATAAAAGTATTGATTTTTCTTTAGCACTTTTTGTTAATAGATAAAGTTTCTTTTCTTATTTTCTTTTGGGAGCAAATCAAGCAAACTTTTGTCTTTTTGATCTTATTATTAAAACTATCCCGACCGAAAAAATGACCTACCATTTTGCCCTAAAATTACACCTTTGTGGAATTTGAGGAAATAAACAAAATAAATTTATAACATGTGCATTAAAAAAACCATATTTATTATGTCTACTTTTAGAGTATACACATTCAACTAACCATTCAATGGTGTCTCAAATGTCCATTACAATATCCAAAAACTGTTGAATATTTTATACTTAAAATAATGTTCTACTGAAAAAGAAACAAGGAAAAGCCTTTTTCTTTCATTTTTTTCACTGTACTAATAATTTTCATACTTATCAAAGTAAAAATGACCACATTGACTTTAAAACCTCATAAGCTTAATATAGCTGAAAAAAATTTCTGTATATCACAAAGATCCCATCCCGACCGAAAAAAGTCATGGTGTGGGGGGCAATTTTTGAAGTAAATAGCAACATTGGAGATTTGGAACATTTTATGGCCGAATTGCACCAAAAATATTGCAAAATTTGGCATTATTTCATGCTGGTTTTACACAAAATAGATTTACCCAATGTGCAATATATCTTAAAGTACAAAATTAATTTTTTGAAATGCCATTTCTTTTAGAAAAAATAGAACTAGACAAGAATGTGCTTTGCACACATGCATGTGGGATTTTTTTCCATCATTTAGACATGAAATTTTAGTTACAAAAGTTGGAGCCGGTGGGAGTTGAACCTAGGACCTTTCCATCATGAGGCTAGCACCTTACCCCTATGCTACAGGATCTTTGTTATATTATGAACTTTTTTTCAACTATATGAAAAGCTTATGAGGTTTTAAAGTCAATGTGATCATTTTTTCTTTGAAAAGTCTAAAAATTGTTAGTACAGTGAAAAAAAATGAAAGGAAAATCTTTTCCTTGTTTCTTTTTCACTAGAACATTATTTTAAGTATAAAATATTCAACAGTTTCTGGATATTGTAATAGACATTTGAGACACCATTGAATGGTTGGTTGAATGTGTAACCTAAAAATAGACATAATAAATATGGTTTTTTTAATGCACATGTTCTAAATTTATTTTGTTTATTTCCTCAAATTCCACAAAGGTGTAATTTTGGGGCAAAATGGTGGGTGATTTTTTCGGTCGGGATAGCATAGGGGTAGGGTGCTAGCTATTGCACATTTGGCAAATCTTTTTTTTGTAAAACCAGCATGAAATAATGCCAAATTTTGCAATATTTCTGGGGCAATTCGGCCATAAAATGTTCCAAATCTCCAATGTTGCTATTTACTTCAAAAATTGCCCCCCACACCATGACTTTTTTGGTCGGGTATTGCGATTATACACCTCTTATGCTCTGAGAAAACATCGCACTGTAATCTAGATTGAAAAAGTATTCCTGATATTAAAATCAACTGGATATATGCAATCTGGACTAACAAATTAACCCAGAGGGTTTGTTACTTTGGTCGGTCTGTTATGGTACAGGACAATACAAAAAACTCTTCAGAAAAAGTCGTCACAGCAGGATTCTTTGTGCTCAACAGAAAAGACGTTCCTTAGAGTGAGTTAAAAATTACTTCATACATTCGGACATCAAATGAGGTAACACAAAAAATTATATAAGAAGGCTCTCTCTAAAAAGTGTTGGTCAGTGCAAAATCAGGGTGTCTTTTCACGCTAAAACTCTCAGGATGACCCAAAGAAAAACTCACTCAAAAACTCTTTGTTGTAACCATCGGTTTTAACAAGCCTGATTGCTTTAAAAAAGTTTTACAATTAATCTCAGAAAAATTATCTCCACTCCACAGCGTGTATGATTGAGAATGATTTTTCTTTTATAATTTTTAAACCCATCGTTGAAATATTTTTAAAATGTAAAGTTTTTTCTTCCTATATTGCGACTATTAATGATAGCTAGAATATTCAAACTTCGGAGCTAAGAATGTAACGTCAAGACTGGTCCAGGTATGATGTTCATGCAAATCCAACCGGATGGGTTCTCTTTAATCTTGATGAATCTGAAAGCAAATCATTAATCATTTGCAATTGGATAGCAATAGTAGGGTGTAGAATTTGAACCAAGCTTGGCAGCGTGTGGTTAAACAGATAAACAAAATGTAAAGAATCAAGGCAACACCCGGATATAGAAATAGCGCACTGAAAAAAATCATTGGTTTGTAGTTAATTTTCAAACTGTCAGTGCCATTTATAAAGTTAGTTTTAAAATTCTCAAAACAACTTTTTAGAAACGTTTCAATTGCATTTGCAACGTAGAATCTGAGTGTCTTAAACGTAGTCACATTTTAAATGCTCGCACTTAGACCTATTTTATCATGAGGTCGATGAGACTCATTTTTTTGCCATGAAATATTGACCTGTCAAGTAAAGCCCGGTGAAATTCTCAATTTCTACACATTTGTCTCTTAAATCCACAATTTGGCCTAATATTTATGTGGACCAGCAGGTTCCAAGGAACTAAAATACTAGTTAAGAAGGTATAACATTAGGCGTACACAGCTGGACAAAATAATGTTGTAACACTTCTTATTAAAGATACGCGAACAGTGTGGAATTTGCTCCTTCCAAGCAGATTTTTTTCCAGAGAGTTTATTATCTACTCAAAATGATGGTAGTGCTGAGGATTTAGTCGGAATTAAAAGTTCATAAATGAAGTGCGAGAAACTAAGTGAACATTTCAGAAACTCCTAATGAAAGAACGTTAAAAGTAAATTTTTGCAGCATTTTCTCATACGTTTGATGCTTCTAAATTAAGAAACTGCTTAAGCCTCAATTTTATTGTTTTTGAAACTTAAATTACGTTTTTAGTCTATGGCTATATTTTGATATTGTGCGTGTCGAACTGATTGATTTCATCGATTGCGTTACAAGCAGGTCAACTGGACCTCGATTAATCCGAAACGCTTTCTGTCAGGCGATTAGTTAACGGGTTCTTAGTCATTAGCGAGCTTTTCAACTGATTATTTTTTGTAATGATTGATTTGGTTCTTCGTTTTGCGTGACACAACACAAAATAAGGAATGTTTTGCAAATCTTAGGTGAGGCAATAAACCAACCCATAAGTTTGAAAATTCTAAAATTTCACCACCTTTAGCCCCACTTGCTGCCATATTTAAACGATGGCATTTTGCTAAGACATTCAAACAGAAATTTCCCATAATTGCTTATTTGTTGTGAGCATTTTTGAATACTGACAAAGAGTTTAAGGTTATTTGTAGTTTTGAGTTAATGTTTTTTGAAGCTATTTTTCTCGACAAAAATCTATATCTATTTCAAGTTTTCTGCCAATAATTATTGTAAAGTGCAAAAATGAAAGTTTGTTATTTCTTTTGTCACCATACATTTAATTACTAAAATAAGTGAAAATACAAAGAGACCTTTGATCGTTTATGAGGTCACAAAAGTCAGGTTTGTCTTTCAAACTTGACAGGTACTGTTTTTGTCTCCTCAACTATTGATAGATCGACTTCAACTCTGTTTAGATTAATCAAGTTTTAACAATCCCATCAAAAACTACTCGAGAATTCTTTTTGGTGGAAGGTGGGAGTTAATAGGAAGTCGAGAATGATTTGATGATTTGAAACTCACGTAGGATTAGTCCGGTTGAGATGATATCAATTCATTAAGATTTTTGACATTGTGATGGTTGTGCGTGCTAATAAATGAGATTACAACTTAAAAATCGAGCTTAAACAAATAAAGTAGTAGGTAAACAGCTCACAATAAATTTAAAAGAAGCTAGACTTATAGTTTAAACAGAATAGTGTAAATTATCTTATATATATATCCAGTAAGCAAATTGACATTGTATAGACAAATTGACAGAGGCAAACTATCGTAGTGGAAATGTTAGTCAAAAAATCTGCATACCAATTGACATGGTATCATATTATTTGCAAAATGGAAAATGATGAACTGCGTATGAATGGTTATGAGTATATGGAAAAGGTGGAATGGGAGAAAGGGTCAGTGAAGGGGCATTTTAGTGGTGGAGCTGTTAGAGTGTTAGGAAGGTTTAGAGGGAAGATTGGAAAGTTTAGAGGACCATACATTCGGCGGATGTACGCAGACGTGAAAACATGCACCTCGTGCTGTCAAACTTTGAAAATCTGTTTCACAAGAAGTTGAAGTCCTACCTTTGTGAAATAAGTGCCAAGTGATGGATAAGATCTTTATCTAAGAGTTTTGTGAACAACAATTTGACCAAAACCGTGATCTTCAGTGTGGAAATTGACTTTTTCCTCAAGATTTTTGAACGCCATCATTTTCTCCTCAAAAAATTCAAAACAAACAGCTTTCCACAGTCATCTAAGAACAGTAAGACATAACGTTTCATTGAATTCTGATTATTACTGCCTGTGTAGTAAACACGCTAGCTTTCTGAAATCAAAACAAGATTTACCCGGAATTTCTTTCACTCGACCATGTCTGAATTCCAAGTATTTTTTGATTCTGAAAAGTTGAATTTTGCATTAAAAAATGTCGCAAAATCGAAACAAGCGTGCTGCTGAAGATTCTATGGAGGTCGAGTATGACCTTCCAACTGGCCTGGAGAAATCAAATATTGTCAGAATCGATATCCTCTCTCTAAACGGCAAGAACTTTGATCACAAGTTCTCAGGGGAGGACGTTAAAGATTTATGGGAGAAAGGCCTCAAACGTGACCGTCTTGAAATTATTGGTCAAAGCTCTAACAAGATTTCTAAAACCGTCTTGAGGGTCAACATTCAGCTAAAGTCGGAGTTGAGTCTGAAGGAAATCTCCCCCACTGCTGAATTCACTTACCACAAAAGCACCATTTTCCAAAATTACGCCTACGACTGCAAGGTGGTTGGATTGGGTCGTATGAAGGAAGCTGAGATTGGTGATACTGTCGTTATCACCATCAAAAGAGGTCATTTTCGTTTCGATGTGAAACAAGCCGCTGCCTGGATTGAGCATTTTGGAAAAATTGTTGGAACCCCCAGGTTAGCCTCTTTTCCCAACTGTACATTGTGTGTTTGTGTGCAAACTTCAGAACCTGCTACCTGGTTGCTGACCAAAGCTGTAGTTCGGTTGTTTGTTGATACTTTTGTGACACCGTTTGGATTGCTGATTCTGGTGCCACTGTTGCTGAAAGTTGCTGGCTTTGGTAACGTTTTAAGTATCGTGTGTGTGTTTGAGATTATAATCTGTTGTCTCATAGACTGTTGGTCTGAGTCGCAAATTATAAGAAGTCATTTCTGGTACTGCTGGTACCTTTGGCTTGCATTCTCATATTCAAAACCTTTTTTTGTACAGCTGGGTCAAGGATTCGGACGATCTCAACACCGAATCAATCTCCATCACGCTAGACCTGAAAGAACACATCCCAGAATGGCTACCCATGTAGGGCTGCAGGGTCAGGGTGTATTATCACGGGATGAAGTTGCAATGCAACAACTGCTGGCACCTGGGTCATCTCAGCAAGGATTGCAAGGGCCAGAAATTAACTTGGAAGGAATACGTCAATTTCCTATGGAAGAAGGGAATCTTCGAGAAAGAGCTATTCGGGAGATGGTTGGATCAACCAGCGACAAAGGTCACAACGCAAGAGGAAGATCTGAAGACCATCCTAGAAAGCGGGGTAGACCTAAGAAAGCAAGTGGATGCCCTCAAGGCAACCGGCAAAAAACGTCCAGGGGCACCTGCAAACGACAAGGAGCAACCATCGAAAAGAGGAAAGGGTCGTCCCAAAGCAAGAAGGTCAAGTTGAATGAAAAGTAATCTGGTGGAATTGCCGTGGCGGTATACGTGCAAAACATGATATAATTTCCATGGACTGTTCATCAATAAAACCCAGTATCTTTTTTGTTTCTGAATCAAACATTAAAACTGATAGTAACACAGATGTAATAAAAATTGATAACTATCACCTGTATCAGACTCAACCTAACTTGAATGGAATGTCAAGACTTGCATGTTACGTCAGATTTGGTTCTGGATTTGAGCTCAAACAGATTGAGACCTATGGGAGTGAAATCCTATGCTTGGAATCAGATTCTCATAGATTCATTGGGGTCTACCGACCCTTTACAAACCATAATAACCTAAGCCTAACGGACAATTTCCATGTCTTTCATGAAGTCCCTCAGGGGAATAAAAATGGACGATAAGCAGAGGGTCGTAGGTGGCGACTTTAATATCGACTACCTAAAGATGGATGCCAAGGCTACAGGCCTAAACTCACTTCTTTATGATCTGGAACTTTGGTCAATTGAGAGTGGACTATCTCAACACATCAAGGTCAGTACAAGACACAGGATTGTCAACTTGCAAAACGAAATAAGGACTGAGAGTGCCTGTTTGGACCATGTTTATGGCCCAATAGACGGTTTTAATTATTCAACACTGAATATACCTGACAGTGATCATGTGGCAGTCTGTGCAGGATGGATGACGCTTGCAAAGCCCAACCACAAAGTTTGGTTCCGTGATTGGAGGAACTACAATGACTGGACAATCAGTGAACTGGTTATAAAAAGCAAACTGCTGCAACCAATGATCGATTCGCTTGAAGATCTGAATGAGGTCAATGAACTTGAAAATGCAATTGCAAAAATCCATTCATTCATCTTGGAGAAACTGTGCCCTTTAAGGGTATCTAAAATAAGAGGAAATGATTTTGTGGTAGATAACCAGATTGAAAAGCTTAAAAAAAGAAGGGATCGAAACCTGAAGCTTTATTGGAAAGAGGGAGATGCTTATTACCTTTCCATGGCTGACTCTTTATCCAAGCAACTGAAAAGGACTATAAAAAATGTTACCAAAAGAAGAATTCAAGTTAAAGCCAGAAATCCGGATCCGAAAACTTTCTGGAAAACAATCAGTGACCTTTGTGGCAAGAAGAAAATGGAGCAGTCCTGGAGCATAAAAACTGATAAAGGGCTCACTAGCGACCCTTTGGAGATCTCAGAGATTTTTGCTGATTTCTTTGTGCACAAGGCAAGGACCCTTTCAAGCCGGACAAAGTGTCACGACATCAATTCGGTTGAAACGTATGATGAAAATGTCAGATTCTTGATCTCTGAGAAAATGCTGTCAGACGCTGTAAACCAAATGAAAGGCAAAAAGTCATTTGGAATTGATGGGATACCTGCCTGCATTGTCAAGGATTTGTTTAAATATATGTCAAGGAGTTACCTGAGGCTAATGAGACTTGCAACACAATCAATACCAGTTCAATGGAAGACGGCCAGAATTCTCCCTCTACATAAGAAAGGTTGTAAAGACAGTCCGGACAATTACCGCCCAATATCCAAGTTATGCTCAATGGACAAGCTGTTCCAAAGAATCATCTTAACAGAGCTTGACAGGAGATACCAGGGTCTTGAGGGATCCCATCAGCATGGGTTCAGAGGGGGACACGGAACAGCGACGGCCATGCTTGAAGTGCAAGAAAGTATATGTACTGAGCTGGACTTAGGCAAAAAATGCCTGCTGTACTCTGTTGACCTAAGTGCAGCGTTTATTTACCTGAGAAAGAATGTGTTCTACAAAACACTGAAAGGCATTATCGACGACGATCTGCTAAAGATCTTAATGGACTTTCTCAGTGACCGGATGTTCATCGTGGAGTGTGATAGCATCAAGTCTTCACCAAGAGCCATGGAGTTGGGTTGTGTACAGGGCTCTGTGCTGGGCTCAAAACTATTTAATCTTTACATGAAAATCTGCCTGACCACACACTTGCCCCAACGACAACTTACGCCGACGACACGTACGTCCTAGTAAGCGGTGACAATCAATCCGATATTGTCCAAAAAGTTGAGGAGTGCCTAAAAAATCACAAAAAATATCTTGATGAACAAGGCATGGTAACAAACATGAATAAAACTGAAATGGTCATGTTTGGAGAAGAATACAGACCTTTGTCCTTCAATGTGGACAGTCAGACCATTGTAACATCGGATTCGATGAAAATTTTGGGAGTCCATTTTGACAGCCGCATGAAGTGGTCCAAACAAACCAATGAAGTGATTAAGAAGGCAAAAAGGTTAAACTCTGGCTTGAGTTTCATCAGAAAAAAGCTGGACAAACCTCAATTCCTGAAAGTGATGACTTGCCAATATTACAGCACCTGCTATTATGGATGTGAAGCATGGATAAACAATCTTGGTTTTAATGACCTGAGAAAAATCAATGCAGTACACTACCGTACACTTCGAGTGGCTGTGAAGGATTTCAAGAGGAGGAGGCATAGATGGGAACTAGACAACATTGGCAGAGCGCGGCCCACAATCTGGGGCAAATACCTGGCAACCAGAAGAATAATCTCTACAATCCAATCAGAGCAGCCAGACAGATTATTCGACATCGTGATGGAGAAATCATTCACTGAACGGAGAAGACCTAATGTTTTCAAGTTCTACAGTGAGTCGAGAAAGAAGATTGGTAGACAAACAATTTCAAACAGAGCTGGTGACCTGATGAATAACTTGAATTTTAACTGGCTTAATGCTAGCAGTGATTCTGTACGAATTCATTTAAAAAGATATCTTAAAATGTCTGATCAACTGTGATTATCTGTGATATTAATCTTTAGTTTTTTTAGACACTGGATGTTCTGTATTTTCATTTAAAAATTCTGACTTTTTTGACATTATTATTGAAATTATTGTGATACATTGTAAATTGACTTTTTAAATGACACCAGGTTCTTGAAAAGTATTAAAGTATTGTACTGTGGATACGAATGGGCCGAAATAAATCATAATCATAATAATCATAATCATACATGAAATGGAAGAGGCGTGTAAGGTACTGCAATTTATTTCTAACTCAATTTTGAAGTTTGTGGCAAAGTGCTTTCAACAGGCAATTTTGTAGATGCCTAAAGGAATTCGAACGCTCGAAAGAATGTCAATTTTTTTTGTTTGTTAAAATGTGAAAAAGAGCTAAATTCTCAATCTCTTTAAAGGCGATTTTAGTGCTTTTAAAATGCTGATAGCTTAAAAAAAGGAAAAAATCTATAATTTGATTACTACAGACGTAATCTTCATGAAATAATTATAAGATTATTGAGAAAAGAAAAATGCAAGCAAAGCTAAATAACTAAGGTGTTTGTTTTTTGCTGTGATTTTAGTTGAAAATCTCATTAAGACGGACTCTAACATTTGCAAGGACGTTGCTAGGCAATCATTCGACTAAGAACAACCTTTTCGTTCTTGAATTGAACCAAGCAAAATGCAGCTGGAAACCAACACCTAGTAAAGCTTCACAAGGGCCCGCTTCATTTTTATGAGCGAATTTTAGCGGACCAAAATCTCTTTGTTTTTGTAACCGTTTCCTTTTTTGTGACATTTTAGGAGTTGAATCAATAAAGGAGTTGCTTAAAGTGTGCAGAAAAAAATCTTCTAAATTGATCCTTGGAAGTATGAACAGATTTCAATGATTTTTCTTAATCCCTAATGA
>Ga0194133_10007823_pt1 | contig 12674 bp, 6 predicted proteins | sample TA2KigOf40mmetaG_FD_155448 | JGI IMG/M metagenome (GOLD analysis project Ga0194133, IMG submission 155448) | Freshwater microbial communities from Lake Tanganyika, Tanzania - TA2015055 Kigoma Offshore 40m | ecosystem: Environmental > Aquatic > Freshwater > Lake | place: Tanzania: Lake Tanganyika...
TAATAGCTCCCATAATTTTAAAGCTAGAGAAAAATTTATTAAATAACATTTTTTGTTCAAACATTTAGCTAAAAGTGCTGTTTTTAGCTTTAAAATCGAGAAAGCCATTAATTTTTTAAGTAGGCAGGTCGCTAGGGACGGTTAGGTATTTTTCCCTGCACGAAAAATACCTGTCTACTTAATTTACAGATTATTATATTAGGTTATAAGTAGAAAACTTTGTGTAACGTAAAATGTTCAGATGGGTACCCTTATACTGTCTAATTTCCTGGGCGGCGCCGGGGCCTGGTTGGCTAGTTAATAATATTTTAAAAAATATTTTATCTTATGAGCATCCATTGCGAATTGTTTTCATTAAGGGCACACTTTTTGGGCTGGAAATTATGTGTTATTTTTTAGCAACCTATTTTACTTTCAGGGTGTGGATCTGGTGAGTTTGTGGGGAATTCAATGTTTTAAGAACATGGCAATTAATAAAAGGGCTCCCCTTATGGAATTAGAGTTAAAGGGTCACAAAAAGTTTGTATCCATCAAATGCATCATTTTTTTTATTTTCACTCGTCAACAAACTTGACATGGGGTTGGTTAACCTCAGCTTAAGAGGTTTTTGCTCCGATAAGATGGAGGATTTGGGGCTGAAAAGCCACTGGTGTAGGTGCTGATCAACTGTTTGTTGTTCACAGCTTAGGTCTTTGCTGAATTTTTTGGTAACAGCTTAAAAAGTCTTTGCTGAATTTGTAATTCACAGCTCAGTAGTCTATTGCTGGAGTTACTGCCCACAGCTCAGTGTCTATGCTTGAGTTTAACTGCTCACAGCTCAGCTCACAAAAGTAGATTTCATCTACCCTGTGATGGAGTATTTTCCAAAAAGTCTGGTTTTTTGGAAAGGTGAGTCCTAAGCATTTGCTATCCTGTTGAAAGCAAAGGGGGAACCTCTTCCAAGAAGAATAAATTTTTCTCTCAGAGGACCCCAGCACGTGCTGTCCCGTCGAAAGCAGAAGAGGAACTCTCTCAAATGCATCATTTAGAAATGGGGATTTGTTTATAAGGGTTTGTTAAGTATTTTATTTTGTTTGAATTTAAGCTTATTTTGCAAAACAATACAATAATCAAATTCCACGAAAGGTCAGAACATCATCCATCATCTGTCATTCTCGTTTAAAACTTCTAGTTGTAAAGATCGAGGCGGAAGAGCTCTGATAAAATGGAAGGACATGGTCATCATCACCATCACAACCAAAACCAGCACCATCGTCACCATCAAGGCCACCAGCCTCATCACGTTTCTTTAAAAAAAGGGTTCTCAAAAATCAACCAATTCTTCAAGAAGCCCAATGTTCAAAAGGCATTGAAGATTGCTGGAATTGCCACGGCAGTGATAACTGTTGGGTGTCTCGCAGCAGTTGGCATCTACTGCATGATGAACGAGGACAGTGCCCTAAATAACTGGATGGAAAACCTATTCAGCAAATATTGAAAAATTTTAGGAATCTCTTCGTGAATAAAAATTCTCTTGCTCTTTTGGCAGCTTCTTTATTCAAGGAGAGGGAAGGGCTCTTGGCATCTAAAATTTCTATAAATATAATGAGAGTTTCGTCTTTATTTGAGTGGCGAGAAGTTTGTTGGGATTAAGTGAACGATTTTAGCCAATGGCAAAGGAGCTTTGGTTTCGACAACCTTCATCGCTTCACAACAAAGGAGTAAATATATTTTAGAAATGTCATAGCAGTTCAAAAATAAATAAAGAATTTGATGTCCACGTATCTTTGATTTTTCATGAGAAAATAACCTTATTTGAGAAGAATGCCACCTGAAAATGATATGGATGAAGATGTTCTTGAGGATAGTGAAGATGCTTTGCTCTATGACGTGCTAGTCCATAAGGAATGGCCTTTCCAGCCTGAGATCGAATCCCAACAACCTGCTGCTGACCAGACATCCTCAAATTGTGACAATGGCTGGAAAGATTGGTTCACTTCGTGGTTTTTTTGGCCAGGCAAATTATTTACAATTGTTCTAAATGTGAAACCTGAGCTTATTGTAATACGTTCAACAGGAGGTTCGAAAGTCAGACCATCTCTTCCTTCGAAGGTCTCCTCCCTTTTAAATAGCAGGTTACAGCAAAAAAACAAAATTTGTTACACTCAACGAATCATATTGCTTGATCCAGCATTCATTTAAAATATTGTATTTTTCCTTGAGGTCTTTGTGGAAGATTGCCATTTCAAATGATGGATCTCTTGTGTCAATATTAGAGGACACCACAATAGAAATCTTTCAAAAGGAGAATTTCCTGGTGATATTTCAAATTTAATATCATCAAGCACACCACTTTCTTTTTCTTTTTTTGCCCTCAACCTTGTTTTTTATCTTTCCTCTGTAGATCTGTTTATGAATTATATAAAAATAAAAGATTTAAATTTTAGTCTCCTTTGGCAAAAATTCGACTGAGCAAAGACGCATTACCAGCCTACAGGCTTATGTGTTGGTCGCCTGGTAAGCCTTTTAACTTTTAATATTTCATTCATTTTCAAGCAATTTATCAAATCTCTTCTTTTACAGACAGTAGTCTGCTTGCTCTAACCTCCTCAAACGGTCACATTGATCTTTACGATTGCAATGGCTTTCATGTCTATGAGATTTTTTCTCAAACCATGTTGAGTCAAAGTGCACAACATCCAGAACCAAAGTGCTACGCAGGTTTTTTGAAAAATTTTATAACTCCATAATGGATTCTGAGTACTTGCAAGTCTACTTTTAGGAATTTTTTTCTCAACTACTCGTGTCAAATCGAGAGATTGGGTTATCGAACTCATCCTTGTTGACTATCAAGGGGATATCATAAGCTTTTTGTTATCTCCATCTGGCTACCAAGTAAAAGAAAAAGATAAAACATCCTTTCCTGTTTTATAAGAGTTTCGTTTTAAGGACTACACTCGTTTCTCTATTCCTGAAATCGGAGTTCTAACTTCAGCTATGTTATGCCATGATCACGGGTTACTCTGCATAGCTGGACAAGGAAATTCAAGCGAGATCAGCGGCCCAAGTAAATATGGTCTTTCAATGTGGAGGCTTTTAGGAGAGCCACCATATTACGATTGGGTTCCTCCGTACGATCAGGTATAAGTTGCCTTTTACTCGACTTTAACCTGGCAAAAGCTTGTTTTTCTCAGAACGTTCCGACGATGAATCAACGTTTCCACTTGTCTGGATATCTTTACGGAAACTCAAAGCACCAAGACCACATTTATCTGGTAAATGATTGTTACAATTGAAAAGCTTTCTTAGTAACTTTTTCCATAGCATTTGTCTTTCTCCTGTAGATGGAACTGTCTCCCAATGGTCGGGAACTCTGTTGCGTACACACATCTGGTGACATATCCGTGTGGCAAGTTCCGTCGTTAAGGCCTTCAGTTTATGTACCGCTCCCTGATCAGCCATCTTTTGACGAATTGAATCCGACTTTGTTACAAAACCCAAGGGTAAAAGTCTAGTGTAAATTAATAAGATTGTGTCAATAGTTTCGATTTATTTTCTTATTTCCAGTTGAAGAGAAAGAAGAAACAGTTTCTTCGACATCCTCTGAAGTGGATGCCTCTTTGTGTTAAGTGGTGGGACGACAAGGTTTTTATCTTTCTTATTCATCTGTATTTGAAAAAAATAATGAAGAAAAGTAAAAGTTTGTTAACTTTCAGAGCATTGCTCTTGTGCGATTTTCAGGAGGTGTTTCCATCCTTTCAACAGATTCTCAGAGAAACATTTTAGGCGATTCTCCTGAATTTTTTGTTGGTGCAACAACATTCACACAACCTTTCAATTCAGGATTTTTTATTTTGGTGAATTACAAAAATCCCAAATTACAAAGTTATTTTCTAGTAAAGCTATTTTGATTATATAGGAATGTGAAAAGACATCCGGCAAGAAATTGGACACATCTGAATCCTTCAATGATGGGGATCTTACGGATGGCCCATCTTACAATGACATCTCATCTGAGGACGATGATGAAGACGAGGAACAATTGAGCACAACCCAGAGAGGAAAGAAACTTGCTAAACAAATTGGTAGCTTTATAATGTTTGTCAATTGAAATAGTGAGAGGTAACTTTTACTTTGCATAATTTCATAAGCATTTTCGCTGACCGAAAGTGAACGGTTTGCCCCACCACGAAAAAAACCGAGGTTGATGATGACAGGATACAAGCTTTTAAGTCTTACGAGGTAATTTGAAGTTTAAGAAACTTGAGTCAATGCTAGTTGTGTTCAAATATTTGGAACATTTTCTCTAAAATTAGCACAACTCCTAAGGAGCTTTTTGCTCGTAAAATTGAATTGGAGGAATACGGAGAGGCCCTTATCTTAGCTCAACACTATCAACTGGTAAGTAGAGTATATAGGGGGTTATACGTGAATGAAAATTGGTCGTCAAGTTTTAATCAGGCTGCTTTTCCATCAAAATAGGACTCGGATCAGGTTTACATGCGTCAATGGAAGAATTCGAATCTTGGAGAAACTGCTATCTCAGACTACTTGTTCAAAGTTAAAAAGAGGACCCTAGTTCTCAATGTAAGTCTCGAAAATAGAGAATAAATGTTTGAATTTTATTGTTGAGTTCTGTAATGTTTTCCAGGAATGTTTAACAACTGTTCCACCAGAACCTGAAGCTGTCAGGTGTCTTTTAGAGTACGGTTTGCAAGAAACTGATTGTGACGTTATAAGTTCAGATGGAGACGACCGTGCAAGATTTATTTCGGAAAAAGTCATATTATTTTCACTCTTTGCTTTCTTTATTTCTGATTCCAAACATTTTTGCCTTTAAATTTTAGACGTTTGAGTCAAATCCTTCATATTTGTCAGATGAAGAGATTAGTCTTGTTGCGAGACAGCGTGAGGACGAGCTTCTTTCCAAAGTAAATTGGTCAAGTCTGGACATTTTTCAAAAAGATATACTCATTCAGAGAAGGCTGCTTTTGAAATATCTTGATAGGTATAGTTTAAGTGACTCAATGTTGTTAGAATTTCAAAAGAAAATGTATTTTAGACTCGACGGGTACTTGTCCTTGTTGGAGGAAGAAGAGACTTTTTGTCGAAAAAACTGTGAAAGACAACAGTTTGAGCCCCGATTTTATATCAAATTTAGAAGTCAACCAATTCTCAAGTCAGCAATAGAGTTTGCAAGACAGGGAAAAATAGCTTCCGTATCGTCTCTGATAGATAATTATCCAAGCCAGGTTACTATATTTTCATATGGAAAACTTGAAAAGTTCACGAAAGAACAATTTACTATTTTTAGCTGAATTGTCATGTTCTTGGAATTCTTGGCAATATTCCTGAGTCTATTTCACCTGACATTTACTCACACCTCATCCCGTTAAAGGATCTTCCTGAGCAAAATCGAGTTGAGAAAAAGAGAGACTGGTCAGACTTTCCTTTCATCAGAAAATCTATCGAAAGTGATCCCTTTACAGAAGCTGAGGTAAATTCAAAAATGATACCTCGAAACTATTTTTTTATCCTTTAGTTCGTTCAGTTTGGATTCACTCAAGAGCTATTTTTTCTAGGAAGAAATCGTCAAAATTGTAAAGAGGCTACCATCTGCCTTTGTTTTAGACAAAAGAATTTCCAAGAAATTATTGTCTAGTTGGTGTAATTACAGGGCTCGTATAATCTACGACAGAACTGGATTAGTTGATAACAGTCTCCAACTCCTTCATTGGGCTGAAGTTAACGAAATAGAAATCGACCTTTACCTGCAGGTTTTCCAATTTCTATTATTTGACAAAGCAACTTATATTCAATGAAAGCCTTTTATTTGCATAAACTTTTTTTTGTTGTGTAAGGCTATTAAGTTATTCAATAAAGGAATATAAATGTGGTGTGAAACACCATTAAAAACCACTCATCTGTTCCTTTTCAACTTGCAGCACCTATTTTTGACCCTGGACTCAATGGCATTCACTCTTCAGCAACCTGGCACGATGAAGATCAGCTCTCTAGAAAAAATGTCCCACTTGGAAGTTGTCTTAAAGGTGCAAACATGTTTTCAAAACCCAAACTTTACAATGACAGCTATAAGTCTTCTTTTGTAGCTGATGGCTGATGCCACTACCAAAAACTTCATGGACTTGTTCCTAAAGATACTAATTCCTTTTTCTGAGCGAATAGAAATGATCAATCCTTGCTCGAGAACAGTTGTTCTAAAAGACTACATTCTGGTAAGTTCATTGAATTCATTCAAGAGTAAGGAGCATTCACTATTTTCACTTTTAATTGCAGCACCTTGCAACAAGTTCACTTGGGCTACCAGCGACCTTTTTAAAGGCTGTTCTAAATGAAACTAGTACTTCCATTGCATTTTTGAGCAACGATGATTGTGTCGAATTGGGTATCCAGTGCATTTATGGTTACGAAGGAGAAGAAGATCAGGTAAGCAAAGATATTTCATTTTAAAACGCCAAGTTTTTTAGAAATCAATTTTAAGATTTTTCTCTTCCCAATGTAGATAAACATCATAACTGATTTAGCAACTTTTCTTCGTTCAAAATCTCAAAGTCCAAATCTTCGTGAAGATTTGAGTGAGATCCTCGATGTCACGAGGTCAATTAAGCTCATCAAAAAATATAATATTAGCAAGTCTTTACAGTTTTTTACGTCAAGCAAAAGTAATGAGAAATGTATGAAGGATTTGTGCTCCCAAATTGCAAGGCGAGCAGAAGGGAAAAAACCAAGGTTAAATGTAAGTCATTCTTGTCAAACATCAAACAAATACTTTTTTGTCTAAAGTTTTGAATGACTAGGCGCAAGAGTGGAGTGGAGTACTTGAAGATCTCTTTGAGTATCGCCGGCTGTGTCCTTTGATTGTCACTGAGTGGTTTTGCATCGAAACTTTGTGCAACAGCCTTCTGTGTTCCGAAAGCAAAGAAAATATTAAGATGGTTCAAGGTGAAAATTGCCTTTTTGATATTTTATTATACCCATTTTTTAATACTTTCTTCTTTTCAGACATCTTTTCACATTCCATGGCAGATGTGCTCTTTAAAACATCAAACAAGTCTTCGTCAATGCTGTATATTTTATCGATGTATAAAGTTGGTTCTGTTCCAAAAGATGCCCAAAAGAAGATTGTCCTTGATGCCTGCAAATTTTACTTCGACTCGTGCAGGTTTTTTGTCAGTAACATTTCCACAAAGATCTTAAAATCGAAAGAGTTTTTTTCTTCGCCAGAGACGTTAGCGATCACAACCTGGAATACGTTCGAGAAATTCTGAAACTTTTGCCCCCAGAGCTAAGGTCTGACAAAGACGTTGAGCCCACTACTAATTTTTTAGCTGCTTTAGACATGCTCAGAGAGTTTGGTGTGTCCATTTTACCCATAGTTCTAAGGTCTGCTGAAAGTCAAGTGAACGTGGTTCAAAAGATATTGTCGTCTAACAAACAAGTAAGTTCACACAAAGCAGCAAATATGAATTTTTCTTCATCATAAATTTTTGTTTTGACAGGCTTATAAAAATGTTAGAAAAATTCTCAAGCTCATACGTTTGCTGGGATCGTGTGTCGATGATGAATCTTCTATTCTATCTGTCGTTGCTGACTTTGCAATAAAAGCAGAGGACTTTGATGCATGGTATGGTTTGATTTTAATTAATATGCTAGATTTAAATAAAAGCTGACCCCTGATCCAGCCTGACAATTTGCGATATTTTGATTACCACTCATCCAACATCTGATGCTGCCAGCAGAATAGCTTCCCTACTGATACAGCAAGATAAATTTGAGGACATGGTGAGCAACACTTTAATGATTGAAACTTCATTTTATTGAAAGTTACCAAAATAACCTTAGGAAGCAAAGGGTCGACTTTCATCGTTTTGTGTTGCCTTTTGTTCTGATGAAATGATAGGTGATGTTAATTTTCTTCAGCATTCCTTCGGTTTAATTGCAATGTAAAATTACTTTTTTCAAGAATCAATGATCACCATGAGAAGAGAGATATTTTGCACTCACATGCAAGAAGAGCAGCAAGACGTCGTGGAACATGAGTTCAAATTTGAAGACATAGCAGCTCAGCCTGTTGCTCTTGTGAAAGCTGCTGCTGAGACTACCACAAGGTGTAAATTTACGTGGTCATAGAATCAAGTCCATCTCTAAGGTTGATATTTCATTAAGGGTCCTTCCTGAATCTGGCACTCGAGCAATCAGTTCACTTTGGGGAAAAATATCTCAGTTTAAACCAGTCTTACAAAGCGTCACTGGAGACATGAAAAGTAGATTTGAAATTGGATCAGATCTAATAAATGTTAATATTCATTACATTTTAGACGAGACTGGAGAAATCTCAAGTATGAAACAAGTGGTAGATGAGGTTGTCAACTCAAGCACGTCCTTAAAAAAGTTTCATCCACAATTGGCTGTTGATCCATTTTACGAAACTTGCTTTCAGGGTGGGAAAATAGGACGACTTGTGGTAAGCTTTATCCAATTTCAGTTGTTGTTTTGTCTTAGTCATGGGATCTCAAGAAGGGCAATTGAAATTTGAAAAAACAGGTTTCTTTCGACGGTTACTCAGCCCGCAATAACGATGCCAGTGTGGATGAAACCACCCTTAAGCTGATCAGGCGTCATTATGAAAGCTCTTTGATACCCAATCAACTTGATGACGAAATTGATTGGACTATTTTAAAAGATATTATTGTGAGAGGATTCTGATGTTATTTTATTTTGCCACAAAACTTTATTAAACTAACTTTTCAGATCAACATATTGGTGAATGAAGACTTTGTTGTTGGAATTTCACTCTTGATCACTGAGTTTACTCATCGGGACCTTTCTTGTATTCAAGATGTCTTTCAAGACAGTAGACTACAACACTTTATTTTACCTGTGGCAAGCATAGTTGCAATGCTCAACGAAATGAAAGAACAAATATTTCAGGTAAGTCTGAATTTTCGTTTCAGTATGTTGTGCAAACTATAAAACGCCGCCAATTTGCAGATCCCATTGGGGCAATTATTCTCTATGGCTAGATCAATGCACTTGCAGAAGAAATTGAACAGTCAAATTTTCAGTCATGCTCTCTCCTTAACTGACGTGGAAGATATTCTAGAAACGAAAGAATAATTCAAAGTGGGTGCTTATTACTTTCTTTTAAATCCACAAATGTCTAAAACAATTATTTTTCGACCGACTGCAACCAAGTCCAAATATCACCAGATTTCCTGTGCAAAAAGAAAGTGATACCAGATTGTTATATGATAAAATTGCTGATTTATTCTTCCTTCCAAAGTAAAGTTTTTATTATGATATGCAATATATGTTTTGTTTCTCCATTCTCAGAGGCTGCATCAACATTCGAAAATTTTTAATCAATGTAACGATGGTTGATTACCTTACTTAGTTTTATTGTGACTGCTGACCTTTTTCTACCTCCCAACTTATGCGTAGAAATATCTGTTGGTCTCACTCATGGCAAAGGATATATTCCTTTGGTCGTCAATTTTATACGTTTAATTTTGGTGATATCAAATAGTGACAAACAAACAAAAAAATACAAAAAGTAAACAACAACTTGAAAAATCTAATATTTGGCGTATTCAATCCAATTTGACTTTGTAATGAATGAAGTACTAGCCCCACTATTAACTTAGAGCTTACGAGATCCTTTGGAGCTATTTAAACAGCGAAGAACATGGCAGACTGGGAGAGGTCTAGAAGCCTTTTAGGAGGAGGACAGCCTGAGGAACACAGATCCATATCTCCTGGTTGATCAATAATTTACTCTTTCAAAATGACAAATGTTCTAATCACAATCCTAATTTAGGATCTGAATTTCTTGAGCGTCTTCTTGAATCTGGGCCTTCAAAATATTTCTTGGGTGAGAATCAGTTTGAAAGTAATTTTGTTGTTGCATTTATGAGGCATTTATACAATTGGTTACATATAAAAAAATTATAGCTGAGCCAGAATCTCCGGATGATCCAGATTTCCCTCTCGGTCGAAAATTTCCTGCCAATTTGGATAGTTTGAGAGAAACCTTTGACAGAATTGAAGATGGGTATAGAAAATCGAAGCCCCTTTTTGCAAATATGCTAGGTATTGGCAGTTTCTTAACTAGTGAATTTTTTTGAAGTTTAATTTCTATTATGCATTAGATGAAGAGAAAAAAAGTCATGCTACTGGCGAGGTCAAAATACTTACGCAATCAAAACTCTCTGGCCAACAAAAAGTTCAAAAATCAAATCTCAACTTAACAAAGCAAAAAAATGAACTTGTTCAACTCGGGAATTACCTTCTTGTTGCTTTTGATGTTGTGTTTTGGAAAGATGATGTGGAAGGAGCTTATTTGCCTTGTCATGTTGGATGCTCTGTCTCTAAGCCATTTGAGAAAACCATTGTTCAGTGGCTTGCCCAAGAAAACTCGGAGAAGAACAAAGTTGTGTACAATAGAAATCTCAGTGGAACTTTTTTTACCGGAAATATTGGCCGCACCAAAGGAAAAACTTTCTTTGTGACCCGATTGGGTTACATGAAGCATGCTGTTCAGAAAATTACCGACGAAGTCGAACAACTGTTGGGGAAAATTCGCCCTTGTTATGATGGAGCTATCATTCTGGTACAAAATGACCACATCTTAAAGTTCATCTTGAAGGGTTTGAGAAAAGACCAGAATATCAAGAACAAATTCCTAAAGGTTTTCAAAGGATACACCAGTATGGAGAATTATGTTCGAGCAACAGGACACACAAAGTTTTGCACTTCCAACTATTCTATTTTCAAGGAATTTACCCTCTCGTTGGATCAAACAGCCCGCATTTTGCTTGGAGATGATCTTCAAGGACTTGCTGATCAAAGCTCCACGTGGCTTTTAAAAATTCTCAGCGAACTTTCCAAGACTGAAGTAAATTATGCAAATTTTTATTCCAAATACTCTTGGTCCACCCAATCAGGATCTTTTCAAGACCTCCTCTCTCAAACTGTTACCACGACTTACAGCGCTCGCCTGAAGGCATACCTCCCATTAGAGCAATACCTTTCAGAAAATCTAGCCAACCACGAGGAGAGTATATTTGTTCTCGGATTGGAAGAAGCAGTTGCAAACTTAAAATCAAAGGCTGAATGGCTCTCAAGAGCTACCATAAAAGTACTTTTGTCAAGCAGTGTCGAGTTTGAAGCCCTTTGCAGTACTTGTCGAGAAGATGGTATGGACGAGTTGGAGAAGCTCATCGACCAAAACTACCTCCAGAAGTGTGTTGCCTTGCAAACTCCCAACATTGTTGGGCAGACAACACACACAGCCAAGTTGATCATGCGATTCTTCAAAGAGGGGGCACACATGGTCCATGATATCTCAGATGGAATTTCGACAACACACAAGCCTTGTTTTTGCCCTGACCAAGCTTGGACATCATTTAAACCTTTGATAACCCACCTTGAGAGATCCTTGCCGGATCAAATGGCAAACAATGAAATTTCTCCACGAATTCGTAGCTTAATCTGTCTACTCGTATCGATTGGTATTGATTATGACAGGCTTTTCGTGCTATGGAAGATTTCAGGCAACTTCATGCCAAACCTCTCAGAGAAACTAAAGAAGGCCGGTGAAGAAATGAAAATCAAACTCGACACCCTTTTTTTCAAGCACGACTGGGCCCTTGAGATTCACATTTACTTTGACAATCATCAAGAAAATTTACCCAAAGAATTGGAGCGTTTGATAGAAGAAGAAAAGCTTAATAACTCGGAAGAAAATTTATTTTCTTCACGTGGTAACGTATCTTTATGGTCAATAGAGCAGATCGATCAGCTTTCTTTTGTTGAACGTAAATTGCAAGAAATGTTGCCACCAGAAGGGACTCCAGCTTTTAACGTTTTTGAAGGGAGCTACCACTCCTTGACATCTATAAGAAGTTCCATAGGTAAATCCCTTCAAAAAATGATTTTCCCTTTGAATGGTGACGAGAGCCATGTGGAGCGCATTCTAGACTATATTCAAAAGCTTTTGGCACTCTCGAACTTAAGCTTTACGACTCTGATGAGCTTGAGAAAAACCAATAACTTGGAAAAGGAGGTTGGAAAAATGCTCCGAAAGCACCAACGTTTGGCCATAACTTTGCTGGATTCTGAAAACTTATCAAAAATAATTTCATCTCATTTTAACATGTATTCCATTAATGCTGAGCAATCCTAAACCCAATTGTGTTGGTTCTGTTTCCAGCAGGTTTAATGCTCTTGCTATTTTATCTTTATATTGTTTCAAGTGGGAGACTCTGCCACACTTGCAAGATTTATTGTGAAAAGGTAGTTGTGCTGGACCTGAAAATAAAATGTGGTGCATTTTTTTGAGTAATTCAGTCATAATAAATCAATCTACAGAACCACAATTCGAAATGATGGAAACAGTTTTAGCTGTGAACTAGAATGGATGAAATCCATGTTTGATCCTTCCTATCCAGCCAAAGGATGGAGACTTGATATAGAAGCTAAAAAGGTATCCCAGTGATTACCCTTCTCAAGAAAAGAAATAATCAGCTCTGTTTTTGTGATTTAAACACCCTGTTGTTATATATTGAGAGGTCAGAAGTCCCAATATTTGTTCACAATAATCAGATCAGAAAGAATTTCTGGAGGTATTCACAGATTCTGTGACTATTGACCTTTTTTCTCACGCTACCCCCACG
>Ga0194133_10007824_pt1 | contig 12673 bp, 5 predicted proteins | sample TA2KigOf40mmetaG_FD_155448 | JGI IMG/M metagenome (GOLD analysis project Ga0194133, IMG submission 155448) | Freshwater microbial communities from Lake Tanganyika, Tanzania - TA2015055 Kigoma Offshore 40m | ecosystem: Environmental > Aquatic > Freshwater > Lake | place: Tanzania: Lake Tanganyika...
CGGCACTTGCGGAGCCATCCATAGGCCTTCAACTTTTCTGTTGCTTCTCCGGTGAAGAAGGGGATTGCTGTGATGTGAGTAGTTTTAGTGCTCTCTTCAATGACGTTGACAGCTCCACGAACTGGGAATTCGTTTGGAACTTGTGGGAACTCTGGAAATGGGTTGGCCCAATTGGGTAATACTGGTGTTACAACTAACAGGTTGAAGTTGTTCTGGGTGATGGGTGGAAGAATCGTGGCTGAGCTGGCGGGGCAACATTGGGTTGGGCTGGCACGTTTGATGGTTGGATGTGGATGGGGACATGATTGTCTGCTATGTTGTGGGTTGTCCTGTTTCCTAATTAAGATAAAGACGGAAGCACTGCCACCAATAACAAGTGTGGTGCTGCGATCTGGATGAGATGAGCGGAAACCCAATAATGACCTTCCCAATCAAGAAAAGAATCAAAACTGAACTGTTTATTAATGGGAAACAGAAACTTTATACACAAAAGGGGCTATTCAGAGAACCTCTGGGAGAGAGATAAACGGATTATTGAGTGTAGTTAGGATATTAGAAATGAAGTGTGATCAATTGTGATAAATAAACGCTTCCTCGCTAGTTGTTAAATGATGTGTGGATTTGATAAGATAGGTAAAATGTTCATCTTGTCAGTCTTGTTGATGCTTTGTAACCTGAAATGATCCTTGACAATTTCCTGTTCATTATCGAAACGAATTTGACTTTTCCAAAGCAAAATTATTGTAAACAGTGTTAGATTTTTTTTAAATAAACCCGTAAAAGTAAAGTTTTGTTGTGCGTTGTATTCTTATCTGCCTTCATTCAAATAGAAGTTGTCATTAATGTCATTTTTGGTAACAATTCTTGAGTTAAAATTTATGGTGCACGATAGCCACAATAGGTGCCTTTGACATGATCGCTGGAACAGGTGTTCTGTCAAGTTGCAACAAAAGATCTAAAAACTATAAAAATTGTTTTAAACTTCAGAAAGCAAAATGTTTTCCCTTGCAAGTCTGCCTTGACATTTTTTAATTTGACCCGCCTGCAATTGTGAAATGACAGAACTTTCATAACGATGCTTAAAAGGACTAGGACTTTTATTTAAGACTTATTCTACAAGAAAAATAACAATTTTGATGTTCAAGCGATTGCAGTTGTGATCAAAGACTGAAAATTTATTCCCTTTTGATGAAAAAATGCAATAAAATCTTTTTCTCTATCACAACTCGTTATGCCCCATAAATTTCCTGTCTAACGTGGAGCAAAATTCATTTATGTTTTCATAGCGATCAACAAAAATTCAAAAAGTAAAATGAAATGACATGTAAAGGAAGGGGAAAGCTTCCAAATATCATTTTGAGGCTTTTTTCTCCAAACAATTTTTTAAAATTTGCCACAAAATTTTTTCTGAGATTTGCTTTCCAAAGATTTGATGTTTGATGAATTTGCATAACATGAAAACACCGAAAGATGATATTGAAATTTTTTCTACGTTAGAAAATGATAAAAAATATTTTTCTTATAGGGCTCTATCTAAAATCAGCTCAGTCGTGTCAACCGGTGGCCAACCTGATCAGATATGCGATGCAATGAAAGGATCTCTCGTTAAAAAGCAGGCAAGTAGAAGTAAAAAATTCAATAGTCTGATGCTTGATCTTCTCTTGAAAGTCTTTTCTTAAAAAATATCTTTTCGTATTTCGTTTGGCTCATAAATTTTCCAAATTATATTATGAGATCCTCTCATATAAACGTATTCTCAAGGAAGCTTTTTTTTATTCACAATTTTAATAATATCGGTTCTTGAAAAAGTTTGCCTTATTAATATATGTATTTCGAGCAATTTTCATCTTTTTTTCAAAAGCAAGCCTTTTTTGTTAGCTTAATCTTAATCTATATTTCAATTTTTATGTCGGACCCTTGTCTTTTCTTTTCTTCTCATCTCATCTTATTTCTTTCACGCGACTTATAACATTTTCCAAAATGAAATTGGATGATGTGCACAGACTTGTGGATGAAAAAGAAAGGAGTTCTGAAAAACAGATAAAATCACTGTCTTTATAGAAAAATGGATAGTACAGAAATTCGCGAAAATGCCTAACGTCGCAGACTAAACACATTTTTTTGCTCTTCTTGTCTCCATTTGGGCTAGAATATGTTTTTTTCTACGTCGCTCTCTAAATGTTTGCTTCAATGAACAAATTCAATCGCTGCTACAGATTGCTAATGCTACGAAAAGGAAAAAGATTTTCCTTTACTAGAGATTTTACTCATCCTTCCTGCATGAAACAATTTGATGCTTCAATTTTCTCAAAGATTTCTTTGCAACCAAATTCGACTATTTTGCTTTTACTCTTTAGATAAATTTTTGCAAGAAGAATCCCTCTTTTATGGACTCTGTTCGTATTGGTGCCGCCAGGGCTATAGACGAATGCCAGTTTCAGTTCAGGTCCACCCGGTGGAATTGCTCAGCCTTGAATGAAAAGGTTAACTGTCAAAGGAGGGGTTTTGAGAAAATAAACCTAAACGGAAAATGATAATACTTCTAGATAAACTCTGATGTCGACAAAATGAAATCCGACCTGAGCCTCATAACCCAAGATTATGACCGAAAGCAGCAGCAGTTTCCATCACAGTTTGGGGCAATGTCGTCAGGTAGGATCTATTCGAAGGTTTTTTTAAATTTTTCATCTTCAGCTCAGTCTCTTCTTTAAGGTTTCTCCACGCCTAACAGTGATATTTACCCTCATGACTCGATGTATAGCACGAATCCTAACCTGAATAGCAACAGCAACTCTAACAAAAGGAAAAATACCCCGAACCAATCGAAAGCAAAACGCGGGAAGAGACTCAGTAGGAAAGGTAATTAAGTCACAATTGTGAAATTTGATGAAGAAATTTAACTATGGTTTATATTACTTCAAAATGTGCCACTTCAATTCTTGACCGTTTGAAAGCGATTTTACCACACACTGATGGAGCACAATTTATTTTGAGAGTAAATACTATAAAAAAAGTTAATAAGTCGTCTTTTTAAGCGTCGATGGGGAGGAAACCGCAATCCGGTGATGATGAACCGAAACCCTGCAACTGGTTTGTTTCGTTGTGAAACCGCATACAATAACCACCTCCACTACCACACCTGTCATAAACAATTCAGAATTACTCCAAAAGAAATAAAACATAAAACTTTCGTGGAACTCGACCAATAAAACTAAAAAATTGAGGTTCCAATTAACAGAAAATCTTTTTGGGAATTTGAAGTTTATGGTGGATAATTGAAGACCAATTACTTGACGATTGCATTTAAGATGTCAAAGTTTGGGAAATGATGAGAAGCAATAAATGGGTCTTTCTTTAGCCATTCAATTTTTCCGATCTCATTTCAAGACATTGTCTGACTCCAGAAAAGCGACATCTTGACTTGCTCGGTCTGAAGCTTATCCAAACATTTATTGACATCTTCTTAAAATCCAAAAATCGTTTTTGTCAGGGGCTAGATTGTCTGAAATTGCCTAAATACTAAAAAAGTAGTTGAGTCTTTTCTAAAATTTACCAACATAAAATCTTGCTATCGAAAGTAAAGCTTTCATTCATACGTTAATTTGCTTCAAATTTATTTTACCTGAAAATGTGAGTTGAATTGGAGAATTATCTAAAAACCCAATCGAACTTAGTTGAGCCAGAAAGGAAGCCAAGTTTCAAAGAGTGGAAAAATTTCTTCGACCTTTTGCATTGATAACTATCATTGAATTTGCGTGTCGCTAAATCGTGGCAAATGAAAATACTCCTACAGAAAACCAAATCATGAGACACTCCCTAACACGACATTTTGATGTTGGTTTTGTTGTGTAACAATATATTCTACTAAGATTTAAAAATTTTATTTCAGTTTCGGTTTTAATGTGCAAAAAGAATCCGACTTTTGAGTCGATGTTAAAACTTTCGGCTTGCGTTGAAGTAAACAAACGGTTCAATTTTAATTTTTAAATTAGTTAGCTTAGTAGATTAACTTTAGAACTAGCTGTCAGTTCAGTATATAAATACTAGCCAACCGGGCCCCGGCGCTGCCCGGGAAAAACTTACATCACCCATCTGGACATTTTACGTTACACAAAGTTTTCTCTCTCGTGACCCATTTGGGTTTTGGAGTTTGGGGTACCCTGGGGTCCAGGGGTCATGCTTGTGTTAAGAACCTTCCCTGAGTTGGTGGGGAGGTCTGTGCAAAATTTGGTGGAGATTGGTCCGGCAGTTCGGGCGTGAAAAGGGTACATAGGTAAATAGGTACATACGTACAAATAGTCACTTTTATATATAGAGAGGATATGTATTCGTTGGTCTGTTTGTAATGTTTTTTTTTTAATAAAGATACTAATCAAAGTGGGTCTGATGGATTTTCCCCGGGCAGTTTAGAGTCGAAAACACGATTTTACTTCCCTTCTCTTGTCCATAATATACCACTCAGTCACTTGTTATAATCAGAATTAAAGTGTTTGAAAACAAGGTAGTAAAATGGTTTAGATAGTCTTCCTATCTATCTATCACAATTTGAAAGGTTAATCTGAGCTCAATAATTTATCGATAATACTTTAATTTTATTCTTGTATTTCATTCACTTAATATTTGTAATCTTTGTTACAAGCCAATCAATTAGTCATTTTAGGCAAATGGTTGGCCTGACCAGGTTTTTAAAAAATGTATTAATTTAATTGATGCATGGTGAAGCTGAATAAATGAATACGAATACGAATTCCAGAAGGTATCAACAACAGAAACAATTGTAGTAGCTTGTTGAAAGTAGTACAATGAGAAATGTTTTTTGTAGTAGTTGCTAAAAGTTATAAGTTTTTTTCACGGTGAGAAAAGTCAATAATTTGAATTTACACGAGGGTTTGTTTGTACAAAAGTTTTCTGTCTGTTTGCTCTGCCATTCACCCAAACCTTTCCCCCTCCTTCGCTTTTCCACCATTACCTTCCACAATCTTAATGTTATGAACCAGCTCGTAATAGAACACAACTCGATAACGTAATTTGCGAAAAAAATAGCGCTTAGGGTTATACTAAGCCGTAATTAGGTACGATTGAATAAATGATAATCCCACCATCATAACTATTTAGCAAAATGCTTAAAAGAATGCAATTTATGAAAATTTTGTTCTTAAAATAACAAAAAAATGCTTTGAAAAAATTGAGGGTTTGAAGTCGAACATTTTTGACTCAAAAGTTTGCTTCCAGAGCTCAACAAAAGGATAATTATCTTTTGTAATATTTTTAATTGTTTGACTGTAAACGTAACCTTCCTTTTATCGGGGTAATAGAGCTATCCAAAATGTTAGACACCCAACTGAGGCGCTCTGTTGATCAGATTAAATCCACCTTAATTGCCAATATTTTTCGAACGGATATGCTCGTTTATTCCTAAGCAAAGATCTTATCAAAAGATAATGATTCTTTTTGGAGTAGTTACTAAGAGATTTTTATTGTTTATTGCTTTCAAATTTTTTGGCAAAACAGCGTAATAAATAATAAGTCGTCTCGACTACCAAACGATTGTACAAGAAAGCGGGTTTGGTAGGAAACGTATGAGTTTCACAATTATTGAATTTAGAACTCAACATTTGCAAAAGATGAAATGGAATTGAGCTGAAAAATAATTTTTACAAGAGATAATTCAAAATAAAAATATTATTTTTTACAATTTTTCACTTCTATTGAGCAAATCTTTGAAACGTCAGGGAACTAGAATGATCTTTGCTTGGTGTGTATTGGATCACTTAGCATATCCATAAGGTTGTTTCAAAAGTAAGTGCTTTATTTGCTTTTCCAATTTTCACAATCTCGTGAAACTTTTACAAATTTTCTTATCTGATTAATAATAAAAAAAAACCTAAAATTTTGTGTGAAAAAATTCAAATGAATCGATTGATAACATCTCATCAAAGCAGAGTCCTTTTGTTCATTTGATTTTGGTTGTGTTCAAAATACTTATGCTTTTCATTAATTTCAAAGTTTTCACAGATTCTTCTTTTACCCATCCATGATTGTGAAAATAAACACTCGTCGTTTTTGAAATGAAACTTTGCTGAGTTCCATTCCTCTAAACAACTTTTTGAGAATGCTTTAATCAAGACTCAGCATTGACAGCTAGTTGTCAAGAAAAAGGGAAATGTTGCTATTTGATGGGAAAATTCAACACCCAGGTCTGCCATCAAGTTGTGATATCCTCTCAGACTGAGCAAAAAATATTTTCATAGAAAAACTCTTTGACGAATTTTGAATGACTTGGATTCTTATTGCTTGGAATGGAATTCCAAAAGTCGTTACCCTTTAGTTACAAGGAGTTGACGGGTTTTTTTTGAGTGGCGCCGTCGCAGTTTGCTCAAATCTTCTATGATTTGATGCAGACCCTTTACTTTCGTGCTGAAAAACATACTGAACATCACCAATTTAGTCGAAAAACAATGAAAGATATCTACACCTCTTCGCCTGCAAATTAATTTTGCAGTTTTTCAAACTATTTGTCAGCTTATACTTTTTTCACTTCTCAAGTTTCAAGTAAACATAGCGGCATTTTAAGTCTCATTGTTTGAGACTTTTTAAAAAGTAATCTATACAAAAGTTCTGAAAATGCAAGAACCAAAAATAAATTTGGATCAAAAATTTAGGCGTGAAGAATTCTTTCATAGTTTATGAGAATTTCTTTCGCATTTCCATTCGACAAGGCTGATTTTTTCGAGATTTTTCAATAGTGTTAGCTTGATTCCTTCCTAAACTGAGCTTTAATAACAATGCCAAATGGACAATAAGTTTTGCTCTTTATATAACTTTGTTGGTCTGACAGATTTTTCATAATCAACTTTTCAAGCTTTGGGCTCGCTTTGCTTTGTTTTAGAAGTCTACGGTTCTCGTAAAATTCAAGACACGATACCAGTACTTTAAATTATAACTTTGCCTCAAAGAAGATTCACCTTTTGAGTAAAGAAGTGCATAAAGTAAACGCCTTGTTGAAGAATACATTTCAGGGAATGATAAGAATTTTTTATATACAATATGACTGAAAAAGTTAAAATTGACACCGAGAAATTACGATAGATTTTGTCGAATTCATTGTAATAAATCATTCAAATTTACTTTATGCTTTTTCAGCCCGTCATGGTTTAACGGATGACAACCTAAGCCCGAATCTGAAAAACAATGTCTTTAAGAAAGGTAAAAAAGAAGTAAAACACAGGCAGAACTTATTCTTCAAAGATTTGATACATTTTTCTAGATGTTGGCTCATCTAATACTTCATTTGCTTCGATACCAGACCGTGAAAACGAAGACCAAGAAGAGGTGGTGAGCATTGAATGGTTTTTGAGTGATTATGGTAACAAGACTTAATTTAAATTCTCAAATCAAACAGGAAGAGGACGAGGATTTGGATGACGTCGAAGAGGCGCGAAAACACTTTGGTAAAAAGCATCGCAAGACCAAGCTGGAGCCCGGGTTAAAAACCACAAACGATAAAACAAAAAAAAGAGTTGAGACAGTCGGAAACCAATTTCAAACTACAATCGGCGGTCCATACCCGGTTGTGGCAGCTGGCACCCGTGAGTCAGCCTTCGTTCATGCCATTTCCAGTGCTGGTGTAGCTCATGCTTTGACAAGAGCTTGCTCCAGCGGCGAGTTAGACAACTGCGGATGTGATCGCTCTTTGAAAGGAATTTCTCCCGAAGGTTTTCAGGTAACCATCTTATAATAGTCTCACCAATTTTCTGCCCCCTTTTTCCATGGGTATGTTTTCAGTGGTCTGGGTGCAGTGACAATATCGACTTTGGCATTACGTTCTCGCGTAACTTTGTAGATGCTAGAGACAGACGAAAAAGTCGGGAGAAGCCAAAAAAGGACCAACCTTTAATGAATCTTCACAACAACGAGGCTGGACGAAAGGTAACAAGATATTCATCTTATATGTGCAAACATAATTTAAAAAGCCCAATCGATCTTACTTTCTTTTTTCGCAACACATACTTCATTCTCTTTTCCTCATAACTACTCTTGCTGAAACCGCAATGCGAATTTCAGAGCTTTTACCCATCTTTTTGGTAGCTCTAATTTCATTAGCTGGACTCCTTAAGCAAGTTAAAGTGGTTTTGTTGGTTGTGGTCTGAGAGCCGAAGCCTGGCACTGGCAATTTTCTCGCCTAATGAGGTGAAATTATTTCACAATTGTGTTCTTTTGAGGAAAGGAGGAAAGAGAAACAGAAAATACGTGACGGACAATCCTCTGATTCTAGAGACAAACAACTGTTAAATAATGGTGGGATTTTCAGCTTTTCTGGTTGCTCAAAGTTATAATTAGTTCAGTCACTGAGAAAGGACTTTTTTCTAATGTTGACTGCCTTGGGCTAGATTAGTCTTAGAAATCCAAGGCAAATGGTATCAGAATAAGACCACACAGAGATTATTGGACCGCCGCCAAACGCATCGTCACTGCTAGAGATAAAGTAATAAATCATTCATCGGCGACGATTCATATTAATTGAGTTCACCCAACTAAGCGATTTTATGCCTCCCTGGCAAGATCCTCAACTTGATCGATGAAACATTTTAATTGCTTTTTTGCGAGTCTTTATTACTATATTTAATGTGGTTTTCTTTTTTCCTTCTTATTTGAAAGCTTTATGGGACATGAGTGTAATAGCAGTCTGAAAGAGAGTTTTTAAAACTAGGTAAATTCTTAATTCTCCCTAAGAGATGCTTTGGTTCAGGTAAATTATTTTATCTTTGAGTGTGAATGTTAATGGGCAGCTTGTGTGGCCCCACTCACGATTTGGCGGGGCTCTTGGTGTTCAACGACGTCGACGACTCCGACTCTTGACAGTTTACCCCTCAAACCACCCACCCAGTTGGTGTTGAAGAACGCCCTCTGCCGCCGCTGGGTTCATTGCAGAGGGCGGTAACGTTTCTAGATAATTAAGCTGTTTGAACGTTCTTGCCATGGAGAGTGATAATAACACTTGCAAACACACACCTTGCTCGAAGTATTCAATTTTTAGACGTCATTTCAAATTAGGCTGAGGCAAAGTCACAAGAGTTTCAATGTAGTAGACAAAAGAAAAAGAAAAATGATTCCACGGCAGTGAGTGAATGCTTTACTATGCTAGCCCTGAATCAGGTTTTAGTGAAAACCTTAATTCTAACGCTCAATTTTCTCAGCCTCTACACAGTAAGTTAAAATTTTCTAAAGGTATACTTTTTTTAGCTTTTGGAGCGCAACATGAAGATTGAATGTAAATGCCACGGTGTTTCTGGGTCTTGTGAGTTAAAAACATGCTGGAGATCAGTTGCATCTTTCAGATTGGTAAACTTGTCAAGGTTTCGTGGTTGGATACAAAGCGTTACGTTTTTTTACATTCAGGTTGGAGAGATTCTCAAGGAAAAGTTTGACAATGCTCATGAAGTGCAACAGAAGAAACGTCGAGGTCGACGCATGCTCTTACCAAAGTCGCAATGGTTCAAGCCTCTGACGGATACCGACTTGGTTTTCTTGAGGTATGCATGATATTGACTGTTTGCTCTATTTCTGTTGTCTCAAAGAGTATGAATGAGTTACCTACTTATTCTTAGACCGTCATCAGACTACTGCGAGTTTGACGTAAAAAAGGGGTCTCTAGGAACGCATGGAAGGGAGTGTGATCCGGTAAGTCGACTCAGACCCAACATGTTGTGAACTAAAATTTAACAACAAACCTAATTTGCTAGAGGAGCCCTGGCATAGACGGCTGCGAGCTCATGTGCTGCAATAGGGGATACACCACCAGACGAGAGCCTCGCAAGGAGCGATGTAGGTGCAAGTTTCATTGGTGCTGCTTTGTCGAGTGCGAAGAGTGCTACAACGAGGTGGAGGTCAGCACTTGCAATTAAATAGCTGACGAAGATCGTTGTTCGTCTTATTCCAAAATGCATTTTTAAAAATATAACATTATATACGGATTTAAATAGATTTTTTAAATTTTTGTTTTATCTACAGCCCCTTTGAAATAGCAAACAAAACTTTAAATTTTTTATTCTACGTCTTTCAATCTTAAAAAGGATTAAAATTCGATAAAGGTAGACTTTCTCAATGCATGAATTACTTCCATCGCCACTCCAAATAAAAGCTGAGTTACTTAAGTATTTTCAGCAGAAAGCACACAAACTAGTTCAAGTACCTTTCGAGATTCTAAATTACAAAAATCAAGACAAGTATTCCCAACACCAATAATAATTTGTTTCTGTTTCAATTGCTATCTATCCTTTGAAAATTCATCCAGGAAGAATATCTTATAAATAAAATGCCCCGAGCCCAGTCCTGTTCAAAAGTTTCTTACGAATGTTATTATAGAACGCAATGAACTGCATGAATTTTTAAACAATAATCTACTTTTTTCTCGTCACTTGATTTTAGAACAGCTAAAGGTTTGATGCATGTTAGTTTTATCCCAAGACAGTTTAATATGTACTTTGAAGATAAATTTGCTTTGACTTTTACTTTTTCACTTGGATGATTTTTTAGACATTGATTTGTTTTAAATTTATTAGTCTGTACAAATTAGTACATGAAATAAATGTGTTATGGATACCTAGTCTCTTGCGTCCAAATTTTTTTGAAGTTCAAGTTTATATATAGATACTAGCTGGTCCGCGGCCAGACTGCTTGGCTTGTTTCCTGGGTTGAGCTGGCCTACTGCCAGGCTTACACCCTTGCACACTCATTTCTTCGGGATGAGTGGGGGGAGGGGGAGAGGGCAGTCCTGTGGTTGAAATGAAGTGGGATAGGTAGCAGGTGTTGAATATTTGCACTGGTTTCAAGTTGAATTTTCTTAGGTTGGGCTTGCCTGCGGGCAGCCATACTCACTCACCACAAAGAAGTGAGTCGGGGGGAGGGCTGTTGATTGCGTTGAAATGAGGTGGATGGATGGAAGTTGTTGAATATTCGCGCAGTTCCAGGGTTAGGCTGGCTGAAGGCCAGCCATGCAAACTTAATCCTTTGGGGTGAGTGGGGTGAGGAGGGCAGGGGGCTGTTACTGGGGTTGAAATGAAGTGAGATGGGTGGAAGGTGTTGAATATTTGTGCAGGTCCCGGGTAGCATTATCCCGGGTTGGGCTGGCCTGCTGCCACCCATACACACTCACCCCTTGGGGTAGAGTTGGAGAGGAGGGGAGCAGAGGGGGAGGGGGAAAGGTTCATTATACTTTTTCAGGATTCCGTGGGAAAATGTCATTTCGCCTACTGCCGTTTCGACTAATGTCGTTTAGCCTACGACGATTCGCCTCATGACGGTTCGTATAACAGCCATTTAGCCTACGACAATTCGCCTAATGACGGTTTGTATAACGGCCGTTTCGCCCACGTAGTAAGCTAAACGGCGACAGCGATGACGACAACGGGCTAGCTAGCCCTACAGGTTTAGGTAGCCCTGCAGGGACGAAACGGTGACAGCGTCGATGACGACGACGACAACGGGTTAGCTAGTAGTTTAGGTAGTCCCGCAGGGTTAGGTTAGGTGGGTTGGTTGAGTCTGGTTGGGTTAGGTTAGGTAAGCAATAAAGTGGGATAGGGTCGCCGTTGACGTTGTCGTCATTGTCGTCTGTCGCCGTTGTCGTCATTGTCGTTTGTCGCCGTCGTCGTCATTGTCGTTTGTCGCCGTCGTTGTCATTGCCGTTTGCCTACTACATAGGCGAAACGTCATAGTAGGCGAACCGTCGTAGGCAAAATGACAGTAGTCGAACGGCGAAACAACATGGTATCGGATTCCTTTGTTCCTTGGTTGCGCTGCTTCTGTGTTGGGCACTGCAAGGGGCTGCTGTTTTCCCGGACAGAGGTGGAAGAGCGGAAGGGTGCAGGAGGGGTTTGGATGAAGCGTGAGTGCTTCATTGTGATGTTTCCTTGTTGAGCTTTTCCTTAGTTGGCATTGGATGCGGCTGGGATAGGTGGAGGGGTTGAAGTGCCTCCTCCCACTCTTCCTGGGATGTGATATTCTCAGGATTTGATTTTCCCGGGCAACCTGTGGTCAAGCATTATTGTAGAAACCACCATTGAAACCCTGTAAACCCCTGTTTTGCCCCTAAATGACCCCACTGTTGCCCGCCATTTAACTTCCTTAAATCCCAACTTCACCCCCCTTGACCACATGGGTTATGAGAATTGGAATAAGGGGAAAGGAGGGTATGGGCATTTCTATGCACTGTAGAAAAATCCCTATTAAAACCTTTTGAGCCCCTTAATTGCCATTTATTAAAATAAATGAAAGACTAAACTAAAGATTTTAAAAAATTATGTATATAATTTAAAAGTAATTCAAATAAAAGATACTATGATCGCCTTATGCAAGTTCACCAATACAGTTTGCCTAAACAAGTTCGCCCAATGCAAGTTTGCCAACCATGCAAGTTAACCAGCTTCAAACTCATAGAACTATAAATTCGACGAACTACGAACTCTTAACTTCAAATTTGTCAAACTCTGAACTTGTCGAACAACCCTACCTATAACCAGACCCAACCAGCCCACCAAAGCATGTTTCCCCTTCCTAACCCTGAGGGACATGTTTCCCCTCATCCATCCCAACCAACTCCCACTTTTAAACAACAGGGCATTTATTGCTAACCTAACCAGACCTAAGCTGACCCAAGCAACCCTCCCCCCCCCCA
>Ga0194133_10007825_pt1 | contig 12672 bp, 13 predicted proteins | sample TA2KigOf40mmetaG_FD_155448 | JGI IMG/M metagenome (GOLD analysis project Ga0194133, IMG submission 155448) | Freshwater microbial communities from Lake Tanganyika, Tanzania - TA2015055 Kigoma Offshore 40m | ecosystem: Environmental > Aquatic > Freshwater > Lake | place: Tanzania: Lake...
AAGCAGGAAGATAGATTGAGTTGAGAGAAAGAAAAAATGAGAGATTGGTTTTCAAGACTCTAAACACACGTCACATCATATCAGCTAAAATATAATCGTTAGTTATTGAGAAACAGAAAAATAGAAATTTTGCTCCAAAAAACTCGATTAAAAAGCTTCATCCGATCTGCTGCATTTTTACAATGGTTTTCCAAACTAAATTTTGGAAAGAAAAGTAAACGTGATTCGTTTTCTTTTAGTTTAAGGTAAGACACTAAAAACTTAAGTATTAACAAATCATTTTTTTCTCAATGGTGAAATTAGTTCATGACCTTCAGTGTATTGTAAATTAGTGAAAGAAGAGTTAAATTTTAAAGCAGTATCTAAGATCTTTGGCAGCAGGTCCTTTTAAACATCTTTGAAGCATGTCAACATTTTACAGGCTAAATCGTCGATTTTAGCCTTGAGATCTTACTTAGCTTTTGAAAATATTAGAGTTATGAGATGGTTGTTTTATATAATGGCCAATGGTTTTGAATTTTACGTACAAATGCATTGGTCGTCAAATACCACGAAAAAAGTCTCAAAATTGTAATATTCTTTTTTGCCACTAGAACCACCTTTCAATTGCTGAAACGATTCCTTAGGGCATCGCCATGACTTATGCCGAAGTCCTTATGAGGAAGGGTAAACGAGGTGCTGCAGCTTACGTTCAGGTACTTTTATACAATTTGTATTTAAATGAAGAGCAAAGTATTCATAAATGATAATAACTCTATTCAAAAGGATACTTTTAAATTAAATAGGCTGAATGTAACTCAGCAGCCCAAGAACCATCTCGGTCACCCCAACATCTTAATGCCCTTTTAGATGTTTTGCTCCACCCGGAGAAATCTATTGACGATCAGGTGACCAAACATGTTTCTCCCACCTAAAATTTCATATAATTGGCAAAATTAGCGGGCTGTTGATCGAGCCACGAACTTGGAGCTCTTTTAGACTAGACGACTGACTGACTGCTTTTGGTCTAGCCGTCTGAAAAACTTTTGCTGATAATTGAAAAATGCTATGTTGGCGAAAAAATTTAATCTGAAGTCCAAAAACTGGTCTTTTTCTCTGACGTTTGATTATCTTATTTTACAGGACACAATAGAATGGTGCCGGTGTCTAATAGGCGGTGGGAGATCGTACGAAGATTTTGCTGCAAATCGTAATTTTTTTTTTTACACAAAAAGTGACTTTGAAGCTGCTAAACTTTTATTTTTTCATATTAGTCCGCACCTACGACAACACTGCCATGTGTGGTTTGGTCTGGACTGCTGACTTTGTTGCCTTCCGTTGTAGAACCTGTGGCATTTCACAATGTATGTCACTGTGTGCCGATTGCTTTAAGGTAAATTAAACTCATCATTCTATGCACATCAGCAAACGTAATTCTTAGAGCGAGTTAAATCTTTAGAGTGCAGTGTGAGCTTGATTTATTTCAATCCATTCCTTTTAAATCTTGAGACACTCAATGTACAGAAAGCTTAATATGAATCATTTCAGGATGGCAATCATGAGGGTCATGATTTCAACATGTTCAAGAGCCAAGCTGGAGGTGCATGTGACTGTGGAGATTCCTCTGTCATGAGGGAATCAGGGTAAAATTAGGGAGATGAAAAAATCTTAACTATAATTGTCCAAACTTTTATGTACTACAGGTTTTGCTCTCAGCACCACGGCTCCAGTATAGCAAATATAGCAACAAATGTTCCATTAGAACTCACATGCGTTGCGGAGAATATGATTCCAAGGATTATTCTTCGATTTTTACAGCACCTTAGAATAAATGTAGTTCCAGCATCAGAAAAGCTTTCTGCTGAGGCCACCCTGGAAAAGTAAGCAGCCTTTTTATTTCCTGGCCCTATGATTAAGAATGTAAAATCTATTCAATTCTTAACTATTGTCATATTTATTTTTAAAATATATACTTAATTTCACGATACTTTCATTTGAGTATAAAAAGTAAAAAAAAATATTTAGAGCTACTCAGTGAGCTGAATATTTTTTTATTTTTTTAGATTAACGATGCCAAAGTCAAATTTTTTATTGGCTTGATTAAATTACTAATAAAGTAGAAAAATTGAGTTTATCGCGTTCGTGTCCAAGAGCTTTCAAGATTGGCTCAAAAATTTTTTTTGACTTTCAGATATGAAGAAGTTATAGGTAACGCAGATCGTTTCTTAAAACTTCTCCACGATTTTTGCTCCCTCGGAGCTGGAATGAGATCCGTGATGACGAAATGCCTAGTTGACAAAGCAGTGAGTTCACTTTTTTCCAAAAAAATCATATTACATTAAAATAATTCCAAAATTTGATTTTTAAGTCGTACCAACGTCTAACTTTTGTCGATGAAGAAACAGAGGTGGAGTCATTTATGCGAAGGAGCAAAAGACTTTACGAAGAGGCGTTAGAAAGTCTTCCTAATCCCCATCAATCTAAAGACTTCAATGGTACGTTTGTTTCTCTAATCATCAATAGATTGCTAAAAAGTCCTCTTTTTTAGGTGGCCTCTCGCAGCTACAACATACAACATTTATGGAAGAACTTGTTTTTTGGACTGTCAAGTATGAATTTCCAGAGAAGTTGGTTTGTCTTTTGCTTAAAATGCTCCCCGATGCCCAGTACAAAGAGGCGTTTACACGATCGTTTGTCATGCATTATTCAAGGTAATACCTTACTTACCCTTTCGTTTGAGGTTTTCCGGTAAATAATGAATATTTTTTCCCTAAAGGGTATCTGTGATGCTTGTCCGCAGCTCTAACTCTGATAAATTGTCAAATCGTATCGTCCATGTGTCGGTGCAGTTATTTTCCAATGAGGAGTTAGCGCTGCAGGTAAAAGTGAAATTAAACTCAAAATGAGTATGCACCCGGTTTCTTGTAACGTCCCATTTTACGTTTATTTCAATGTGTGGATAATGAGGCCAACATAAATGCTTTGAATGATTGAATGCACAAAGAATTTGTCTATTATCTGTTCTTCAATATTAATAAGTTGATTTATTTTTAGATGACAGAGCAGCTTTCTTTGCTTCACATCATGGTGAGTTCTTTGAAGAACATGATGCATGATGTCCTCGTAACCTGTGAGCTGCATGAGCCGGCAGTGAAAAAGCACAAGGTAATAGATTCTTTCATGAAAATATGTTACCGGCAAGACTAAAAGAGTAAAATTTCTGGACTTTTTACTTTCGCTGCTTTTACTATTTGATGATTCTGTTCCATTCTCATGCAGGTAGTCGATTGTTCAAAGCATGTGATGAGTGACCATTGTTACTGGCCTCTTGTCTCTGACTTGAATAATGTGCTTTCACACCCTCCAATAGCATTCCGGTTTATGGCAGATAACAGCCTTCTCACTATGTGGTTCGATTTTTTAAAAATGTTTCAAGGTAGCTTTTATTAATACTAAGGTTAAGCCCGTCACTAACTCGATGTTTTTCCCAGGAATGAATCTAAATGTTCGAGTCAAAGGCCAGCATGTTGACTTCGAAGAAAAAACTTACTATGCGTCCTTTTCTGGAGAACTTGAGGCTTCTGCTTCACCGATGTGGGCACTGGTAACTTTTTTCTTCTTAATATTGTCTTCAGCATTGCAAATGTCGAGTGAATCTTTAAAAAAGAAATGATACAGTTTTTATGAAGCAAATTGAAACAAAATTTTAGTCTTTCATAAAATTTAGGTATCCCATCTAAAAGACGAAAACACAAGGGAGTGCACTCTAAATGTTTTAAAACATTGCTTGGCAGCAATAAAAGAGTGGATGGAAGATGTACAGTTCGACTCACCCGAAAATGTAAGCTTCCTTCGTGCCATTTAAACGATTTTTATTTTTGCCATCCTTCGATTTCTGTTTCAAACTTTTTTTAAAGCTAAACTTAGAGCAAGTTATTCATTTTAGTTTGACTTTCAAGTCCATTTGGATAAAGCTTCATTTCATCTGCCGCTTCACCGATACTTTTCCGTCTTCTTAAGACAAGCAATCAAATATCAGGGATTTACATTGAAAGAACTTCTCCCAGATCAAGAAACTCTTAAACTATTAGCGATGCATCCTCTGAGAGTTCAGGTAAAAATAGTCATAAAAGTTACTCGTATGAAATATCCATTAATTCATTCTCAGAAATCGTTTTTCCTCATTATTTAAAAGACAAAGACCATCTCTTACAACTTTTCCAAGAAAAAAATGGATCAATTTAAAATGATCACACCAATAGTAATTGAACTGCTTTGCCTAAAACATCATCATTAATATTCATAGCTACAGTGTGCCTTTAATGAAAACAAAATATTTTTAAGGCGACCTTTAAAAGATTTAAAAAAATTGAATGTGTTTTCTGTTTTCAGACAGCTTTCTACGAAATTATGTGTGGATTGTGGGTGCGAAATGGCCTACAAATAAAAGGTCAAGCAATGACGTACATACAATGCCACTTTTGCAAGTCCATGGTAGATGCAGACCTTTTCCTTTTACAAGTTCTTGCCACCCAACTGCCCCCAAAAGAATTCTTGCAGATGATCATGGAAAAGTAACAATCTTCCCTGCTTAGCAAGAGAAATATATAATTTAATTTTGTGATTTTAAGGTTTCAGATTTTGGATTGGCTTTCTCTATCCCCTGTCCCTAAAACAAAATCTAGATCATACCGGGACCAAGAGCAAGAACTTCAAATGATCGAATCGACTCTCACTTTTTTAGCATCAATTCTTGCTCTCAGGTAACAAAAAAGAAATCCATCATATGCCAACTTCTTTTCATTGTTGTGTATTAACAGAACCAATCTTGGACTTGACGAAGAGTCTTTGTCCCGTCTCGAAATGGTTTCTTTGCTTTGTATGGCAGACAAAACGCATTCCTCTTTACATGAGCACATGCCAGAAAAACCAGGGACTCCAGTCCAATTAGAATTGTTTGATAGGTAAAGTTATAATTAAAATTCGTAGTTTTTATACTTTGAGCCATAGAGTAGACTTCATCTTTTGACCATTTTGGTGCCAAAGTGTTCAAAATACCAATTGGTATATTTCAGAGTTTTGTCAGATATAGCTTCTTACAGCGAGCCTCGCTTTGAGGCAGGCGGTAATATGCAACAGGGTATGTACTTGCCAAAGCCATTTGTCTGGGAGTTGCTTTATGATCCGATTTATGTTCAACTTCGAGCGGTACACCGAAGAGATTTCCAAACATCAATAGAAAGATTCAATTTTTAGTGAGTAGTAAAAGGGTGATATTTTCAATGGCATTTATTCAATAACATTTTGGCATTGTGTTAGTGCCAAAGCCCGTTTCGAACATGAAGCTGACCGCTTGAAGACTGTGATGAGCCCCTGGCCCCCATGGCGTCTTCCAACACCTTGCGATAATGGCTTTGAAGATCCTAGGAGAATTTTGCACTCAAGTAAAATAACTTTTAAAAATCTTAAATTGAGTTCTTATACTAAAAGATTGACTTAAAACCTGTGATTATTTCAGAATACGCTCATGGTTTGATCTTCAACATTCTTTACAAGGCTGTTCATGGTCCTCTTGTGAATGACTTTATCACTTCCCTAGCTGTTCATCTCTTAGAGTTGGCAATTACTTTGCCCCAAACGGAGTTCTCCGGAAAGGCAAGCCCCATAATAATCTATTAAATCTAAGTAAAGAACTCTTTTGTTTTTAATTCAAAATTATAACATTCAGGAGGTCGCTGTAAGCAAGCCATGGCTGATGATTCATGAACCTGTAGATTTGAAATTTGACTCATGGTAAATAAAACGAAAGTAAATTACATCCTCACAATAGCTTTAATTCTGAATCGATTTTCTAGGTTTCCAACCGATTGGCTGTCTGCAAATCTTCGCCACACTGTAACAGCTATTTTTTCACATCCTTCAGCATCCGTTGCAAATCCAGGTCAAGTAGAGGCTGGACCTCGAAGGACAGGAGGGCGTCACAGACTTCCTACCCAAACTGAAACAGCTCTGGCGGCTGTACATCAAAGCATGGAGATTGACCACTTATCAGATGGTGAGAAAATTACAACTTTCGGAAAATAACTATGAAACTGCCACGCTTTGTGTCATTTTTCAGATGACCTGAATGATGACCCTTATCAGCTTATTAGAACATCAGGCCTAGAAGTGGATGTTGCAGAGCAATTTGCCCTTGAAATGGCAGCTCAAAACCAACAGCAAGCACAATCAGGAGAAAGGTAATTACAGTCATTTACAGATTGATTTTGATTAATTTCTTTTTAAGGTTTGCCCTGGAAAATAAGAAATGGCTATTTCTGTCGGAACATAGCGTTAATGTAAGTCTTACCTTGTTACATTTCTTCTTTCTTTGTTTTTCAGCTCTGCTCTTGCTTACAACCAAAGGTTGGCTCTTACCGGACCGAATTTTGCAGATACAACAGCCCTTGTTTTAGCACGACCAGAGTAAGAAAAACCTGTACCATTTTGTGGCAAACAAATTTTAAAATGAAATACTTTCAGCTTTTCGACGTCAACCTCTACAGCTGATTCGCCAACTTCCCCACAGCCCTTGCCATCCACTGCAACCCTGGCACTTTTGTCAGGGAGTGAAATAGTTGCAGCTACTAGAAGAAACAGGTCTCGAACGGCTATAAGGGGTAAAAACTGATTGTAAAAAATTTCTTGATCTTCCATTGATATTTTATTGCTATTTTTAGATGAAACTACAGATCTCTGCCCTGATGCAATAAGTGCGTTACCCTCAGACTATAATTCCATAAGAAAAAATTCTGTAATCAACATAAACGATAGTATCATTTCCCTGATGCTTAGGTACTTGAAAACTATGCAGACTAGTCTCTTGAGAATATTTTCTGTGAATGTAATTATTTTTTCCAAGGTTGCACACCAAGTACTCTGGGAGGAGAGATAGCTATATCCCAATATTTCAACGTGAGGGCTTCTCTACTGATTATAGCTATAGGTAAGAAAACAAAAATCATTTAGCAAGTAAATTTTAAAATTTACTCAATTAATATTTCTTTTCAGACGTTCTCGGATAGGCGATGCTTGCTTTTTCATCGAGAAAGTTTTGGATTTGATCTGTGAATTCGACTCTCAGTGTGCTCAATTTGTTCAGGTTGACTTTTACTATAAAACCTTCTCCTTAGTTGAAATTATGATTCATTCTTGGTTTTATTAACTTAGGATTCTCGTAAAAAACTTTGGCCAGATTACCATGAACTTGAAGCAAAACGCGACGAGGAGAGGGCCAAGCAGGAAGCAGACGAAAAGAAAAAGAAAGCAAAGGTACTCCATAAGACATTCAGGAAAATTATAAAATTGAACAGTTTAGAAACATTTTTTTTCTTCCCAGGAGCGTCAACGACAGCTAATGGAGCAAATGGCATTACAAAGGCAACGTTTCATGGAGGGCAATGCAGCGATGCAATCTGAGACTTTGATTGAGGGGGAGACTGATGATTTGGTTGCTTCGGCGACATTCGGCGATTCCTCCAACGATTCCTCCTCCACAGTGATAACATCAAGGCCTCAGGCATGTTCTACGTTGCCCAGCATTATTAAACGATACAAATAAGAATATTTGTCTTTAGACCGAGTATACTTGTTGCCACTGCCTTCTACAAGCTCCTGCCTCAGAAGAAAGGCCAATCGGGCTTGTCACACTTGCTCAGTCAACCAGTGTTTTAGGACACAAACAAGTTTGTTTCTTTTCAAAATCTTATGATTGTCCAATGATAATATTTCTGGTTCTGTTCTTTTTATTGATATTTCAATGATTCTTCTCAGGAGTATGACCAACCGCTAGTTTTACCCACATCTGAAATAGAAGCCTCAGAAGCCAATAACAGAAATGGAACAGGAATGCTTAGCGAGCGTTATGAAAACTACTTTAACGAACTCTCGCGAAACTTCAATCTCAAATCTGTGTTCATGTCAACCAACCGGGGTTGGAACGGAGGTCTACATGTTCAGTCTTGTGGACACCACATGCACTATGACTGTAGAATGAGTTATTGTGAAACTCTCAAATCTCTAATGAGAGTTACAAGAGAACAAGTGAGAGAAACTTTGTCGACGAAAAGCACCAATTCTAATTGCTAATTTTTCCTCAGTCACTTGATACGGACAGAGGAGAATTTATCTGCCCTGTTTGTCGACAAATGGCTAATTCCCTCCTGCCCATTCAACCCGACCAATTAGAACCTCAAATTATTTTGCCTCCAAACAACGACCTTGCTGGTGGTGCTGCAGCCATAGCGAGACTTCTAATGGAGGAGCCAGACAGCATAGTAAGTAGAAACACTTGAACTTTTCGTTTCATTCACACTTTTTAAGTATCCATTTCCTCAGTTTCGGCCTCCTACTCAGACTCTCCTTTTTCGAGAAATGACTCAAATGATGGAGTTCTTGTCAAAGGCAACCTTGCCGCAGTATAGGATAGGGAAGTCAGAGCACCCTACTCACTATATTTTAATGTTCATTGGATCAATAGCAAGGTAACTAAATTCAAAGTTAGACAAGTTTTCTGGAGTCTAGAGTTAATCGCTTTCAGGATAAATTTGGAACTTGATGTTGTGCAACGCGGGGGTGCACTATTCGTTGAAACTCGAGGAGCAGCAGCTGTGCCACCTTTCAGCTCACAGTCTGCCAACACGAACAAACTCAAATTTTGTTTTAGTAAGTGAGAAGATGTTTCGTTTAAGCGCTACTACTTTTTTAAAATACCTTCTCTTGCATAGTTCCTCTTTTGCAACTATTGTCTGTAAATATGAGATTGAAGACACCGAAGAACCAAATATTGGAAGATTGGCACGACCTAACTGGAGCTACCCCAACAGCCAGAGACGAGTCTTACTTACCAGCAGTTCCGAGTTTGTCCTGCGATCCCTTAACTAAGCTGATACAATTTGTCCTCCTCCTTCCAATAAACGTAGATAGTGGTGAGACTTTAGACGAATTTCAGCAAACCTTTAATATTAAGATGAACTTGAAAATTTTCAGCCTTCTTTTACCTTCTCGTCCAATCATGCTTCAACTTGCAGCTTTGTCAGATATTTGTTAAAGTTTGTGCCAACATGGCGCCGGACGAGCGCCTTAAGTTAAAAAAATTGACATCGAATAAAGTGGTTTACTACCTCGATATGGTGGCCTCAGCTCTTGAGGGTACCAGTCTTGTACCAGAGGTGAGCAAACAGAGTCCCAATTAATTAAAAATTATCTTGATTTTTCATTTTCTTTAGGGCTCTGCTGAGCACGTCGCAATGGATTGTGATGTTGTAGCAGATTGCGAGTTAACGCGGTACGAGGACGATTGCCGTAAGGGTGTTCTTCCCTTTCTCAGGATAGCAGCCCTTCTCAAACACTACATCTATCAACAAGACTTACCTGAAATAAACGAAGAAAGCCTGGTAATTTTGAACTTTATCAAATACTTTTTTAGCCATTCCAACTCTTTTCACGTAGGAATTTGAGCGCCTTCTTATTTTCTTGGAACTTGTACCACCCTTCGACACATCTACATCCATGGACCAGTCGAATCCAGTCCCGCTGGTAGAGTCAGTAGTCACTGGACTTCGGTGGTTTACGCCAGACGGGGCAGAATTGGCTCGCTGGTGTAAGGAATTGGTGTCCAATTTGTCTCTTCCTGCAAAATCCGCTGTAACCCTGAGCGTAGGTTTGTCAGCGCAATGGAAGCAGCCCAGACTGCTCAAATTGCCTAGAAATTATGATCAGATCTTTCAAGTAAGATGTCAAAGTTATAAAAGTACTATCGAATTTGAGGTAAACAAATTTTGGTCTTTCTCTAGTTTTATCACAAACGACCTTGCGAAAGGTGCAAACGCATTCCAAAAGATCCCACAGTTTGCTTGATGTGTGGAACAATGGTCTGCCTGAAAGAAAGTTGTTGCAAACAACCCGCCTTGACTACATGTATTTTAACTAATCTCTTATGTACTTTTTCATTGAAGGGCTAAATATTTCTTTATTTTTCCAGATGGTGTATGCGAAGCTGTGAAGCATTCGTGGGACTGCGGCGGGGGCACTGGCATCTTTTTGTCAGTTAATTCATCCACAATTGTTGTCATCAGAGGAAAGCGAGCCTGCTTCTGGGGATCTATTTACCTTGATGTTTTCGGAGAAGAGGACAGAGAGCTTAAGTAAGTTCAGTAAATCTTCTATACAAAAAGAGAGAACATTTGTAAAATAATTGCATCCTACTAGACGTGGAAAGCCTCTCTACTTACACCAAGAGCGTTACCAACTTCTCGAGCATCAATGGCTCTCACACAAATTTGACCATACAAACAGAAAGTGGGTGTGGCACAGAGACGCAATATAAGGAGTCTCGGCCACCTTCTAAATTGTCATTTTCTCATAAGTTATATCAACTTTTGGGAACGAGATTCTCGAGACATTTTAACAAAACCCCAGCTCCTTATTCTCAATTTTGCACAATCGGTCTTACTCATGCTTCCTTTTTATGAATCCTTATAGAAGCTTATTTTATTTGTAAAGTTCGACCAAGTCAGAGATTAGCTTTCATTGTTAACAATCCAGTACGAGCATGGGAACTTTGATAACACTGACTCGATTTTACAAGCCCTGAACATTTTACCGTTCTGTCTGGAATCAAAGATATGCTTAGTGTCGAAAGTAAATTTTGTCAGGGTTATCTGTCAAAGAAATTTTATATTTCTTGCATGAAGATATAGACGCCAACAGCAACCTCGACACCTTGCGGATCATGATTTGTTCCTTTTTATTACTCAGTTGACGAAAAATAAATCTTTATTAAAACTATTGTTGAAGTGAACGAAATTTGAAAAAATAAAATAATAGTATATCGACGCTCTGTCTGTATTGGCATTCATTAGAAAAGTCGTGAAGGGAAACGAGCTTTAATTGAGATCTATTTGATATCCTGAGTGGTGGGGTCAGGTGGGGAGATGGGTGTCAGAGAAGTTTCGGACTCTTTCGAGACAGTATCCATATCCGATTCTTGGTCAAGCGACTGGCCACTCTCCGCCAGGCTTTGCTGCTTGGCTCGTAGCTTTTCCTCGCGCCTTTTTCGCCGACTCTCTGCAGCTCTTTGTTCCTTTAACTGTTCCAGCCTTTGCAACTATAAAGAGGGTAATAAAAAATTTTAAACTATGTGACACCATCGATTCAACTTGAACCATAAACACCTGGGCTGCAACGCTCTGGTCTTTATTATAAAAATTGTCCAAAGCTGTGATTAGCTTTTGATTTGCTATCAAACGATTCTGAGCCTGAGATCTAAATAGATAAATATTAAAATCAACAACTTGAGTCATCGGGTGTGCTGAGTGCTTTGTTTGCGGCACCTCACCTCGACTCTTCAGCTCTTACGGTAATTTTTGTCGGGGTATGTATCAAAGTCACAGCATAATCTGTTTTCGCCGCAGCCTGTTAAAATAATCATAGGGTTGGTAAAAACAAGGTCACTCAAAGAAAATGCCTCATAGTATAGACCTGCCCGCCTGGACCCGAACCGCGATGCACTTTCTCAACAACGTCTTTGGGATTTACCTTAGGAACCCTTGAAAAATCAATCTTGGCACGAACTCCTTGGGGAAGTTTAGATATGCCTCTCATTAGATTTGTAAATACAGATTTGCAAACTATCGACAGAGTCATTGTCAGAGCGAAGACAAAATGTGAAATTATGTTTAAGGATTGGGCGCCATTCCACTTGGTAATGATGATCTAGTGAATGAATCAGAATGAAACATGAATTGAATTTGAAAGTGAAACTTGAAAATTGTAAACAAAACAAACATATTTCTGAAAAATTATTGTTTACATTTACACGTCGGAATGACGGAAACCTTTGCAGAATTATTTAAGATCAATTTTAAAAATTCTCTTCGAAAATCAACAAAAATCAATCAAACGTCTAAAATAGCGGTGAAAAAAGTTGATTTAAGTTAATAACATAGACTAGCTTACGTAACGACAGAATTACACAAACGTGACTTTTACATATACGCAAAAACGCACATGGCAACTCCATTCCACTTAGAAATGAGCCATTTGTTTCGTTTTATCCGCACAGTCTATTGTGGCGCTTTTTAACACAATCTTGTGGCAAAAAATAACCCATTCAACACAGTTTGCACGACTTTTAAAGAAATACGGAAGGAAGGTTAGACATTCAAAGGATTTAAGAATTTCATATGGGTTTTTTTCCTATTTCAAAATATAGAAGAGGTTTTAAGGTACGATTGCGTGCGCCACAGCAAAGATGCGTCCGTTTTTGAGAACTACAATTTGGACTCGCGACTAGCTTTTATATTGCACGTGTTTTTCCAAGATTTTGTCAGCTGGCGATGTGTAGCGAGCTGACAATTTTTGAACGCACTCAATTTGTTTGACACGTTTCAATCGTGACAGATAAAAAGAAATGTACGAAAAAACTTTTAGGGTGGCTTTAAATTTCGTTACTTCTGTCTTGGGGAGCTCTTTGAAGCTTTGAACTGAGCATTCGAAAATCACCGTGGCAGGGTTAAAGATGGACGACAAAGTTTCAGTCCCAAAAACTATCGCCTTTTTAAAACCTGGCGAAAAACAAAGCTCATTTTGAAACGCGCAAGACTAATTTAAACTCCAAACTGGGGCACAATTTTGGTCAGCCACATTTCAATA
>Ga0194133_10007826_pt1 | contig 12671 bp, 6 predicted proteins | sample TA2KigOf40mmetaG_FD_155448 | JGI IMG/M metagenome (GOLD analysis project Ga0194133, IMG submission 155448) | Freshwater microbial communities from Lake Tanganyika, Tanzania - TA2015055 Kigoma Offshore 40m | ecosystem: Environmental > Aquatic > Freshwater > Lake | place: Tanzania: Lake Tanganyika...
TATATCAAAATTTTACAACAAATTATAAGAAAAAGAAAAGAGTTTATGACCAATCCCAAAAATAAAGTTAAAGACATTGTTTTTGTTTGTATGGATGCCAATGAAAGTCTGTTTGAAGGTAAATTAATGGATGGTAAACATATCGAACTTAATATGGCTAAAACTGCTTGGAAACAAATCTTTTATACCAATGCAAATATTTTAGCATCCTTGGGAATAATAACTATATTTTTTAATCCTAATTGGTTAAGTTATCATGGAATTTCTGTTGATCAAATTGCATCTAAAAGTGAGTTTTTAATACCTCCTTATATGTGTGCCAAAGTATTAATTAATTATATTAAAAGTTTAAATATAGATAAATTATATTCTGAAAAAAAATATATTTACGATATTTCCTTTTATGATATTGTTAATTCTTTGGATTTAACTAAAGTAGATTTAGGATTAGTTGTTGATGAAAAACAGATTAATAAATTAATTAATTTAGAAAATAATATACTACACAATGACAAAGAGGAAGACGTTGAGGAGGACTTTGAAGACGAAGAGGAATACATTGAGGAAGAAAAAAAACCAAAATTAAAGAAAAAACTTTAATATTTTTATAAAAATTAATCAAACTCAGTAGTTTCAACTTTAGTTTTGGGATAATCAGTCTTTTTATTTGAAAATGAAAATTCCATATCAATAATTTTATTTTGACGAAGAATTTCTGTTTCAATACTATCTTTAATAATTAATCTGATAAGATTCACTTCTTTAGTTTGACCAATACGATGTATTCTTCCAATAATTTGATTTTCTGTTTGTCTAATTTTCGCATATTCACCTCTGATAGGTTGAAGTAAAATAATTCTTGTAGCAAATTGAAGATTAAGTCCAGATGCATTAAATTCTGATGATAGAACTAAAACTTGCTTAAGCTCTCTAAAATCTTTAATAGTTTCCATAACACTTGTTCCAGACATTGGTGTCACTGCGGAAATTTCATTTTCATTAAGAATATCCACTAAATTATTAATTAGACTTGGGGAATCACAATAAACAATTGTTTTATCAGTTGCTAATATTTCCTTTTTACAGATATTAATTAAATGTGCAATTTTAGTTCCATACTTTTTAATCATTTCGATCATTTCTGTATTCAATATAACCTTAAATGTAGGTGTATACAATACTGTATTTTTCAGTGAGAACTTGCATTGAGGACATTGGTCTGGGTTTTGTGATAAAATAGTTTTTAAACACAAAGTGCAATATGCATGACCACATTGAACCATAGTAAAATCATCATCAATTTCACCCAAACAAATAGAACAAGTAATTACTTCTTCATCTTTAATTTCTTCAATTGGAACATAATCTTCTTGGTCAGATACTTCCTCAATTTTGCGTTTAATTGATTTTGTCTTTTTATTAATAAGTTTAATTTGGTTTTCAAAATAATTCATTTTATGTTTAATTGCTTCTAAATCAGCTTCCATTTTTTTAATAATTTTAATAACATCTTTTTCTGATTTAGTTTCAATAGTAACTGCATTCTTTTTAATAATTTTTTTTTCTTTCAAATAAATTTTCCAAATTTTTTCAATCATTTCGTCTTTTGCTGTATCAATATCAATAGATTTATCATTTATACTTATACCATCTTCATAATGTTTGTTAAGAATAACTCGTTGTTTATCAATATCATTCTTTTGATATATTATACTATCATAAATTACTATAACATGTCCATTTGTTATATCGTCATCTTTTTTAATACCCAAAAAGTCCATTTTTTGTTGTATTGTTTTTTTAAAAAGTTTTTCGTAATCAGCTTGATGCATATTCATAATTTTGGCTTCCATAATATTAACACTATGATATTTTTCAATAATACCATTACTATCTTGAAAATACAAATTAGGATTAACACAAAAAGCCATTTGTCTTGTAACTAGTGTATCTTTATCTACACCAGTAGTTAAAGAATCATAAATAGTTCTTTCAAAATCACTTAATTTAAAAATATAAATTTTTTCATTAATTCTTGGTAATTCAAGTTCTTGTTCAACACTCTCTTTTGTATTTTTTCTAAACATTTCACAAAATGTATCCAAGTATGCCTTATATTTAGAAATTTTTTCATTAGTAATTTTATTCTTTACGATAAAATTTAAAATATTGTTAATCATAAAAGAATTTACAAAAGGCGTTCCTGTAACTGCCCATTTATACTTTGCTTTTATATCATAGATTAATGGATAAGTCTTATCTTTCTTATCATATAATTCGTGAAATTCATCAATAATTAGTCTAGTAAAATCTATTTTCAAAAGTTTTTTGCAAGTTTCTAATTTTGTATAAGTAACTAAAGCTATAATAGATTTATCATCCGATTTTTTAAAATTATTTAATTCAGTCAAAGTATGAACTAACTCTATGTGGTTATTCTTAATATGTTTATTGTATTCAAAGATCCAATGTTCAAACAAATGTTCTGGAACAATAATAAGGTTAAGAGATGGATGCATACCACATAAAGTTAAAATTTCCAAAGTTTTTCCTAAACCAGGGCTATTGCAAAGACATCCTCCGTAAAAACTATTCAATTCACCTTGATAATTGTGAATTGTACGTCGTGGAATAAATTTACAAGTTTCTGATTTGTTATTATCACCCGATTTTAAAATACATTGGCGTTTTTTACCCCAATTAACAATGACTTCATCATCCAAAATAAATTTTTTTGTGTCTGCTTCTTTTTCTCTTTGAAGCATAAAATTAATATCTGCTCTTTGATAATAATACAAATTATGAGTTAAAAATTCTGGTTGGTCAATCATTTTTTGCGACATATAATTTAAATTAGATTTATCAAGTCTTGTATTGATTTCTGTATTTTCATCACATTTTTTTTTTGTATTATTTATTTCATCAAAATGATATTTTTGTAAAGTTTTTACATATTGGATAAAACGCTGATTACTTGTTGATAATTTGTATTTATCGGTATTACTATGTTGATCTGCAAAAGTATCAGGTTCTTTCGAAATATCTAAACATACAACTACAATAAAATGATTATGTGAAACTTCTGTATTAGTTCTATTTACATAATTTATCATATAATAATTTAGACCATCAATTGGATAAATTGTTTGTTCTTTTAATAATTTAAAATTACAAGCAAAAGGTAAATTGATACATAAGTTGAGAGCTTCTTCATTCTTGAGAATATAACTTTCAGTAATTTTAGTTCTAAAATTACTTTGTTCAAAACTATATGCTGATTTTAAATAATCGTATGTTTTATAAAGACTTTTATCTTTAATTATTGATATGATTTTATTATAATCCATATTGTGTCTTAAAGTATCATTTTCAGGATATATTTCGTTTTTTTCCACATAGTATACCAAATTATCCTCAATATTGTCTAATGTTGCCATAATTATAATTAATTATTATAAATTTTTATATATATTTGATATTCTCTATATTATATATAAAGTTCAATTTTTTTATATAACTATTCTATTTGACTATAATTGGAGGTATTATATAGATTTTTATATATATAATTAAAAACCATAAATCCAATACCCATATTTATAAAACTTAAACTCGCTCTCATTGATAGTCCTGAAAATAAATATTTTGGATTTTTTATCAATAAATCTCTAAATAATATCTTTGTTTCATTATTTATTTTATTTCTTTGTCTTTCTGTCTTTATAACATCTAATGGATGAGATATAATACTACCTATCACACCTCCAATAGCACCAGCTATAAATGGATTATCTTTGCCAAAGGTTTTAACTGAATAAGAAACTGGTATTGCAAAAATAATATTTCTAGCTAATAAATATCCAAAACCTTGATATAATTTATTAATTTTTATATCACTGGTTCCAGTCATTAATTTAATTTTTGCAACTTCAATTGGATTATCTATTATTGATTGTGTTAATCCAGTTACAAAACCTGGAAGAAAATTAATTAAAATATTTGTAATATTATGTGATAAATATTTATTAAAATAATTTTTTATATGTTCTTCATTATTTTTTGTATAATCTGTACTTATAGTCATTGTTGACCAATACATTAACCTCATCGGAACTATACCTATTAAACGAGGTAATATACCTGAATAAAATCCTTTAATTTTATTTTTTTCATAAATATTTTGTATTCCTGAAATAAACTTTGGTCTAGTATTATTTAAAGCCATAACTTGTAATTCAGTTTTGATTCTATCTAAAGGATGCGAAACTAATACCTCTGCTATACCTGAAAATGCACTCGCAATATTCATACAATCAGTTTTTGACATTTTATAATATTATAACTTTTTAATGTTAAATAGTTATAATTTTACAAAAATAAAATATAATAAATACTAAAATAAAATTTTTATATATTCAGTATCTATTATATTTTCTAATTTTTCAATAATAATATCTATTTCTTTCAATATTTCTTCATCTTTAGAATAAGTTATTTTTAAATTATTTAGTCCTAATAAAGAATTTTTAAATAGATCAAAATATTTTTTGATTTCTACATTATTTTTTATATCTTTATGAAAATTAAATTGCTGAATAGACACTTCAAATAATTTTTGTAATGCCAAAATAGTTTCATTTCTACTTTGACTATAATACCATCGACTCAATTTTTGTATGTATGAATCATCTATTTTTAATTCAAAAGATATTTTACTAAATTTATTTTTATTTTCTCTATGATTAATAAATAATTTTTGATTTGGTTCTAATTTAGATAATAATATTAAATTAGATATAACCAAAAAATCATCTGAATTTACATCATATATATTTTTTGCTGATAATGATTTTAATATAGGAGTATCTACTATATTTTTTTTTTCTTTTTTTTCACTATTTATTTTTAAAATCATATTAGTGTCGGTAATAATTTCACTATCACTTTCAGGACTATAAATTTTTTTTATAATTGCTTTTGTCATTATAATATTTGCGGTATTATTAATTGGACTATTATTATCTGAAATATCTGTTGAAGTACTTTCAAACGAGTTTGTACTTTGTATTGAACTCATAGTTTTAATTTTTTCACAACTATTAGGAGTATCACAATTTGGCGAATTATCACTTAGCGATTTTGGCGAAAAATCATTTAAATCATTTGAAGTTCCTAATAAAATACTCGGATAAATCAAATTTGAATAATAAATAGAATTTTTTTTTTTTATAATACTATCCATAATGATACTGCTTATGAATGTATTATTTTTTGAATTATTTTTTCTTGTTACGTTATTCATTAAAAAATTATATATTTAATCTTTTAATTACTGAGAAAAAAATTTTTATTTTAAATAATTTTATAATAAAATAAAAATATCATACCAAAATTAATCTAAATGTTTTTTATAAAATATATGTTTCTATAATATAATCTGAACTATAAAAAGGTTCACCAGGTTTTACATCAGGTTTAATATTTTCATATTCTGAAAAATGATAAGTCAAATCTTTATCTATTGATTTCATCTCACATATATTTCCATCTTTTGAAGCACATCTATTTTTGTATTCGCTTTCACTACCTAAAAATATGACTAGTTCATATGTATCATAACTCTTTTCCCATACAACAAGTTGTCCTTTTCTAAATGGTTTTACATCAGTTTTTCTAACATATGGAAGTTCAGATTGTCTTAAAGGAGTTCCAATTCTATTATGCAAATATTTCAAAAAGTTTCTTGTTATTACTTCCTCAAATGATAAATCATTTTTAATATCTGTATTTATAGAATCTAATAAATTAATTATATTATCAGATGGCCTAATACCTCCGATATTTTTAAATTCTTGTCCAAAATTATTAGAATTAATACATTGAAGAGCATTAGCTTTAATAATTTTTTTTATATCCACTTTATCTTTTTCACCTAAAAATTCACCAATAATTTTATAGTCTTTTGGAAATTCTAAATCGTGATAATCTGAATCAAACATCAATAAATGTCCATGATTTGGGACATAATAATCAACATTATTAATTTTATATTTCCAAAATTGAGGAGAATCACCAAAAACATTAATATCTTTTACAAAAAAATTATTCTGTAATTTCATTTCTCTAAATGTAAAATTTAATTTGTCCATTAGATAAAACACCACTAATATTTGAAAAATTACACTTTCCCAGACATTTTCTGGTTTAAAGCCTGAATATACTTGTTTTTGTATATTATAATCCTTAATATATGAATCTGAAGCCCAAGAATATATATTCATATTTGGTGACTCTGTCAATAATATGATTGATTTTTTTGAATCTAATTCTGGATCGTAAACATCACCATTTAAATTCAAAGTATTTTTACTAAAATTTAATTGAGAATCATCATTCATAAAATAACAATATGATTCTACAAAATTTGGCGATATTAAATCTTTATTTATATAATTTCTTACATATTGATAATATTCAATTTCTCTCCAAACATTATAATCATTTTTTGTCTTATCTGTAATTGGTGTTATTCTTTTTATCCAAGATGCTCTTCTACTTATATCTTCAATAATTTCTATACTAGTTTTCTTTTTTGTATCAATATCTGTCAAAATTGCTTTTACTTCATGTGGTTTTACAGGTTCTTCGAATACAGGTTTAAAAACTTGATATTCTTCTTTACTTAAACGATAAACTCTCATATTTATTCCTACTGAAGATTTTTGACATTGGGTAGTAGCTTCTTTTTTATCATAAGAAATTGGATAACAAGATCTATATATTAACATATTTTTAGGAAGACCTTTATATGGATTTGAAGAAAAATAATTTGTATTGTATGGATTTAATTCTATCAATTTCAATCTAGAATTTATACTATTAGCATCACCTTTAAAATTTGCATCTTCACCTTCCTCAATACTTATAAATGTACCTCTTATATATTGACATAGACTATTTCTTTCTTTTAAAGTTTTATAAGATGTAAATACATTAGAAGGCGGTAAAGCATCTTCATAAACCATTGAAGCACGAATATGATCAGCATTTGGACCTCCAATATTTATATGATAATCTTTAAATATAAATGGTGTATAAAAATTCTTCATAAAATTATTTAAATAATTCTGAAATTGTGGAGGAAAAAATGGAGATGATAAAGCAACAGGTTGTATTGGTAATTCTGTTGGTTTAGGTGGCAGTGGTTTCTTAGAATCTTGATAAACTTGTAAATCTACTAATAATTTATCTTGTCCTCTTGTATCAGGAGCACTTCTGACTTGAACATCCGTTGGAACAACACCTGTATTTATTGGTGGAACGGCATCTTTTGGATTAGTTTTATTATATATTTCCTTATGACCAGTCGTATGATATGGTGTGTTTATTGGTTCTATGTATGCTGGTATAATTTTTCCTTTTCCACCAATCAAATTATTTTCGCTTTGCTCATTATTTAATATTTTATTAGGGATTGCGTTGCATATATACTTTTGATTATTTATTTTTTTTTTTTTAGAAAAAAATTTTTATTACCACCTCCCATTAGTTTATTTTCAATATTTTTTAATTCCATATCACTTTCCATTAAATTTGGCACATTATCTCCTGTTTTACCTGTTCCTTGAAATCCTGCCTCAAAAATATTTCCGGCCATGGGTGCTTCCATTCCTTGACCTATAGGTGGAGACATTTGGAATGAATTAATCATAGGTAATGGTAATTTACCAGTTCTTGCCATATTAATAATAGATTGATCCATAATTTGTGGTTGACCATTAAAATTATCAATGGGCAATGTTCCTCTGTTAAATGCTTGTTGTTGCTGAGCCTCTAATTGATTAATATCAAACATTTGTTGCATTTCCGGTAAAATTGGAATTAATTGGTCTTCATTTAAATTTTGCATTAATGAATTTATATCATTATTTGTTCCATTTTTTTGTTTAAAACTCATCATTGACGGAGCAGAAGAACCCATATCATTAGCAATATTATTGCTCATATTAGACATAGACATTGGCATAGAAGGAGCAACCATTTGTTGCATTGAGGCTTGAGGTGCTGAACCAGAATGATTTTGTTTTACAGATGATGAATCAGAAAAATTAAATGAAATAGTTGTAGAATTTTCTTGTTTTTTATTTTTACCTAATTTTAATTTTTCTTCACGATATTTAATTTCATTTTGTAAATCTAATATTTCTCTTTTTAATTTAGATGCACTTGACTTTTTAGAACTCTTTTTTGATGATTTTTTTGAAGACTTTTTAGATTTAGAGGATTTTTTACGACCTTTTTCAGTATCATCTATTGGTGTTTTTTGTCTATCATCATCACCACTTGTCTTTAAATCATCATTTTGATTTTCTTCATCAGGAGAAATTTCATCAACATTATCTACTTCTTCGTATACTTCTTCTTGTTCTTCTTCTCTTGCTTTTCTTGCTTCTCTAATTGTATCTTTAGCATCTATATCAACTCTTTCTCTTGACATTTTTGATTTTTTAGATGTTTTGCGTTTAGAAGATTTCTTTGATGTTTTTTTTGAAGATTTTTTAGAAGATTTTTTTGATTTTTTCTTTCCAAATTCAGATTTTTGATCTATATTATTTTTATTATTTTGTTTTAATTCTTCATCTGAATCAGTAAGTGACCTAATAACACCTCCAATTAATTTTTTATCAGATTCTAATTGTTTTAAATATTTTTTATCCATATTAATAAAACTAGAAAAGAAATTATTTTTTGATAAAATTTGGGATGGAATTAATGATTGTGAATATTTGTTTATAAAATTATTTTCTAACATAAAATTTTCTTCTAAAATTGATATTGTAATAAAATTACTTATAATTATTTTTATTTTATCGAAATTTTTATTTATACTTTTTGTATAATCATAGATTGATTTAAAAAACATATATACATCATATGTTGGATTATCAAAAATACATTTATAATCATTATTATATTTGTCAATAATTGAATTTCTAAAATTAAATAATTTACATAAATATTTTGTTTCTCTTATATAAAATTTTAAATCACCCAATTGTAAATTATAACTTTTTGGTTTATCTAATGTAAATATTAAAAATGAATCAATTGTAAATGAATTATGTCTAAAATTTCCTAATTTATAATTTAAATATGCATGTGAAAACATAACTTGAAATAATATATTATTTATATCATCTGATGACAAATCATTCTTTAATAATTGTTTCAAACTAGTACAATTATAATATTGCTCATAAATACTAATACAAAAATTTTTTTTACCATCTAAAGGATCGAGTAATTTATATTCTTTCATTAAAAGTTCTCTAAAATCATTATTAGCAGATATTTTTTCATAACCAATATTAAAATTACAAATATTTATCAAATAAAAAGGTATTTTGTCCAATATAATAAATTCTGATATGATTTGGTTTAAAAATAATTCATAATAAATATCAATAATACTTGTTGTTCCTACTAAATTTTTTTCATCTTTTTGAATAATTAAAATACATTCTTTATCATTCAAATGCTTTTTTAAAATTATTTTTTTATTATTGGAACTATCTAAACTATAATCAATTAAATCATAGTTAGGTTTACTTGCAGAACTAGAATTTAATATGTATTGATATTCAAAATCTGTTTTTTTTATAATGTCATTCATTGTAATTAATGATGGATCAAATCTTTTATACATATATTCATCTAAAATTTTATCTGACGTTTCATAAACAAAACTATATATAAGATTTATAAGTTCATTTATATTGTTATAATTTATACTCATTATATAATTTATTAAATATAATTTTTATAAAATTTAAAATTTTATAAAGTCCTAATGAAAAATACTAAAAAAATCATGATCTAATAAATCTACTGGCAATAAATATTCATCATCAACTAATAAACGACATCCTTCATTTACTTTTTGTTTATATTCTGCTGGTAAATTTGAAAAGAAAAATTTTAAATTTTCTGTTGTTCCATTATCTTCAATTATTTTATTACAATAATCTCTATATTTATATTCCTTTGGAGAATATTTATCAACAATATTTTTTATTTCACTTCTTAATTCATGACTAATATTTTTATCTAATAACATTTTTTTTATCATTTCAGTACAACTTTGTATATTTGGTCTATATTTTTCTGGAATTACATAATTTATAAAGTTTTTAACTTCTTTAGGAACTACTGAATCAGACATCAATTCAGGTAAAAATCCCTTGTATATCAATGTACTAAAAAAATAATGAACATCATAATATCTATTTTGTCTCGAAGTTATATTCATATCATTAGTCCATTGTTGATATACTTTAGAATTTTCTACAACATCTGGTATACAAGCAAAATCAAAATCCCACATATAAGTGCAATAACCTATTGTTGGTAAAAAATAATTTTTTCCTCCAACTTTATACAAAAAACGCTTATTTGAAGATTCTGTTTTAGAAATCAAAATATTATTTGCTTTAAAATCATTGTGTCTAAATTTTGGATATTTTGATTGAATTATTGCTAAAACAGATAGTATTTGAAAAAATAAACATTGCCAATGTATTAAACGTAATTGTTTATAATTTTTCTTTAAAAACATACCTAAATCACCACGATTTGCCCATTCTGATATTACGACAGATACTTTCTCATAATATTTACCTTGATTATAATGTTTTACAAAATCTTTATAATTTTTATTATCTACTGGAACAAATGTATCATCTGGATTATCTGTTTGTAATGTTAAAAAGGGTTTTATACTTGTATCAAATATACTAATTGGTAAAATAATATGAGGTGTTTGTCCTTTTATCACAAAATATGACAATGTTTTTAACATACATATTTCAGCATTTTCAGGTCTTGATATATTGTGCATAGTTCCATAACCATCTCTTTTTGGATAAGCTACAATTTTTACAGCAAAACTCATAGTTTCATTATCGTCATCATCTGTGACAATTCCTTTAAATGTATGTCCATAAGCACCACTTTTAATATAAATCAATTGACCTTCCATTTTATTAATGACTTTATAAAAATTTAATGTTTTTTTACCTAAAAATGTTCTAGTATCTTGACTTTTATTATCTTTATCCCTTGGTCCTGTGAAACATTCAGTTTCTGCAAATTGATCTAAATTTTTTAATGGATTTATAGAACTTAAATTTGATTCTTCAACTAATTTTTTAATATTCAATAATCTATGTTGTATTGTTGTTAAATTATTCTTTTCATCATGTTTTTCTTTTTTATTACTCATTTTTAAATAATATTTATATAATTTTTATTATATTTAATCACATTTTAAAAATTTTTTATACTAAAATTCATATCGTTTTTTTTATCTGTAATTTTTACTTTTTTTATAACACTTATATATTCTTCATATTCAACCATAGGAATTTTTACTTGACATTTCCAATATAAACTTTCTTTATTAATATCTAAATCAAATGATTCTGGAAACATATAACCTATTCTTCTCTCTTTTTTTAATTTTTCTATTATATTTTTTGATATTACATATTTATAAGTATCTGGAGGAATTGCTAAAATTAATTGTTCTATTGGATTTAATTCACATTTTGTCTCTAATATAGTAATTTTTTTAGGATAATATTTTATAATATCTGATATTGTTGGTGCAATTGCAAAATTATATCCCCATTTCCAAGATACACAATCATCTAAATAATAATTTATGCACCACTCAATACCCATAATATATTCTTTAACCATTTTTTTAACAATTTTATCATCTATTTTTAATTCATCCAGTCCCATATAATAATTATAATATTCAGCACTTGAACTAAATTCTATTTTTTCAAAACATTCAGTATTTGAAGTTAGACCAGTTGCAAAATTATTAAGATTTCTTATTTTATCCTCTTGTTTTTTATATTTTAGTTCTTCAAGTTCTTCTTCATTATTATAGTCTTTGTCTAATATTTTATCTCTATTAATATTTTTCCATATCCATTTTTCTGTCCAATTCAAATTTATAAATATTTCTTTTAAAAAGTTATGATTTATTTTAATAATTTTTTTATTGTTTTTAATTTCGATGTTAACAATTGTTTTAAAATCCTTTGTTTTATATATATTTTTAACTGTTTCGTATGCTGATAAAATTTTATCTAATCCTCCTTTTTTAATATCCGTCGTTAAAAGCCCTGGTAAAAAATCATTACCAACCAAATAACATATTATTATAAAGTCATTTGTATTTATCTCTAATTTAGAAATCATTTTATGTAATTCTGCTATTTCCACATAATTATAATCAATATATTCATCCAAATCCAAATCAGTATTATTAAATATTTGTTGTTCTCTCATTACATATAAATTATATAACTCGCCTGTTGATAATGCTAAAAATAATAAATCGGCATCCAAACCATAAATTACAATTGTCTCTTCTGGTGATATATTTTTTTTAATATACTGCAAAATTTTATGTTCTCCTTCTCCCGCTTCATGATATGATGAATATATGCATTTTTTATTATCTTTTTTAAGTTCTTCTAAATAAGATATCATTTTATCATGTATTCTTTCCATATAATCTGTTCCTGGTGTTAATTCTATTGAAGAAATAGGTTTACTTGAAATATATATTCCTTCCTCATTTATTAATTCAATTT
>Ga0194133_10007827_pt1 | contig 12671 bp, 6 predicted proteins | sample TA2KigOf40mmetaG_FD_155448 | JGI IMG/M metagenome (GOLD analysis project Ga0194133, IMG submission 155448) | Freshwater microbial communities from Lake Tanganyika, Tanzania - TA2015055 Kigoma Offshore 40m | ecosystem: Environmental > Aquatic > Freshwater > Lake | place: Tanzania: Lake Tanganyika...
TCAGGCCCAGCCTTGGTCAATACCCCATCCTCGATCAAAAAATCCAACGAAGCTGAACCCGCCCGGGCTTTACCCAGGCTTTTCGGCATATTGCCGTGTAGTTTGGCTTGGCGAAGGAGAATTTTCATGCTTTGCGTTGCCATAGCAACATCGCTTCCAAGCCCAAAAATACCAAGCAAGCCACCAAGAACAACCTCATCAAACCATCTCCGGCAAGGAAACCCTGTTGAAGCCCCTGTTGAAGATCTGGCCTATTGCCCAAGGAGAGCCTAAAATTTGGATCGATTGCCAGAAGTTCCTTATCGCTCATCGGTACAATATCCGACTCTTTGGGGTCCAAATTGATGGCCAAAAAGGTATTCGTTGGCTCACCTGCTTGGCGAATAAGGGCATAGAACCCAGGTTGAACCTCGGTATTGTACAAGCGTATCCATGCTCTACCGTTCACAACCCTAACCTCGGGACGGATAGTGGCCTGGGCCTCTTCATCGCTTTCCTCTAGACTTGCCGTTCCGTTGGTTTCAGCGGCCTTGCCCCGTTCATCCAAATCCTTGGCTTGCAGCATCCAATCCAAGGAACCCGCATCCGTTGCCAGCAGGGGTAAAGACCAGGTGGCCTGGCCACCCATGGAGCCGGTCAGATTTGCGGAACGAACAGAGCCTAATGCGGTTCGGTAGAAAACCGGCAAAAACAAATCATGACGAACCCATTCCGTATAACGCTGTTCCGCAGGGACCGCCATCGCATAAACTATGCCCTGTCCGAAAGCCATGCGCTTCAAAATCGCTTCACCACTTTCCAGCTTTAGCAAAACCTCATCCCCGGCTTGCACCTGCCATGGAAAATAACCTTCTACCGTAGGCATCGCTGCAGCCTCAGGTGTGCGAGCGAGAACTGTTCCCAAAAAGTCATTTCCAAGATCCACGTTGGCCATTCGAGCTTTGGCTTTTCGCCAGGGAGCGGCCTTGAGGCTAGATCCAAAAACTTGGGCCAATTTGTTTAGCGATTCTCCGGATTCTTCATCCACAGGAAGAAGGAACAAATGGCCGCCACCATCACGTACCCAATTGACGAGGGCAGCGGCATGCCCTGCCTGCAATGGCTCCGAAATTTCCAGGAAGACCAAAGAGAAGGAGTCCAAATTGATCCTGGCCCAATCCTGATGTCGGCTATATTGGACTTCAAACAAGGTATCGGTGGCCCATACCGAACGAAGAAAAGAATTGTGCCCAGCGCCGGATCCATGCAAAACCGTAACAGTGTTTTGGACAGCATTGGAGAAAAAATATCGATTATCGTAGGCAAAATACGGGTCATTGATCAGCAGCTCCACCAAACCCATCGCATCCTTGGGAACCGTAAAATCCAGGGTGTCCAAACGTAGGGATGAGGCGGAATTCGCAGATTCCGGCCCCTGCAAGGTGGCCAGCGACTTACGCTGCCCGGCCATAAGCAATTCCAGTGAAATATTCAATCCTTGCGGCCATTCCCCGTAGGTGCGGGTTCGAACCACCATGCGGTTACGGATGCCAGGCCTAAAAAACGGTTCCATCAACCATGCCGAATCCACAGCCGCATTGAAGGCCGTCATAGGGCGACATGGAACAAGATTCAGCGGAGTAAAGAAACTGTTATTGGCCAGCCGTTTGGAACGCGTACGCCAATAGCTACCCTCCATAGATCCTTTCTTGAAATCCGAAAAAAGCCAAAGGGAAACTTCCTTCTCGAACCCTAAACCTTCCTGCTCCAATCTTCGATCCATTTGCAAGGCCACTGACGAGAGGCTCTTGTTTTGATTGCTTACCTGAATTTGATCCAAGAGGTCCAAGGCTCTATCCTTATGAAGCCAACCCCCGTGCAACGGTCGGCTTTGGTTGGACATCAACACAAAGCGAGTATCGGCTTTGGCATTTTGAATCAAACGACGGGCCGATGATTTGGCCTGCTCGAGCAAGGGTCCTCCACTTCCTTCCATGGCCATACCCCGGCTGTTATCCACGTAAATCATGCAGCGAGATCCAGCGCCATGGAGGGAATCCGGTGACGAGGACAAGGACGTAGGCCCTGCCAAAGCCGCTACCAGCATCAAAACAGCTAAAATTCTGGTAGCAAGCAATAAATATCGAAACAAGCGCTCTCGTTGTTGTACAGGTATTTGTTGTTGCAACAACCAATCTAGCCTTGTGAAATAAGCCTTGCGACGTAACCTAAATCCAAAAAAGTGAATATACAAAGGCACGGCCAACAGGGCCAATCCCCACAAGGCCAAAGGATTTTGGAATCCCATGCTTTAAAGCGTAGCAACCGCTGAGGAAATGGCTTCATTTTCCAGAAGCCAGGCGTTTGGTATTAATTTATTCTGAATTTCTTTGAGATACATCAAGGGTTCAAATCCCCTATACGGAATTCCAATAGCAAAGAGCTCACGCCCTCCAAAGACCCTGCGGGCGAAAACCATGGTTTCATACCCGTATTGCTTATAATGTAAGCTGTTTTGAATTGCCAAGTCTTCGTTGGAATACAATCCCAATACTACCAAATTCATGGGTAATTGTTTCTCGGCATTAGCATCCTCCCCCCGCTCCAATGGCGAAATTCCAATCCCTTTATCCGAATTAAAGCCAGCTCGCGAAGCGGGGGATAAAATCGATGGCGTATAAGGCGACTTGATCGCAGGCAAAGGCGATGGTAACCCCGCCAGGGACCACTTCGAGGCCACAGCATCATCCGTTCCATCAACCGTTAACCCAAATCTCATACCCAACAAGAGGATCAAGAATGTGAATGCGCCGACCAATTGGAGCGATTTATGGTAAAAGGTCTGGGGGGCTAACCGTACACGGCCCTTAACGCCTTGGATTTTCCGACTTGGTGCCGTAAGTTTAATTTCAGGCCATCCAGCATGGGGGTGATCCTGTGAAAGAGGGCCTGAATCTGGAGTAAGCTCTATCGAACCCCTTGTGTATGTTAATAAGCCCCAACCTTCCACATAAACAGGCCTTTGGGTAGATAGCACCTCCTGCAGTGCAAGGCTCATGGCCATTGAAAGACTATAAACTTTGGCACCAGGATGCTTTGGATCCGCTTGAGGTACAAAAAACCATGCGTACCGTGGGGATGTGAACCGAGACGCCCCAGTTTGCAATTTGGCAGATAGGAATCTGTATTGAATAAAACCAAAACCCTCTAGGATAGCAGTTTTCCGAACCGAGCGAAGCCTTTTGGGGTCAAATACCGATAGGTTGTTCATACCCAAAAATACATTAAATCTTCCAACGCAATTCCAAATTAAAAAATTTACCCCACCATAAGTCTTCGGCCCAAAGCATCCATAGGGAAGCCTCCCTTTGCCTAAAAACCAAGGCCAGGTCAGTATGCCTTGAAATAGGCTTTGACATTTTCAAATCTAAATTTAAAGGAAATTGAAAACCCGTGGGGACCCCTGTCTTTGTTGAACTAACTGCAGATCGATTGTTTGAAATTACATAAACTACAGAATGAGCATCCAATTTCCAGCCCCTAAACAGGAGTCGTTCATATTGAATTCCAGCCCAAAAACCCGGTTGCAGGCCAGGCATACCCAACCAGGAACGTTGACCAACCAATCCCTGAAGCCCGCACATCAATGACATGACCGTCGATTCGCCAGCCATCCAATTCATTTTGGTTTCAAGGGTTAACTGAGTCGCCTCCGGAATTGTAAAGGCCGATACTCCAAGTACTGTGGGTGAATCAATGCCAAAAAACCTGGCGTTATTCCATATCCCTATTCCAAGACGATGATGCCATTGAACAGGCTTTCCATTTCCCCCATGCTCAACACGCACAAACAACTCTGCCTTCTGTACGGAGGCTCGGTAATTATCCCACCCACTCAAAGTAGGGTACAAAGATGACCAATGATAAAACGAAGGCTGATAAAGTCTAGAACCTAGGCCTAACTCCAACAAAAAAGCATCCCTATTTGAAGTCATTTTGGAATGAACAGGACGGAACTGAAAATTCAAATTAGGCAAGAACAACCAGTTAATATCCTTATCGTCAAAATTCCCATATTCTACTTGTCGAACAACATCCATCGCAACCTTAAAACGATAATTACCGAATACGCCACCCCAATGAGGCTTAATGAAAATTGCATCTCTTCTCCCATTTAAACTATCCAATTCGTGCGATGTCAACTCACTGCGATTCAAACCCAACTTAATCCCTACGTCGTGGCTTTCGCCAGAATATGAAGCCTCGTAATGCACATTACCCGACCATTCTGAGGCAGATTGTTCCGAACGATCCATTCCGCCACCTGATGCAACAAAATGAGTAAAAAAACCCTCCATCACAATGTCCTGGGTTAAGCCTATACTGTTTGAACTGTTGAATTTATAAGTAGCGCGTGGACTAAATCGAAAATTTTTAAATTGATTATCAAAATTCTTTGTATCCATTCCACCCCGTGTTCCCGTACTTCTCAGTCCCCCATCCAGCTCTAAATCCCACCTGCTGCGTTTGGGTTTGCAGTTTAGAAAAAACTGAGGGTTCCATACCATCAAGTTTCTTACCGAATCCGGAATTGAATTTCCAGTTGGACGGCCAAAATTTCCAGCAACTGATCCAAAACCCAAAACTTGTTGACCCCAAACTTCGAACGGACCAAAAATCGATGATTTAAAATTGTAATGACTACCCGGGTTGCCGCCCAAAGACATAAACAAACGCCTTGAAGACAAATCCTGAAAGCTAGCTTCTGCCAAAGATTTGCTCTCAGAAAACACCCTCTTGGAAGAAGGTAGCTTGATAACCAAAGGATCAGATTGAAAATTTTGAGGCATACGATTAACAGAATCCTGAAAAAGGATAGGGTCCGATGTATGCCTAAACCAATCAGGCAAATTAGGGTCATAAGATCTAACAATTCGAACAGGCTGACCAATAAGTGAGCTATCCTGCGCACAAAGTGAAATGTTAATCAACAAGACACCAAATGTGCAACACAAAAGAAAACAGCGTACTGAGGCCTTGCCTTTCATAATTATGGTCTAATTGCTTTTAAACGCGCTTCAGCTAAACGACTTATAGTATCAGGGTCCCTGTCTTGAATGAGATTAGTTAGTACGGCTATCGCTTGATCTTTTTCTTTGAGAACTATTAAATTCTCGGCCAAAAGTAGCAGGCCACGGCCATACCATTCTGTATACTGAGGCCACAAATCCGTAAGGTCATAAATTAAATCCTGAGATTCTGAATATCTCTTTTCATCAAATGCTATTTCAGCTAAATTAAACAAGGCCCTCGCCGCCCACTCTGTTCGGGTAGAATCAGCAATAATTCTCAATGACTTGCATGCTAATTCGGTTTTTCCCTGAAAACGCAATGAATTGGCCAAATACCATGAAATTTCATTTTGATAATTCTGTCCTGCACCCAATGTTTTTACATAAATATTGCCAACAGAATCCACTAGACTCCAAAGCTCCAATTGGGAAGAGACTCTAATGGAACCCAATGCTGCATTGTTACGAGATATTTGTGAATAACTCCCTTGTAAGGTTCTCACATAAACTGATAAAGCCTTGTTTAACATATTATTATCCAAATACAATCCTGCCAAAACATTCAAAGCTCTTTCTGTAAACAAATTCTCAGGCATTTGAGTCAGGGCCTCTAAATCAGAAATCTGCATTTCGATATCACCTACTTTGGAGGCAGCTATGGAACGGGTAAACAAAGCATTCGCCTTGAAAGATCCAGTGGGATAATCAGCCAAATATTGTGTAAATTTAGATAAAGCCTCAAAAAACTTCCCAGACTCCATGCTGTACTGAGCCGTTTCAAACAAAATAGAATCCATAGGATCATCTTGCAATGCCAGCAGCCCACTTTTACCCACAATTTCCATATAAAGTTGAGGCTGAGAAGTTCTAACACACAACTGCCTTAGTTCAAACAATGCGTCTTTGGCCTCTGGTAAGCCAGCTGCTCTTTGAATTACGTCACCAAAAACAGACATAGCCAAAGAGTCGTTGCCTTGCTCCATAAAAATGGAGCCCCTAAGATTTAGTGCAATAAATGTTAGACGATGATTTGGGAATTCAGATTCAATTGCACGAATGTAATAATTCGAAGAATCAAAATTAGATTCCTGATAATAGGTATTCGCAAGTTCTAACAATGCATGGATTCGATAATCAGAATTTTGAAATTCTTGAATTAAAGTAATAAGTGTTTTACACTTTTGGGGAAATAAATTTTGAATGCCAAATGAAATCGCTAATTGATAATAGGCATAATCTCTACCATGGTCCCTACCTGAATCTAAAATACACGATTGAAATTGTTTTACGGCCAGCTCTATTTTACCATCACGAAGAAATGCATCCCCCAATCGCATTTGTGCGTCCTTGTACATCGCAGTTTCAATTTCATTTCGTGAATCCATTAATTCAGCATTTTGGATCGCCTCTTTCAAATATTTAATGGCCTGATTATGTCGTTCTAACCTAAACGCCAATTGGCCCAATTGATAATTTGCCGCAAAGGGGGTACAACCCAATAACCTTAAACCATGGTTAAAATAGCCTAAATCCAAAAAATTCTTCATCCAAATAAACGCCTGGTTGTACTCACCAACCCGGTGATACAATTCAGATTTCCAAAAAAAGGTTGCAGCACGAATAGATGAGTCTTCTTGATACAGAAGAGAAGAATCCAAGTAACTTAATGCATCAACATATCTTTTTTGATTGAAGAAAGTCACACCCTGCTGAAAATATAATTTCTGAAGGATCGCCAAAACTCTTGTCGTTTGATGGGACACGCCTCTAAGAATACGTAATGACTCATGATAATGATGACCCTTCATGGCCAAATCACTTAGACATTGACTAATTTCTTCACGGTAAATACTCCCCGGATACTGAATTAAAAAAGAAGCAAGAATCCTAAAATTAGCCGGAGCTTCACCAATATCGTAAGCTAGTTTAGCGTAATTGTAAAAAGCACTTTCCCGCAATGACCCGTCAACCTCTAATTCAGTCACCTTTTGGAACGAAGTTCTAGCCCTTGCCAAATATCGATCTGATTTTCCATTCAAGCCCAAGGCAAGCCACGCTTGACCTTGAACGAAATAGCCAAAGGAAGTTAAAGAATCCGGCCAAAATTCAACCCTTTGCAATAAAAGAGCTACAGTATCCCAAACACCTAACAAGCTGTACATTTGTGCCAAGCGTAACGTATCCCCTGAATGAGGCTGATATCCATAACCAACCGCCTTATTCAAATATCCAATAAATAATTGAGCCTCAAGTCTTCCATAGGCTAGATCCATTCCTAAAATAAAAATCTCCTTTTTTGCTGTTTGAAAGGAAAAATCGCTCAAGGAATCTAAAGCAGATAAAGCGACCATTGTATCACCTCGTAGAGCATACAATAAAAGTCTTGGATAAATACAGGTCGTATCGTAGTGGGGGTCACCATGCAAAAGGTCTAATTTTTTTTGAGTCTCGTGGTAATTCCCCATACGCAGATCGTGAATCATTAAGGAGAATCTGGCATGATTTTGAAAATCCCCTGAAGAACTAGCCGCATGTAGCCAGTACTCAAGGGCCTTTATCGTATCGCTCGAATAATGAAGTTGCCCGCTAAAATAATGGTATTGTTGGGCTTCCGAAAAATTGAGTTGATACCAATTCAAAGAGTCCCAAATTTGCATCGCCTCCAATTCACGATTCTGCCTTATGAGATATAAACCGTAAATAAGTTTGGATTGGTGCAATCGAGAATTATCTGGAAAATCTCTCAAGAAAGCGGGAAATAAATCATCGACCACAGGATCCAAGCGATAAGCAGCCTTGGCGCACTCTAACAAACGTAGGTCTTCCTCAAAACAAACATGAACTGTTTGGAAGGAGGTCAAATTCGTTTGCAGAGATCGCAACGCTAAATCTGCCAAATGAAATTCCCTCTTTTTCGCCCATTCAGTCCAAGAAGTCCCCTGGAATTCAGGCACACTTAGGGGTATTATTCCCTGCGCAATTGATGAATTATAAAACAGGATTGCAATAAAGCCAAACAGACTGAACCTCTTTAAACTTTTTAAGTTTCGATTATTGGGCATGGCTAATCAAAGACAAATTAATCAAAAAAGTTCCTACGTTGAATGCATCAAAATTTAGTTTAAAAGCTAAGCACTAGACCTAAAGCCGGCAAAATCGGCAATTGATCGACCCTGCTGTAGCGAATTCGATCAAAATAGAAAATATTTCGACGATCGTACGCATTCGTAAGACTGAAATTAAGATCCATGGAAAGTCGATCATTCCATTCCTTGCGGTAGCGCAAGGCCAAATCCAAACGATGGTAGGTTGGCAAACGGCCTTGGTTAAATCCGGCATACAAAACCCCCAAGGCACCCCCTTGATTGATATAATCCGTACCGGCACCACCCCCAAAATTCAAGTCAGGATAAAAGCCCTGGGTTTGCGTAAAAGGAAATCCCGAACCGAAATTCCATCGACATGAAACCTCCCATTCCAATTGTTTTCCAAACGTATAGGTGCTGACCACATTGATGTTATGGCGACGATCAAAAACAGGATTGTAGGTGCGTATTCCATCAAAGCGATCCACATAAGTCCAGCTGTACGTGGTCCACAGGTAAAATCTTTTGACATCGTATTTGACGCGGAAATCAAAACCGTAGGCCCTACCCCGCTCGATGATGAAGTCCTTTTTGAGGACATCCGGCTTTCCAAAATTCCCTTCAATATCGTCAAATATCTTATCACGGTTGATGTTGGACAACTGGGTAAATTGTTTGATATACGTTTCCGCATTGATCTCCACCCTAGGGCCCAGATCAATCTCTACCCCACCCACCAAGTGATTGGCTTTCTGAAGCCTGGAGGTCACCGGCTCACCGTCGAAGGTTTTGGGAAGATTATCGGGGCCTGATAGAAAGCCAAGAAAAAGATTCACCACATCCCGGTCGGATGTCGCGGAAATTAAATTTTGAGAGTACTTGCCGCCAGCAACCTTGAAGCGCAAATCAGGTCTTGCATTGTACTTGGCACTGAATCGAGGTTCCAAGGACATCTCGGTGAGGCTGGAATAATAATGGGCCCGAAGTCCAGGTTCCACTACCCAATTGTCAAATAACAAATTGTACTTGCCAAAGACCGCAAGCTCCGTGGTGCTTTCTTGTTGCCGGATAATTTGACCCGTTGAATTGGTAAAGTTAAAATCGGTATTAAGACCCACCATATCGAACCCGAAATTGGCCTGACCGGAATTCAGGTACTGGGTTACCGAAACCGTGCCGTTGAATCCGGTGATAGCCGAGCGCCTTGGCCGTCCGTCAGCTTCGCGTTGACCAGATTCAAAATCAGAATAGCCTAGATTTCCAGAGATGGTATTGCCAGCCCCTTCGGGAATGAGCACAAATTGTGTGCCTGCCCCGGTCGATACCCAATCTACCTCCGCAATTCCCCTGAAATTGGCTTTGTCGGTCATGTTAAATCCAAACATGGACAGCTTCGAACCGCTGTTTGCTTTGAACGTGGCTTTGCCATATACATCCAAAAAGGAAAAGGGCAAACCCTGTGGACCCGCATAGGCATACAGAGCTTTGGAAGTTTGATCAAGATACGAACCCTTGGCGCTGAAAATAAAAGTAGGGGCAAGCTGCTCAGGACTCTTGGGCCTCCAAAGGGGGCCTTCCAAGACCAATCTGCTCATGAAGGGGCTAACCCCTAGCTTACCACTCAGCTGTTTTTGGTTACCATCACGGGTGGTTACATCCATGACTGCCGAAATGCGCCCTCCATGATTCGCATTGTACGCGCCAGTATACACTTCGGCGTTTTTGATGAGGTCCGTTTCAAAAACCGAATAAAGCCCAATCGAATGAAAAGGGTTATACAACAGCATCCCATCCAGCAAAACTTTGTTCATCACTGGGGATCCACCCCGGATATACAATTGACCGCCTTGGTCTCCTGTAAAGACCACTCCCGGAAGGACTTGCAAGTACTGCGCGATATCAGCCTCCCCCCCTACCGATACCACTTGCGTGATTTGTTTAGGCGTGACCGTCTCTACGGAAACTCGGGTGTTGGTCAGCTGTTCTTGCTTGGCTCCCAAGACTTCGACCTCTTGGAGACCAATCGAGGATTTGGACAATTGCAAACGATAATTGAGCGTCGCACCGGCGGTGATTTTCATGGAGATTCGCGCCGTATCGTAACCCAAATAGGTACTCATCAAAACATAATTCCCTGGGGGAATATTCTTGATGGTAAAAAATCCATTGACATCGGTACTGGCCCCTATGGTCGTTCCTGCAAGAAAAACATTTGTAAAAAGAATAGGTTCACCGCTGCTTTTGTCCATGACCGTTCCTCGTACCGTTCCTAAATTTTGGGCTTGCAACCCAGGACTCAAGCCAAAAAGTAGAAAAAAAATGGCCCAGAAGCCACTCGGACATAAAACCCTGGTTACATACCTCATCAGGGTAAATTTAAGGCAAGATGAAAGAATTAGGGCAAATTACGTGGCCCGATGAGGTGGCTTCTTAGCTTAGGCAGCGAGGGAATCTGAAACCGCCTTGGCGGCATCCTCAAGGGTAATGGCTGCCCGTATAGGCAATCCCGATGCTTCCAAGATGTCCTTGGCTTCGTTGGCGTTGGTTCCCTGGAGGCGAACAATCAAGGGAACGCGCAAATCACCCAACGTTTTGCAGGCTTCTACGATTCCATTGGCAACACGATCGCAGCGCACGATTCCTCCAAAAATGTTAACCAAAATGGCCTTGACGTTGGGATCTTCCAAAATAATATTAAAGGCTTGGGCAACCCGTTCCGCGGAGGCCGTGCCGCCAACGTCCAAGAAATTCGCGGGACTTCCTCCACTCAGCTGGATCATGTCCATGGTGGCCATGGCTAGGCCGGCACCGTTCACCATGCAGCCGACATTCCCGTCCAATTTAACATAATTCAAATTGAACGATGCGGCCTTGAGCTCGGTGGGGTCCTCCTCCCGAGGATCATGCATCGCCGCAATTTCAGGAACCCGCATCAAGGCATTGTCATCGATATTGACTTTGGCATCTACCGCCAAGATGCGATCATCCGATGTTTTGAGAACGGGATTGATTTCGAACAAGGAGGCCTCTACCCCTTCGAAGGCCTTGACCAAATTTTGGCAAAAAGCTACCATTTGTTTGAAGGCCTGTCCCTTAAGACCTAGGTTCAAAGCCACGCGGCGGGCTTGATAGGCTTGAAAACCAATGGTGGGGTCAATCCACTCTCTGTAGATTTTTTCGGGGTGTTTTTCGGCCACTTCTTCGATGTCCATTCCACCCTCCGGGGAATACACCATCACAAAACCGCCTTGGGCCCGATCCAACAAAACCGATAAATAAAACTCCTGCACAGGGGATGGCCCAGGGGCATAGACATCCTCGGCAATCAAAACCGAATGAACCTTTTTGCCCGCCGACCCGGTTTGGGGAGTGACCAATTGCATACCCAAAATTTGGGAGCTCAGGTCTTGAACCTGTTCCAAGGACTTGGCCAATTTGATACCACCCCCTTTGCCCCGACCCCCGGCATGCACCTGGGCCTTGACCACCCACCAACTTGTTCCCGTTTGTTCCTTCAACGCATTGGCAGCCTGAACCGCCTCATCGGGGGTGGAGGCCAAAATTCCTCGTTGAACGGTAACACCGTATTGCGACAACAAGGCTTTGCCCTGGTATTCGTGGATATTCATGGGAGCTGGATTAAACGGTTACAAACAAGATAAATCAGGCGACTAACCCCCAAAATCATCAAAAGCGACGTGTTCCTTCGGTATACCCCAATCATCACACATCTTCAACACGGCTGCATTCATCATAGGAGGACCGCAGAAATAAAATTCGATTTCTTCCGGTTCCTTGTGCTTGCTGAGGTAATTGTCAATGAATGACTGGTGCACAAAGCCCAAGAACCCATCCCCCTCTCGATCGTCCAAGCCCTGGCATACCTTCCAATGATCCTCGGGCAGAGGCTCCGAAAGGACGACATGAAAACGAAAATTGGGGAACTCTTTTTCGATGGCACGAAACTCGTCCACATAAAACAACTCCCGCTTGGAGCGCCCACCGTACCAATACGAAACCTTACGGCCTGTTTTGAGGGTATGAAAGAGGTGGAAAATGTGGGCACGCAGCGGGGCCATTCCGGCACCACCGCCTACATAGACCATTTCTTTTTGGGTGTCTTTGATAAAGAACTCACCGTAAGGACCTGAAATGGTGACCTTATCCCCTGGTTTGCAATTAAAAACAAAAGACGAACAAACCCCGGGGTTCACTTTCATCCAGGCATTGCTGGCCCTTTCCCAGGGGGGGGTCGCAATACGAATGTTCAGCTTGATGATGTTTCCTTCGGCGGGGTGGTTGGCCATGGAATAGGCACGGAATATGGGCTCGGGATTGACCATTTTGAGATCCCAAAGCTTGAATTTGTCCCAGTCTTCCTTGAACTTTTCCGGCCCTGCAGGATCATCGGGCGATGGAGCGATATCGATGTTTTTGAAATCAACGGTGCAAGCAGGTACATCCACCTGGATATACCCCCCGGCCTCAAAATGTAAATTCTCGCCTTCGGGCAGCTTGACGGTGAATTCTTTGA
>Ga0194133_10007829_pt1 | contig 12670 bp, 8 predicted proteins | sample TA2KigOf40mmetaG_FD_155448 | JGI IMG/M metagenome (GOLD analysis project Ga0194133, IMG submission 155448) | Freshwater microbial communities from Lake Tanganyika, Tanzania - TA2015055 Kigoma Offshore 40m | ecosystem: Environmental > Aquatic > Freshwater > Lake | place: Tanzania: Lake Tanganyika...
AAGCTTTTGGGATAAAACCCTCTACAAGGCATCTATACATACCAAAAACAATCTGGCAGTTTGGAATAAGCAACTGAAAAAGACACTAAAAAATGTCAACTTGCTTGGTTTACTTCAGGCTAATGGGAAATGGTGAAAATGATCATTATTATTTTTATTATTAACGCTTTATTACGACTCATACAAATACGTATCAAAAAAGACATATACTGTTTGCAAGAGTCAAGAGCTTAACAATTTTCATTTATAATGGGGATCCGACCTAATTAGAATTACGGCATGAGGACTTCCCAGTGCAGTTTGCGCTAAGGTAGACAGTAAAGAGGTAGAAGAGCCACATTTCCATAACATCATCTAGCTGGGGACCAAAGAAACATGGGTTCTATCCCCAACAGATCCGGGTAGCCTTTGACCCAGGGCAGGGATGCCACAATATAACACATAAAAAATTATCAAAACAAGATTAAGAGCCAGAAAAAAGTTTCTTCATATCAAATTCACCCCAAAAAAAGACTGTGGCTTTGGTTATTCACAAAAAACTGTTACTCAGAGTTGAAATAAATTTTTCTGGCATGCTTTGGACTTGAGCTACAAAACAATTTCCAGATAGATACCTTTACCATAACCCTATGGATTTAAACTTGAAACCTTAAACTCTGGTGGCTTTGAAAACCTCAAAAAGTCATCCGTTGTCAGGATTTTCAAAAAAACCTTTTAAAGATAAAAAATAGTGAAAAGTTAAAGAGATAACAATTTTTTTAAAGTGCAGATCATCTAACCAATGGAGGTTTTAACAGTACCTTTTGAAATTTATTTGGTGCAAGAAATGCAGCCATGGAATATGATTTGCATTTAACCACTACCTTGTGCAAAAAAGGCATCCATATAAATGGATAAAAATCTATTATAAAGAGACGACTTTTATCCTAAAAAATGAGGAAAATGAAAAGTGTGTGTATCTTATTCAAAAGGCTGCTTTTTTACAGGTGCGAACTTTATTTCTTCAATGGTTACCTTGGGTTCTAAGGATGCAACGTCCAGGTGCTTTTTTGTCACAAAAAATAAGAGTTTTGTAAAGATGCATCAATCTTTTTAAAAGCATTTTCTACCTCGCTGATCTGGAAAAGGTTTTGAATCAAACTTTGTAAATTGAGTCTATCAAAATATTCCATTGTGTAGTGAAGGAAATAAATGATTTTTCATTGAAATGAAGCGCATGGCAGGGTTATCTTTCTCATGTATAAAAACATCCAAAGATGGTCCAAAATAAATTTATAATTTCTTGATTTTCTAGGCAAACCAATCACGCGAAAGACTATCATGATGACAAACAGGATGAAGGAGTTAGAAATGAAAGAAAAAGGATCAAAGAGTCTTCTGGCAAATGTGTTGGATATGGATGATGACTTCAGGTGATTTTCAAACTAATTACATGCTTGATAAGGATAAGATATTGTCAATCTTTTCAGAAATGAATGATAAAGTGAAAGTGTTGAAAGTTTCATCACTTGAATTATCATTCAGAAATACTTAATCTGATGAAATAAATTCATTGTGAAAATTTTTCGAATGAATTATTCATGAGATTCAAAAATATTTCGTCAAGATTTTTTTTTAAGTGCAAAATATTTCAAATACCTTAATATCTTTTTTTTTGTCTATTCAAGGTTTTGAAATTGAAGTGATGAGATTTAAAAAAACTGAAAACTTTTCCATTTGAATTTTAGGCCAACCGTTTCAGCTGGTGCATATTGTCCAAGTGGATTCATTCGTGTCAATGGAAATCCTCTGGATCAACAAGTAAAAATTTCAGTAGCAGAAATCCTTATAAAACAATTGGGAAAATGAAATCTTGAAAAAGCAAAGGAAAATAAGATCTCTTTTAAATATAATCCTTCTGCAAATAAATGTAAATCTCAAGCCTTTGAGAAAAGAACAAAACTAATGTGGTTGATATTCAAAGGCACAAAGACAGCCTTTTTTCATAATGGATAGTAATGGAAAAACTTATTACTTATACTTTTATATATAGGAGAATTTTGAGTTTGGACAAATTTTGATCTCAACATAAATTGGCTGTATGATGGTCAGAGATAAGCTCTAAAACCCATCCAGCTTAATGTAGACCTTTGCCATGGTCAAATCTGAGAGATAAATTACAGGCACATCTGCAGTTTTTAACCAAACCTTAAAAGACAGTTTTTTTGACAGCTTTTGCTATGGAAGTAACTGAATTTTTTTTGCCAAGTTTCAATACAACAATCAATCCTGAATGAAGTAATCTTTTGGTGGAAATATAATTGAATATGGCAAATCCAGAGGTGAAAGATTTTGCCCATACAAGGGCGGGAATTGAAACCCAGTTTCACAGTTCCCAGTCAGCTGCTTTTTATTCTGTTTTCATGTAAAAAATTAAACCAGAAAGGGGTTGGGGTCAGTGAATCCCAAAGGTAGAAGGATTATAATTAATGCTAGTAATTTTCACCCAAAATTGCAAAAAAACACTCTGCAATAAATTGTTAATCCCTTCTGAAGCGAAGCGAAGGAGAGAGTTCATAAATTTTGTAAAGGGATCGGGCGTGACATCCTGTGTGCGTCCGTCACCTTCTTCTCCTCCCACACCAGTGAGGTTAGAGGCCTGAAATTTGGCATGCATAATCCTCAAATGCATGGATAAAAGTTACTGATCAGATTTTAGATATTTTCCTAGAACTTTTATTTTAAACTAATTCCTCAAATATTGTAAAAAGTATTGACTTTACAATTATACTATACTTTTTAAAATCTAACACTTCCATTGAAAAGTTGCTTGAATTCTTCATGGCCCCAAATCCCTCTTTTCATTGAGGATGTAAATTGTTGGTTGTACTGCTCAATGTCTGACCGAAAATTGTCAATTTTTTAATTGTCATAAGATCATTATCCTTTTCAGGTGATGAATGATCCTCAAAGTTGCAAACCCCTTACTTCCTCTTCACCTTATCCAACCTTGAATGGCCACGGATGTTCAACTACAACCAATCGTGAGCTCCAGTGCATACTCAAGGAGTTAAAATTCATTACAAATCGAATGAAAGTTCATGATGAAGAAGAAGAGATCATTGGAGACTGGAAATTTGCAGCTATGGTCATCGATAGGTTCTGTTTGATCACATTCACAGCATTCACTGTGATCACCACCATTGCTGTACTTCTCTCAGCACCCCACATTATAGTTGAATAACAGTCAGCCACCTTTGCAAATTAATCAAATTTCAGAATAAAAGTTAACTGACACAAGTAATTATACAAAACATTATGCAGATGAAAATTATCTGCCACTTGTGATCAAAAGTTGACTCTCTGGAATTATGAATTTGTAAAGGTAAGGAAAAGGCTTGAAAAAGCATAATTTTTAAATACATGGATTGAGAGAAGAGATAAATTTTGCCAAAAAATGTGAATCTTTCTCAACAAACCTGTATGTATACATTTAGAAAAAACAACAACCCTGAGGTACTGTTTGTAATACCATGGAGCATGTTATTGTTGTTATAAGTCATTATGGAACCAAACAAAAAAGATGATTGAAGTGTAAAAGATGTATTTCTGTGATGAAAAATACTCTTTTCAACTTTATTTAAGTGAAAAAACTTTGAAAATTTGTTTTAAGGTGCTTGAATTGACTCTTTAATGAAAATGTTTTAGCTGTAGAAAATTGTTTATGAAAAATCAACCTGCTATATTTGACTTTCAACCTTCCACATATTCCCTACATTTTTATTATGAGAAGAACAACAAAGAGGAACATATCATGTTTCATACTTGATTTACTTACATCCCTCATGAAAAGCAATAAAAATCTTACTCTCCTTATACTGTACAACATCAAAAGATCATATATAATAACATTTGTAAGTTGAAGAAGATGAACTTTATTTGTCCAATTCAAATCTGAGAAATATTAATCATAATATTGTTGAATGCATGCTGATCCTTAAATCTAATCTAGGTAATTTGTCAAACTTTTACTCACAGAAAATAGAAAAACCATTGACTCAAAAAGAAAACATTCAATGTTCATAAAAAGCAAGAAATTTCTTACTCAATATAAGCCTCTTCGAACTATTTTTTTTTCATCTTGAAGGGCTTTCACACATTTTCTTGCCACTCGATATATAAAGGGTTATTTTTCTAACGAAAAAACTAATTCAATTTTGTTAAACACTGCCTGTTCACCCAAATATTCTTAAATATCGGGTGCCTTAATAGTTTTTAGTGGCAAAAGTAAAATAATCCTACAACAAAACATGTCTGTTTGACTTGAAAATCACAGAGAATGATTAAATATAAGCTTTTTTTTACAAACTAAAATACAACCCTGAGCAAAGTTGCTATTAAGATGAACTATTTGAATGGTATTTTTATGTGCTTTTTGCATGACCAAATGAAGTAAGTTTTAAATGTATCCAATTGGTGAGTGTCAAAAACTTTTCAAAATTTAGCAAATTTTTTGACCTTTTTTCATTCAATAATATGGCAAAAATTATGCAATTACCCTGAATATAGCTTGAATCAAAATGTAAAATAGAAAAAAGGCTAGGTTTGCATTCAAAAATGGATTCTTTGGATATCAAAACCATAAATTTTATTGAATTTAGTAAAATCTGTTGACCCTGTTTTTAGCTGAGGCGAACAATTGTTCAGTGTAATGCTAACATATATACACTTTATGTCAAAATGGAATTATTTCTTGGTGGAATACTTGATTTGCTTTATTTGAATGTGTGCTTATAATTATTGAATAAAGTTTGATGAAAAAAACTAGGGACTCTTTTAGAATTTCCTGAAAGTTGAAGTGATTTTCGAGGAAAAAAGAACATGCTGTGTTTTCAGAGCTCAGAATAAAATTCAAAACAAGAAATTCAGATAGTACTAAGATGATTTTTCTGTACAAACAAAAACCATTTTCCATTTTGTTTACCGAGGAATTTCGTTGAAAAATATATTGAAAAATCTTCGCCTTCTTTGTAGGTTTCAACGTTGTCAAAATGTTTTTCAAGTCATTTGTCATGATTACAGAACGAGAATTTTTGCCGCAGAACTTTTGTTTTAGATGTTAAGGGCCATGAGGAATGAAAATATTTTAGCAATATTGATTGATTGATTGACAGCTTATAGTTGGTTGAGGAACTGATTCTTCTATTACCGATAAGTATTAGACTTTACAACAATTCCCTACACTAATATTGTGTCTTGCAGTCATCTGAACTATCCCTGGTTAAATTTTGGGAATAGTATTTTTCTGATTTAATTATTTTGTGTTTTTAATAATTAAATCAGGTTTTTTGTTCATGTGATCTGCACAACCATCAATCCTGACTGTGGTAACCATCATGTTAGATGATTATTTAAAGACAAATCCTGGGGTCAAAGATTTGCCCCGACTGGGGATTGAACCCCAGCCTCCCAGTCCACAGTCAGATGCCATAACCATTAGGCCATGGCGACCCCATATGAAATCAACTACAGTTGTGGTCAGTACTTTGAACAAGAACATAAATGCTGCTCCTGTTCCCAGTATCACATTTTGTCCGGCTCTTGCTTTCAAAAATGCTGGATTTCAATATACCATGAATGGTTACAATGAGAATGCTTTCACATTTCAAGATCTATTTTTAAACCAAACAAGTGAATCATTCAACATAACATCTATAGATACTGCAATAAGAGGAAGGTGTTATACTTTAACACAGACAAATACTGTAAAGAAGTCACAAAGGGTCATGATACAAATGAAGGCAAAAGTAGACACAGTGGTAAGTTTGTACTTAAAATTTTTTAAACCATTGTTAACTTACCTACTTTTCTCAAGATGTACGTTCACCATCCCAATGACAGTTTTTGGTTAAATTTCTACACACCTCCCATCTACCTGAAGGAAACAAAAATTGAACCACAATTATATCCCGATTTGAGAATTCTGGATTTTGGAATGATAGAAGTTGAAATGGATTCTTTCAGATCTGAGAGTAATCCATGCAATACTGATGAAAATTATTACTTGGAGGAGTGTGTAAAGAAAGCTATCACATATCTTGCATCAAATTTGACCTGTGCCACTCCTGGTAAGGAATATGATGATAAATAAAGTAAACAATAAAAATATCTACTAAAGAATTTTATAGGAATCCGGAGCCTTTTCGATTCTTCAAAGTTGTCAGAATGCCAAAATTCATCTTCAGCAGAAAATGCCTTATCATTTCTCCGTGATATTTTAACCAAGTTTAATGCAAACTTTTTGGAATGTGAGATTCCTTGTAAACAAACCTGGTATGACTTGGACGTGGCCAGTTTTCTTAAAAATAGTATTCTTACAATGAGTGGACCTGAAATATGGAATGATGTAATAGTAATAGTTTACTACAAGACTTTGAACACAGAAGTGAGAACTGAAACCTTGTTGTATGATGCTGGCAGTTTTTTTGCAGCTGCTGGTGGACATTTGGGTTTGACTTTGGGATTCTCTTGCTTTTCCACCATATTATACGTTATAAGTTAGTGTAGTATGTTCAAACAAAAGTAAATATATCTATTTTAAGCTTTTCCAAGTATGTTTTAATGGCATACAAAGGAATTTTTGGGAAAACACTAATATATAGTCTGAAATAGATTTTTACATTCCAACTTTTCATGAAAGAATTCTGCTGGAAAGATTACTCTGTCACATTTAAATAAACACATATTGGGAATATAAATCTAAAAATAGCGATTTAGTAAAAAAAACTATCTAGCCCATGTTCCTAATGACGTAATATATTATTCTTTCTAAATGTCCCTCTGTTTGTTTGTTTTTGTTATTTTCATTTTGATTAAATAAATTTTGAAAGTCAAAAGCCTTTAAAAAAATTATTTTCAACTGTTGGGAGGGAAATGATGAACAGCTTTAAACAATGGTCTTTTCTGGTTAAAGCTAGCTTATTACACCATTCTTTAGATGGGCTTTGACACCATCTCACTGACATTGAACAGCAATTCAAAAGGGCCCAACTTGCCTTTAATGAAGGCCATTCTGACCCAATACTGAGGCTTTTTTAATCGATTGTTTAAAAACCTGACTATTTTTTGATATTAATTTAGAAACTATTCAAGCATAAGTCTAATTTCTGTCGCTTTTTTAATGTTACTGCACTCTTTGTAATTGTCATATTACAATTCAATTCAATATATTTTCTTAAATTTTGCTTTTCACGATATTTCAACATTGGTGTTCCATTTTATCCCATTCTGTCAAACTCATTTCAATATATGCTAACACCTGATATTTCCTTAACACACCTTTTTATGTCAAAATGGCTTTTCTGCGCAAGGCATAATACTTGCTCCTTCAATCAATTAGTGCCAAATCGCTGATAACCCTTATTGGCCACAACTCTGATTGGAGTCTGTCCGACATAAAGGGCTTCCATATTTTATAAATAAACAGCTCAGTATTGATTCTTTTCTGGATTAGGGAGTCATCTCTGGGTTTTGCACATTCTCTATCGCATCTTGCTCACACACTCTATTCAGATCACATCACAGGATTTGTTATAATTATCCAAGGTCAAAGTTAGATGAAAAAGCCAATGCTTTTGAACCCATGACCCAGGAGCCACAACAAAGCCCACTTAAAACGTAAGTTTTTTATTTAGGTAAAATTACAATTTGGTTGATTTTAAAATGTTACTGAGGTTACTGTCATTCACGTTTAACTAAGTTGCACCCAAATTGTCAGGTGAGATGATGATATTAAAAGAATTGTGTAAAGTGATATTCCATCCGAACTTCTTCTCCACCCGCTGTCAAAGCTGGGATACTTCCAAAGCCCCCATATCCATAACCATGAAGCCCAAATCGTTTCCCATAACAGCCACGACAGTAGATTTCCTGCAAATATTATTCAAAATGTACTTTTTTTAAAGACAACTGTAGGAATGCAACTGTATGCAATACCTTATCCTTTCCATCGTATACCGTGTTAAAATCCAATTGCCTTGAACAACCTTTACACTTTGCACACATTTTATGGTATGACCTTCCATTTGTGCACAGTTCTTCATTAGCAAAGACAGCCAAGTTGCATCTTGGACAAGCTCTCTTATGAAGCAAAAATTTTCAGTTTAAGACTTTTGATTAAAATTACAGTTTGATGAATAACTTAATACCTGTCCTTCGACAGGAGCTGTTCCTGGCTTTCGTTTTTGAAGATCCTCTTCCTGCCTTACACTTGGACCATATTTTTCGAGGTAACATTTTTTACAAAATATGTGACCATGCTAGAAAAAGGGAACCTCAAATTAGAAATGCCCTAAAGAAGTCTTAGAACAAATTGGGAGTGTAAAAAAAACCCAGAAACCGTTTTACTGTTGATAAGTTCTTAAAAATCATCACAACCCAATATTACAGTGTACTGTACTACTGCTCTGCAGAAAGGTTATTGGACCAAACACCCACAAAATTACGCAACCTAGTCAATACAGCACACTATAGACAATTGAGAATTGCTCTTAGGGATTTTGAATTAAAACTATCAAAAATTGAACTGTCCAATAAATGCCAGAGGGCCACACCTGCAGAATGGGTCAAATATTCGATTGCAAGCCTGGTCATTAAGGTTATAAATCAGAGAGCCATTTTATCTGTATCAGGAAATACAGTCGACGATCTATTCAACCCGGGGAAAAGCCTTTGAAAGGCAATTTCTTCGACAATTCGGGGGGTAAAATAGGAAGGCAAAGATTAAGCAATTGATTACACTACATGGCACAAATGACCACTGACTGGATTAACACCGATTTTTCCAAAGATAGATTACGGATGACACTCAAGAAGACTTTTTTCAACTATAAGAAATTGACCTGACAAATATCTGTCATGATGACTACATTTTAAATTTTTGACATTATTGTATTTATTGTATTTTGTAAGACTAGTCATCATGACAGGCCAGACTCTTAAAGAGTTTATAATCCTGTTATAAAAGAAGGAGCTGTAAGAGTGCGATAAATAAAAAAAATCAAATTAAGACTGCCTAACTTCTCTGCTTGTGTGATTAAAAAGGATTTTATGAGTGAGTTAAACTCTCAAAGACTCAATTCCGTTACTTGCAACTTTGGAACATCCTTTAGTCATTTCAAAAAGGAGAAGATAAGTTCCTGATTAATCGTAAAAGTTTTAGGATTCTACCCCAGGGCTCAAGACTATCAAAATTTGCTAAAAGAAGTCAACTTAAACACAGGATTTGGACTGGTTTGGATCTACCCCTTCACTAAAAGTTGTTTCAACCTACCTGGAATCCATCAAAAACTAAGGCTGGATCCAAAGTTTTTTGACATTGGAGACACTTGAAGCAATTTTTGTGAAAAACTCCTCGATTCGACTGCATCTTTTCGGCATCAAAGACTTTGCCTTTGCACCTACGTTGGATGAAAACTTCAAAATAAAAGAAAAAAATGGTAAAAAAAGATTAGTTTTTACCTTGGGCACTTGTTTGGGTCACCCTCGTCAGCCATAATTAAGGTAGTTCCGACGATTGCTTTTGCAATACAATCTAAGAAATATTGACAAGCTTAATCTAAAAGTCATTCAATTTAGGGCCACAATCAGTCTAACCAATCTCATCTGACTCTTTCTCAGCAGATCCAGCCCTTGACTTTGACCTTCTCCTTACTGCCACTCCAAACTCATCGTTGTAACAGTTCTTGCAGAAAACATTGGAATCCACTGCTGCAAAGCAAGTGAGGATGTCAAGCTGTCGAAAACACTTTGTGCAACAGAGACTGTTAATAAAAAAAGGTATTTCCATTATAAATTGCCAATGAAAATTGGTATTTTTTTATTTTCTTTACCAAGATCCATGAAAAGCTCCAATTGATGTTACAATTCTTTCAGCCTCAAAGACACTTGCTTTACATTTGGGGCATTTGCTATCCGCCTGAGATGAAGATGTCAAAGGCCTTCCTACTGAAGTTGCCCTTCCAAAAACCCCAAACTTAACATCATAACATTGTCTACAGTAGACACAATTATCTCTGGCATCGTAGAAATTGTTGCAATCCAGTTTCCTTGCACAATTGGCACACTCTAAACAAAATTTGTGGTAAACGCCACCACTGAAAATGAACCATTTTTTTAGAATTATTCAAAAACCAAAAACCAATTAATTGTCAATTATTACTTGGACAAAATCTTATCCATTTCAAAAACCTTTGAGCGACACTTTTTGCAGGCTTCTTCTTCTGTGCTGTCCAGAACGGGTTGGATCTTAAAATCCATTTTTAAAGTAAAAAAAAACTTGAAGAGGTATTATTATCCAGAAGAAATTTTACCGGATCACAGAACTTATTGCGACCTCCAGTAAAATATTCTTTAACATAACATGTTTTGCAATAAATTTCCAAGTTGGGTCCTTCCATTACAGATGAGTAGTCAAGTGTGTGAGAACACTCACGACATGAAAAACATTGTTTGTGAAACCATTTGCTCCTAGTCACCATCTTTTCAGCCTCAAACACCTTCAAATAAATGTCTTTGAATCAATAATGGATATATTTTATTTTTTAAAATAATACTTCAATATACTTAGAACTCTCATTTCTTAGATAAGGTATTTGGCAAAATCTTACTTATAATTTTGCAATAAATCCTATATCAATAAGGGTCTAATCTTTTTTATTATAGAATAAAAATGATGGTTCATTTTTAATAGTTCTTTCTTTTACCCACCATGTATTTTTATAAGAGTAACCTGCTCTTACAAATATATAAAAAAGTAGTGATTTAATGTGGTATAACCCAATGAATATATTGAAGATTCAAGTACAAAAACTGTAAGATGAAGCCTAGTAATAAATACAAATCTTTCCCAAGTGAAACAGCCTTTCTGCAGAAAAATTAACCTTGGATTGTGACCTTCTTTCAGAATTCTGTAGCTAATTTTAGTGGTGAATATGGATTACATTACTTATAACACCAACACACATTTTATACCCATTTTTCACACAGTAGAAATGTGTACGAAACCAGTGGGGTTTGTACAGGTTTCTGCAGAGTAAAAAAGGCTTTTACATTTTTGCATTTTCATAAGGGTCGTCTATGTATTCCAATTTGTTAAAAGGATAATTACTTAATTGTAGCATTTGTTACCTTTCCTTTGCATCTTGGACAGGCAGTTGGATCCCCAGGTTCAGCAACAATGTTAACAGATGAAAAAGATGGTCGGTTTTCCTCTTCTAACAAATTTTTGTAACAAACATGACAAAATACTTCCCCACTTTTCCCCACCATGAAGCGAAGTTGGTCAAGCTTTCCTTTGCAAGTAAAGCAAGCCAAGCAATTCTGGGTGTAGGATAAATATTTACAGTTTAAAACTTTATCATATTAACATTTAAGATTTTGTTACCTGATGGTACCAATGACCACCAGCAACCACTTTTTCGATATCAAACACAACCCCTGAGCATCGCCTGCATCCATGTTCACCCTTTCCAGCAGCCAAAGCTTTAGTATCTGCATAAATTGTAGGAGTTTTTCCCTCACCAAAGCATTTTGTAAAGCAGGATTTACAATAAACCTAGAAAAGAAATTCAACTATAATCTTGTGAAAACCTAACTTTTACAAATGTCAGAACCTGATTATCTGGAGCCTCATAGCCGTAGGCGAGAGACGATGACAAGGCTGTTTTACAATTTGTACATGAAAAACATTGCTTGTGCCAAACTCCAGATTTGTTTGAGGTTATTCTCTCCTATTAGGTAAAACGAATCATATTCGTCTTTAATTTCTGAAATTTCAAATTAAAAAGTATACCAAATCAAAAACTTTTCCTTGGCATTTTTTACGGGATGCTTCTTCATCAAACGAAGGTTTTAATTTGGAAAGATCAACGTTGAAAGAAGGTCTGAGTGATTCAGATGATTTGTCATCAATCCATTGGTTACCAAGAATGCCCCGATATCCAGCACCCCCAAACTTTCGACTGTGACAACCCTGAAATATATACTTGAATTGAAACCTGGCTGCTCAAAATTTTTCTTAAAATGTATTCTTCTGACTTGACAATAAATTTCTCCATCATTGGATCCACATAATGAAGAAGCATCAAGTTTTATTGAACAAGAGCTACAAGTTGCACAACGCCGGTGAAAGTTCCTTGAGTTGACAGATAATTTCTCAGCCTCAAAAACAGCTCCATGGCAACGGGGACAACCTTCCAATTCATTTGCTATGGATCAAAGATAAAAAAATGTGAGTCTGTTTTATTTTTCAACAATATTATAGCATTTAATATGTTTGCTTTAGCATGTGTTTGGTGCCAGGGTTTGAACCTAGAACCCTTACATGTTTTGTGACAAATTGGGGTTAAAATGCTGAGCTTTTAATACCGAAAATGTGCAGCTTAAGCCAAAAACGCCCAGCTAATGCCAAAAATGTCTAACTCAAACCAAAAACATCAAAATAATGTTTAAAATACCATCGCTCATGGCTAAGCAAGAAAGCTGTATTTGTTGTAACTGAAGAGTTTAGCTCAAAGAAATCAATAAGAAGGCTAGAACTGAACAGAAGAAAAATTACTTTTTTTACAAGTTACTTTTTTTAATTTCAATTATTCATCTAAGTTTCATGGACTCAAATATCCTGTCCACTTTG
>Ga0194133_10007833_pt1 | contig 12667 bp, 7 predicted proteins | sample TA2KigOf40mmetaG_FD_155448 | JGI IMG/M metagenome (GOLD analysis project Ga0194133, IMG submission 155448) | Freshwater microbial communities from Lake Tanganyika, Tanzania - TA2015055 Kigoma Offshore 40m | ecosystem: Environmental > Aquatic > Freshwater > Lake | place: Tanzania: Lake Tanganyika...
TGTAAATATTAAAAGAGGGACCGCAATAAGATGTTTTGAGGCTGTGATTGGTAGACATAATAAAGCAAATGCTGCTCAAGACTTTTTGTACAATATTTAAAAAGCAGCACTTTCAAAATTGTTCATGAAATTTTTAAGATTTTTCTGTTAAAATGATGAGGATTTGCATTTTGCATATCTCATAATTTGAAAAATACCTCTGTGGTCCTGTCTTCTAATCTGTAAGTTTTGTGATTCAAAAGTCTAATGACAACCTATATCCAATACGCATCTAGCATGTAAACCGAAGGTCAAATATCAAGCAAAATCAATGATATTTTTTTAGATTAAATATGAACCTAATTTTTCAATCAAAGTACAGATGATTTGTGGTACTGAGATTCAGGCAAATTTTGTTTTAGCCATGCCATAAATTTAGTCCTTAGAAGTTCATGTTTCTTTATTTCAAAACATATATTTTGCTCCATAACAAACTCAGGCAATCAAATCTTTGCAAGGTTTTTTTTATTAAGCCAATGATTTTTATTGGATACTTTTCCTTTACATCATTCCTTTTATAGCCTTTTCAATGACTTTTTTCTATCCGTCAGCCCATCTTGTTTGTGTGTATACTAACAACATAAAAAAGGCTCAATGGAAATCTCAAAATAACGCAACTAAAAAATTAGATGGAGGAAAAGTGGAGTTGAGATTGATGTTGCAAGGCAACCTACCTGGATTAGATGAAAAAAGGGAGAATGTTGTCTAACTTGGATCCATGGACATTATCATATGGATCTAGTTCACTATAATAAAATTAGTTTATTTAATCCAAAGGCTAGCTGAGAAAGTCTTTTTTGATAAGAAGGAAAATAACTTTCACAAGCAAAAATTTCACCAAAGATTTTCTCTCGCATATTATTTCAAAATTTTCGGCAAAGATTTTAATTTATGACTTAGCACTAGATGATTTAAGTCTCTAACAGACATTGTGGTTTTCTGAGGGAGATATATATATCAGGGTCTTTTCGACAGTTTTATCTTCTTTATTTTTTGTTGTGTATAAATTGATTTATTGTACTAGATTCAGACTGAAAATGGAATTCATTGAGAAAAATGTTTGGCTATAAGTTCAATATTAGATTTTTTTAGTTGTTGCATATATTCAAGATTGATTTTTTGCTTGTGAAATCCAACAAATGCACTTTATTCTCGGATTTCTTTGGCTGCAAAGGCGGATATGAATAAAAAGGTTTCTGTAATATTTTCCACTAGAATATGGAAAACTTTTTTTGGTAAAACCAGCAACATGATAGACTTCAGCTTCAGAGCTAGTTTTTAAAAAAGCCTTAGAGAGTGATTCTGCGAGTGAATGATTTGAGACCACTTTATGAACTTTTCTATCAAATATATGTGAGTGATATAATTTTGATGAAAAAGCTTTGTAAAGATTTGCATTTTAATGAAAGGTACAAAAAGAGGTTTATTCCTAGACTCAAACGTTTAAACAATTGAGGCAAAATGCAGGTAAGGTTGACCTCATCTTGGTAAAATTTTATCATCCAAGATGCAAAAGTGATGGCCTTCATAATAACCTCAGATCTACCTTTAATACAAACTGGGGTTACACTGAATATGAAGGAATGAGGAGTTGGAGAGACTCTACAGAAAATAATAGAAAACCTTGTATTTCGACTCATTATTCTAACATCATTCTTAAAACATTGACCATGCAAACTTTTTACTTGTTTGAGTTATTGAATGCTATTATTCTTTCCACTAATTAATTTTTTCATGCAAATACTTGAAGCCCAGGCGAAGCTGAGGAATCTCCCCAAGGTAGTTTAACGGCTACTGGACTAGGACTTTTGTTTAAAATTTTATACAATATGGAGCGCTTCGCAACTTTTTATGTGGAGAAGAAGATTTTATTACATTCAATTTCACAAACTCAGATTTGAATTCTAGATTTCATAGATTATGTGGATGCATCTGAAAGGATTTGTGTAGATGGGAAAGATTGTTTTTGTGAATGCTAAGGAAGAAAAATTTATTGTTTAACATTTCAAGGTTCTTATTTTTGTGTTGACTATTGGCCGATTTGAAGATTTTAAACTGCACCTTTGGGCCTGTAAGGAAACTCTCTAGGGAGTTATTCACAATATCAAAACCATCACTCACGCCTGAATGTCTGTTTTTGTTTGAAATCATTATTTTTTCATCAAAGCACTTAAATGGCTTAGGCCAACTTCACCTGCATTTTGCCTCAATTGTTTAAACATTTGAGTCTAGGAATAAACCTCTTGTTGTATCTTTCATTAAAATGTGAATCTTTACAAAGCTTTGCTATCAAAATCATATCCATCACATATAGAAAAAGCTCTAATTGAGACTAAAGTTGTCTCAAATCATTCACTCAGAATCAGTTTCTTAGACTTTTTCAAAAACGGTCCCTCCCGCAGACATCTCAACAAATATGTTGACAAGCAATATCTTTCCGTCTTTCGTGGAAGGAACCCAGAGAAGGAATGTTTTAATCAAGAAATTGCTTTCATATTTCTTTCTTCACTCTTGGTATTATTGTTGTAAAGGAAGGTGAAATAATCTCAAATTAAGGCAAAAGGGAAAAATAAATTTCAACTTAAGCACCAAATTTCATGTACGTATACCAATATAAGAATATAAAAATCCTCTTCTGGTTTATTCATCCTAATATTTCATAAATAAATATATTAAACAATTTTAATACTAGTTATTTAAAGTGATGAACTTAAAGTCAAAACTTCAAAGGCATAAAATATAATTTTAAATAACAATTCTTATTACAAGTAGGATCACAGTGAGTACTCAAGAAGCGTTCAGAACAAAAGATGGATAACTTATATTTTCAAACATTTTTTTGAATCTTTTAAAGTGCGTCTTGCGAATTCATTTATTAAATGCAGACTGTTTTTGGCTAGGAATCACTTAATGTTAATGTTTTGGCAACCTGGGGTCAGTCAAAGGTTGCCTTGGTTCGAACCTCGGACTCTCAGATTCCCAGCCTGATGCCATGACCACTCAGACATGTTGGAAGAAGTAATTCTATTTTTAAAGCTAACAAAACTATTTATGCATTTATGCTGACCACATTGGCTTAAGTTTTTTATTCTTGACTTTAAAGCTTCGACTTCTTGTTGTCAAATTTCATCTGTTTCCAATATTTTGTCTGATATATTTTCAAACTGTTCGGGATGTAAGAAGAGGTTGTAAGACAAGAGTTGCTCCAATAATTATCGTCTAAATAGTTGGTTGATGACAAGCAGTTGATCAAAGATCTACAAGATTTATTTTTCATTGTGAATTTAGAACTAACTTGGAATCTAAAAAGTATTTAAACGATTATAATACCTACAGTTTCCAGCTTCACCAATGCTGTCAAGAATGAGTTGGGGTGAGGTAGAAGACGCATCTGACCTTGGTCAAAATGAAAAGAGCTTGTTTGAAAAAAGTTTCATTAGCAAATATACCATCATTGATTCCAAAGAGAAGTGTTTTTTCACCTGCAGGCTGATGAAGATAAACTTTGAGATTTGGTTTGGATTTCAGTATTCGTCATTGTAAACTGAAAATATTTGCCGCGATTGAAAATAAAGTCAAGAAATTTATTGTCGAAAAATGAAATAATAATTAAAGTCGAATCTCATCTTCTTAAGATACCAGTTTTTGTTTATATTAGTATGTAGGTGTGCAGCGAAAAATTGAAGTGAATATTAATTTTTGACGTACTGAAAGACTTTTTGAATCTTGCATTCCATCTCTGAAATGAGAATCATGATTCCAATTGCTGTACCCACCATTTGTTGTGGATGAGAAGTCAAGTGGTGATTCTGATGACCGGTCGCTGAGTCCACCTCCATTTTTTCCGGAATGATGACCAAGATCCATCTATTAATGATTTTAATAATTGTTAATTAAAAATACCATCAAAAGTCTTTCTCTTTACCAGTTCCCCAATCATCAGCAAAATACCTGATGGCTATTATGAAGTTGATATGCTCCAGGGGGAGGTGTGTAGGTGTAACCAGAATTGTATCCATGAAGGGCTTGATGATGATTTGCTGGTGATGTTTGAGGTATAAATGCAGAACTTGAAGGATGACCATGCAATAGGGTAGATCCGTCAAAAGACTAAAAAATGACAAACGTTTTAGTAATTAACAGAGGGTACCAGGAGTTGTACAGGTAAATTATGAAGCATATGAACGATAACAAATGTCTTGAAAATAGCAGCATGTTGACCAGCTAAAGAAATACCACTTTTGTCCCAATCTTAAACTAAATCCAACTTTTATAATCCATCATACACCTCTAATTGCTCTTCTTTGCCTACCATAAGCCAACATTGCATTGTATTGCTATTTATTAACTCTTCCACAATTACAGCACAAATTAATCGTGACAATAAATTTTGACAATGTTTGCATTGTTAGGGTCCTGAGTGGGAAGCAAGGGTCTTTACCAGTCATGCCACCCCTAAGATTTTTCCTATCTGATAATCAATTCTAGTAGATTAAACAACTTCTTACTGTAGATGCCTTACCAGAGGGAAAAAACTCCAAACATGATTGGCTGCTTAGCTGGTGGGTCTGACGGTGGTAATATTATAATAGGGAAAAAATGACTTCTTTAAGTTAATTCTCATCAAATCATATGACATTACTCAAACTCAGACACACTACTCAACATTCCTAAATACCTTTCTCAGTTTAGATTGTCCCCTTAATTTCACCTTCTCCAGAACCTAGACTTCCCACACTCTTCCACAGTCCCTTGAACTCTCAAAACTCCCCTCACTTTCCAGACCTTTCCCCTTTATCTTAGCAATCACCCACACACTCCTTCTCTCATGCACACAGGCAAGCATCCTCAGGTTATACCTCACATTTCCTCAGATAAATATGCCTTCCCTCATACATCTCAGCTTCTCCTGACACTTCAGAACTCCCCCGCGCTCTCTGCATATCCATGCTCCCCACATTTTCACCATACTCCAGAGACCTTTTTACCACTCGATTTTACTCACCCTTGCACATCTTGCACTCCCACACACTTCAGACACCCTCTTTCCGCTTCCCTGTACTCCCTATGGTAATCCACACTTGTCGGTACTCCCCGCACTACTCCACACTTCTCGACACTGCTCTGAACTCCTTTCCACTATTAACCCACATCCAAATTTTGCCACCTCAACTCCTTGAGTAGGTAGATCAGGGTCCAAAGCAAACATCTTAAGTTCAATTTTCAAAAATGCTTCCTTCAACAATTTGGACTCTAATAGCCAAATGGATTCAGAGGCTGGGAGGTGACTTTGGTAAACTTTATCGATTTCAGAAAATTTTGCGTAGTTTGATTTTCTATAGAGCTTTTAAATAATTTACAAGTGCTGGAAAATGTTCCTTTTCAAGTACATGACTTGATAAAGGGGAATGAAATATTTTAAACAAAGCAGCTGCTGCCCTTTAAAAATATTACTGGAGAATCTTCAAATTCAAGATCCAATTGTGACCAAGCTTTGAACATGCCAGTAAAAGTGTTAATTTGTCTTTTTACATTTATAATTTATAACACATAATGAGTCCTAATAAAAAAATTGAAGTTAATTGAACCAAAAATTCGTAATTAATTTTTTAAACTTAAAATGAAAGCAATAAAAGTCTTGAATTTTCATACTTTTCTAATTCATCCATACCTGAGGGCTGCCAAATGGTGGCTGAGGATAAAATGTTCCCACAGATGACGGTGACTGACCTCCAAAAGCAAGACTGCACTGTAGTCGACTTTGAACCGTGTAATAATGATAAAGCCAGCTGTTTGCCCTCATCACGCGAGCCTCGCATTCACTATTTATAAAATTAAGCTTTTGATTGCATTAACAACTAACAGTCTTAGATAAGTTTAAAATATATCTTTTTGGGTGTTAATGTAAAAAAATTGAGAAATTTCCCTATATCAGCTCATCTCTGAATTTTGGTATTGCTCGTGGAGTTTGCACATTTTAATTGGAATGCCTTAAGCAAAAAAGATGGTAGCACAAAGTGATGGAGAGATCAAATCAAAGGATCCAATACAGCCATCATAAAATCATTTAAAAATAAAGTTTCATTGAGCTCTCCTTTCTACAATTTTATAAATATTTTTTATTTCATTTCGAATGAGGCATGTGTAAATCAAAGAGTGAGTTTGTGATTGATTTAGGGTCAAAAACTGGAAGTTCTAACTGAGGATGGTTGAATGTTGATTTGATGGGTGACTATGACAATATGACATACCTTAGAACTTGGTTAGTGCAAACAATCACTGACAGTTGTGAGCTATCAACATTTTCTTTAACTTGCAGGATGGTGTGAACCCAAAGCCAAGAAGAGTCTCGCCTTTGCAATCTCAACAGTAAAATGCAAGATCGCTCGCTCTCCGACTGGGTAACTGGAATGACAAAAATGAGATAAAGCATCTCATTTACCTTTTGTTTCAAATGTAAATTGAAAATGAGGGTGACACACTTACTGAGCTTAAGTTTACTTTGAACCTCCTTTAAGCAATCTGTATGAATGAAATTGTACCAAGAAACACCTTGAAGATCAAACTTTGCATATCCTAGATGAAATTCTCCACTGGAAAAAAAGTTTTATAAGATGTGTTGAAAACTTTGAAAGATTAGTTTGACTTCATCATCTTTGTTGAAAGTGTGAAATTTGAGTAAAACTAATTTTTTCTCAGAGTTATAATGCCACCAATAAATCGGTTCTAATTTGCTGGTCGTTCACTTTACACTGCAATGCAAATTGAAAAAGATATACCTAGATTGTTGTGTATTTGTTAGGCTAAAAAAGTTTGTCTCGACCTCAACCTTATCTGGCAACTTTTGACAAATGTGAATGTCTCTAAGACTTGGTATTGAAATGCAAATTAGTTGGGAAAATCAATTTGTTTATGTGTGTGTAACCCAAAAAAGGCGCATGTTTGGCTTAGACACAACAACAACCAATAAATTTTATGGAAGTCATTTTATCCATTCACTTATTTAAACATGGGACCATTTATCATTCGTATATGAGAGTGAATCTTGTTAAAGTTTCGAGCACGTGGTTTTAAAAAGATGGAATAAGAACTTTTGCTCTCTCAAAAAAATCACCTCAGTTTGAAATCATCATTCTGAAATGAGGCTTAATTGATAAATATACAGATGAAATAACAATTTAAAATCACCCCTTGAGTTTTGTTATTAGTATAAGTGAAGAACTCTCCAACAGTTGAGAGTTAAGTTATCACCCCAACAAAGTCTTTCATCTGATAGCCCAGAGTCGATTTCAAAGTTATGAGGTTGATTTTCTCTGTCGAACTGAATTGATGAAGCAATTGAAAATGATCAGATTGTCATTACAACAAAGATATGTAGGCTTTGAGACTGCATGGTATAAAAAGAAAGACAAATTCTTCTGAGGATGGAGAAATGGATCAATTTCAACTGGCTATATTTCTTCAAAATTTATACTTCACAAATATGGATCACTTACTTTGCATCAATATTGTTGACTTTGAAGTCCATTGCATGAATTGTTGTAAAAATATTAGTAGCTCCTTGGACAACACATTCTCTGGTTTCCGGCATGGCGATTGGAGTACACCAGGATAGAAATACAGGTTCATTGCGTGAACAGAGGGGTAAAACACCTGAGAAACGACCTTCAATCAAAACAACCTAATTGTATACAAAAAAAATTTTTACTTTAAAAATAGAATAAAAATAATTTTTTTGTGGGGTGTTGTTTGAGCTTTTTTATATAAGCTGATTGAAAAATCAGTGTCTCTTTATTGGCTTTTTATAACAATTTTAAGGCAGTTCAACACCCAAGAATAAAATATCTATCTCGTTCTTGTTTCAAACTAGAGTGGTTGATAAATAGAGCCATTTTGTTCAACAAAAAATCCATAAGGGTGGAGTTCATATGAATATATGAAATTGTGAATGAAGTTCAATAATGAACAATTTGGGTAAAAATATTGAAGTTCATAAACCTATTCCAATGAGCACTTACGTTAAACGCAGTTAAAATATCAAATCAAATAAAAATGGATTTAGTTTATAGAATTTGAAATTCAATCCAAATCTTTTTAAATTATTTGATCTTTAGGCAAATCATTATGATAGAAAAAAACTCTTGATACTTTGAATGAGTACAAAAACTCCATTTCCCATATTGAAATTCTTCTTCTCTCAGTTCATCATTCAAGCTCGCCAATCAGAAGATATTGAACATTGTCAGCTTAAAATTCACCTTTTGGTCTCCAAATCTCATTTGTCTTCTTGCATTCCTCGAAACATTGATTCTACAGAGGAAAATCCGTCGCTCGTGCTGCAGAAGATTGTCGATATCAGGCAAACCCTGAAATGGAAAAAATAAATTGTAAAAACAAAGTGACTGGAAAAAATATTTATACATGTTTTACATGGTTATGACTGTTTTGTTGTAAACCATGCAAGAGCTCGGCCTGTATTGCAGCATGGTCCTGTTTATCAATAATGTCGTAAACACTGTCTCCATGTATTAGTAAGTCTTCCTAGAAAAGTTAATTAAACATTCTTAGACCTGAATGGTTGCCAAATGTCCAAACTAGAAGTCATCAAGCTTTTCCCTAACAAGCTTTCAATTTTGAACAATTTGTGATATTTTGATGAAAGGTTGACAAAGAAACTTCTGCGACTAAGATATTCACCATAAGGTCAAAGGTTTGCCCAGGTCAGTGATCAAACCCTGAACTTCCCAATTCTTAATCAATCGTCCTAACCATTTGGCTGTTTGATTTTAAGATAGAACAAAATTGGCCAAAAGGTACACAAGTATCAATAAATTTGAGTAAATTTTAAATATATTTTGTGTTGATTAGAGATCATTTTATAGATAAATTGTTTGCAAAATCTTTACTTTTAAAGTAGATTTCGAAGAAATTATTCCAATTTTTATAAAAATTCACCATTCTTATCTTGTTTGAATCTCATTGAATGGGATGGTGGTGGTGCGAGAAAAGTGCTTAATCATTTAAGCTAGACATGCTTCATGAATTACACTTTTAACAAGGGAAAGTCAAAAGGTTTTGGTCAAACAAACCAATTTTATATTTTTTGAATTGTACTTTTTGAAAAAATTGTATGAAGTTTGTATTTTTTGTTACAAAAGATAGATTCAAAATTCAAAAAAGTTGAAAGTTTTTCCAACTTTCTTATGGTGTGATGGTATGGTCACGATCGAAATCCTAGACAAGGCGCTCCAGATACGGACATTTAATGGTATGTCTTTGTAAAGATCTAAAAATACCTTTTTACAATACCAGTCAGGTTTTAAGCACTTCTGGTGTTCATTTAAAGGATTACATTTTTAAAAGTTTGTTTCAAGAACTACTTCTTATTTCTCAAATGTCTGGCCGGATAGAGAAAAAAGTTCCTCTTTGTCCTAAATTGAAAGAATATCTGAGTAAATCAACAATGATTTAGAGAAATAACATAAAGAAACAAGAGTTAAATAGGAAACAATTATAGTATGAAACATTAACAATGATGGTTCGATTTAAAACCTGATGAGTTTTTTTTTGAATGAAAAAAGTTTCTTTCTCCCTTTTCCCTTTGATACAAAACATTTTCCAAGATCGTCTTTTCATTTGAAAAAAACTGTTGTTCAATCATTTTGAATTTGTCTGTTGTAAATTCAGGATATTCAAGTTTGTTAGATTTGACCTTTCCTGATCACCATTTTGTGGTATGTGATATAATCAAACAAGGGTTGAACCTATTATTTGAGCAAGAAAAAAAAGGATGAATTTGAAACATTCTTTCATCATCTTAAGCTGTGATCAAAACAATTTATCTTATTCCAACTCTCTTTTTTATTGCTTTCAATCGACTGATGTATGTCTCTAATTTAGGGCTCCATAGGTGGGTGACTTGCACAATTTTGTGATGAATGCTCGATATACAAAGAAAGATTAGAAAACAGAAAGGCTACAACCAAGCACATTAAAAATCATTCTCATCTCAAAATTTTGACCACTGAGTATTGCACCTTTTAAATTCTACAATATTTTTTTAAAAATCCTTGAAAAAAGTTTAGAAATATGATTGAGATAATATTAAAAAAAGTACCATTGAATGTCCAAGATATTCTGCAGCATTATCAGATATATAAAGCAATTTTCCTGTTTGAGTTGTCATCATAAGAAATCCATTAAGTGCCTGAAAGTATAAAGTAAAAGTACCTGAATTATCAGAGCTTTATTTACGTCAGATGAAGTTGTAATGTATACGCAAGGGGTTGAAGAAGATGTCAGCATCGTCCATTTTCAGTTTTTATTACCAGCTATTGTTTCTGATATTTTTTTCGATCATGTTTCAGATTTCACAATTTGATAGTAATAACTGACACCCCTTCACTCGCCACAAGATATCAGAAATTTTAGCAACATAAAATGTCGTTATCTGATCCATAAAATAAAAAAGCCCATTGAGCTGGTTGGCATCAGTATGAGGAGAGGTTCCACAGGCACGAAAAGTAATAAAAATGTCATCTAGTCATTTCTTGTAAAAGTATATTTAGTGAAAAATGAAGATAGAGCGGTACCTTTTTATATACCTTTTACTTGTAACCAAATCTCTGTTTAAGAAACAACCATAAACTGAAAACTGTGAAGGTCGAAATGAATATGTATTGCAGCCTCAAAATGTGTTGAAGAGCGTCACGATATATTGTTTTACTAACACTTTTATAAAAATAAGTTCTAACAAAATTACATTTTCCCCTATTTTATTAAGAAATAGGGAGTTTTTGAGAACTTATTATGTTTTAGCATAAAAAAACTACTTATTCGAATATTTTGTCTAATATACTTGGGGCTTTGGATTCAATATTTAAGAAAAATTGAGAACATTTCTTTTAGTCTGGACCTTCTAGACCATTGCAAAGTATATATGTAACTACTCAAGGCAACCCCAAAAGTTAAAGGTTTGCGATTACTTGGGATCAAGCCTTGGACTCATAATATCAATTGTCAAAGCTACGACAGCTTTTTTAAAATTAACCTGCAGCATTTATCCTTTTGCCAAACCTCTTTAAATAACTGTAAAACGACATTTTTCAGGTCAGGCTCTAAGAAACTTTGGTTCAATTGTAGAAAATTAGTTTTCTGAAATTTTTTCAGACCATGAACAATTTGTTAGGAAATGATCGCGTTTTTTAAATATGCTGGTAAAACCTTGTCAGGGTGAAATTTTTCGAGGAAAATTCATCATGGAGATTTGAATGCTGAGTCAGGAAACTTAATTTTTCATATTGAATTTGCATACTTTGTGATCTGAAACTCTTATTCAAATTACACTATAATGTGGGTGCTTTCATTCTTGAATTCTCTCAGACGGTGAGTTAATCATATTTTACCTTATCAATGAACTCATGAATGAGAAAATGGAGATTTTAGGCAACAAAAGTATTGAAAAAATGAGAGATTCTTGTTTTGATTTAGAAGCCACGTGCTATCTGATACGCATCAGTTTCGTCTCGATCTCATGTGCAGCAAAAATTTTTATCTCAGCGAATGTCACATCTTTCACAGGGTTAAGGCAAAGTTTTGAAGACATTTTCGTATTTATTTACTTTACAAAACTAATAGCTATAATAGTATTCAATGTGATTAAAAAAACCTTTGAATGATCAAAATTGAATCATTATGAGAGTTTACTTTAAGAGCCACTTTGACACCCTGTTGCCTGTGAGTTGTGAAATTTGAACCGAAAAGTCGAAGGGTCAGTGAACAATGAATGAAAGAAGTTTTTTCAGGCACAGGTCACAAAAAATACAAAAAAAGCTTGACAGGAAATAAAAGATGAAAATTGCAATTCAAAAGAATATCATCAGTTATTATTTGTTTGCTGATTTTTGACGTTTTTTGGAAAATTTCAAGTCAAAACCTGTGGACTTTGGCATGATTGAGTGTTTGCATCATTTTTCTAGATTTTTACACCATCATTTCCTATAGATTGACTTGCAAAAAACGATTTTGTCAACATAGGGTCTTGATAAATATCTTTTCCGTTGTCATGCACTCAAGCCAAATATAATATGATGGATTGCAATCTTTTGGATCACGCTGTTCAAAAAAACACCAAATATTTTAAAAATGAATATTTCTCGACCTTTGTGGAAATCCCTTCGTCAAAATTTTTTTCCTATAGGTATACTGTATAATCAAATTTAAAGCTAAGTTTGAATGAAAAACTTTGACTTTTAGCCTAATTTTCCTAATAAGATAAAGAGCAAAATCTGATGGTCTTTTTCAAAGCACGTTATGTTTTTAATTGCTTTAAGGTAGTGTTTACTGTTTATAGAAGAAAAGCTGAGGTAACGAGAAATGTATCGATGTAAACAGAGAATAGTGTTGCAAGATATGTTCGCGAGATATTATGAAAATTGTGTCTAGTTTAACACTTTGAAGAGAACAATGCAGGTCATCTGGTAACAGTTTTGAACAACACAATAAACATTTTATGAAAGTTTGAATTTCAACCACTCTTATTTTTTTGTAAACTTTAAGGAGTAAATTTCTTGAGATTCAGAGACTTAAATAGTTGTTTTTCATATTCAAAAGGTATATCGCGACCGAA
>Ga0194133_10007834_pt1 | contig 12667 bp, 11 predicted proteins | sample TA2KigOf40mmetaG_FD_155448 | JGI IMG/M metagenome (GOLD analysis project Ga0194133, IMG submission 155448) | Freshwater microbial communities from Lake Tanganyika, Tanzania - TA2015055 Kigoma Offshore 40m | ecosystem: Environmental > Aquatic > Freshwater > Lake | place: Tanzania: Lake...
GTGCAAAATAATTTTGACCCACTGTCACTGTAAAATAAGTTCAAGGATAAAGATATTTTTAAATATAAAGGGCTGCTTTAGTTATGAAATTTTTAACAATCAAAAGATTAGCGAGAGCTTACATTTTAAAATTATTTTTTAACTTAACCAATAATTGCTGATCTTTATCTTGACAATCTAAAAATTATGATTTAACAGCTTTTTTTGACAGTGCATCCATTAAGACTTTCAAGTTTCTTGACGAAAATAAAGTATATGAACTGAATTATTGTTCAAGCTGATCAATCCAAATTGTAAAACATCTTGAGTATGACAAGAGCTGAACGTAAATTTTGATAGGGTATAAAAATACGCATGATTTTGATTCTACATTCCACAAACCAAGACGATTGGCATACATATATACATACATATACACAGGTAAAGACTACCAAAACCCACCTTGATGGCAGGGCCACCCTTCCTTCCCAAGGTGCACTCCCCAACCAAACTCACCACATGTAGGCTTTAGACATAAAGTGACGTCACATTTTACACAGAATTACCTACTTTATCTCTGCTCAATGCTCATTTGATTGACCAAATAGATTTTTTTTACTAAAATTTAAATAGAAAAAAATAGTGAATTGAATTAACATATGAGTTATCACAATCAGATGCATTAAAATTGGCATGAAATTTCATGTAAAAATAATGAAAATTTAATTTTTAATTATTTTTTCTTTTCTTCTTCGCTTTTCTCCGCCAATTCACCTGTGTTTGGTTCTTGCCTTCCTCCCTCCAGCGGGGCCGGCGCTCAGGTTGAGCAATTAACGCACGGGTTTTTTTAAGAGGGCGCGTTCGGTCGGCAGCCTGAGCCACACCGCGCACTGCACTGCACAGGTTCCGTTCGGCCTGCGCTTGGTGCGGCTCGCTGCTGCGCTCAGTGATGGCGCTTCAATGGAGTTTCACTTTTTCCTTACAAGGTTCTTCTCAGATCACCATTTGTTGACATTTTCTGATTCTTTTTTATGTGTGAAAAAAAGTGAATGATTAAAAATGTGCCCTTAAAATGATGATGAAGTGATTCAGTATTTGGTAAGAATTTTTCCATTATTTTTTCAATGCCAAATTTTTGGCTTAATTATAAGTAGCAGAGTTTCAAGAAAGATGGTTTTTTTTTGCTCAAGAAAGTTAAATTGAAATGAAAGGTATCTATATAAAAATAAGTCCAGTCATTCATTCATTTTGTGGATGCATCTGCTGATGATCAGCTGAATTGGTCTTGAAAAAATACAAAATTGTAACTTCTTCAAATAAAAATTATTCTTAGATAGATGTACAAAAAATTGCATAAATTTTCAATGGTAAATGTTTCACTGTTAGAAAACAAACCAAATATTTCTTCCATGAAACCAAAGGTTGCAAAGAAACATTTTTTCTTTGGTCAGTTTGTGATGTATGTGAAGCTGTCAAATGTCATTCAGTATCTGAGAAGTTCATCCATGTTGATATAAGGTGGTACTCAATCCTTAAGGTTTAGTGACTTGCCATGACTTGTGACATCTGAGGTTTGGTCACTGCCAAAGACAATTTATTTTGAAAAAAGTGGTCCAAGCCAACTGACTGAGAGCTGAAATCTAAGGTTCCGGGTTCAATCCCCAGCCATGGCAGCAATTTTTCATCCCGGATTGCAAAAAAGGCACCTTCAGTCAGGATAATGGTGATCTGCGGTGACTCTGATAAAGATGATTCATCCCTGAGTAATTCATTGCAGGAGTCAATACTGCACCAGATCATGTTCATTATTATCCTACTCTAGAGCTTGTGTAGTTGCTGTATCTGTTCAAGATATTGTTTTCCACATTTTGAGAATAGGGCTAAGATAAAGGGTTAAAATTTTGCTGAAATTGTGCCAAAAACCAATCGAATGATTTTGATTATTATAAGACCAATAGAAGATCTAATCAATCTGATAAAATAATCCATTGACCCAAAGAGAGGGCAAAAGGAATCATTTTAGACACACTTTTATCCAGTCTTTTTGTGCAATGTGGCAAGAATGGAGTTGAAGATTACCTGGAGGTATTGGGGTTTGAATTCACAACCCTCCAATTCTCAGCCAGATGCCATTCAACTTGGCTGTGGCAACTCTCAAGGTGAAACCAAGCAACTGTGAGGTCAGCCAGTTGTTTTTAATGGTTGGCAACGAAGATCCCTCCTTTTGATCATCCCAAATAGGTTGTTGAAATACTGTAATCTTTTTTTGTCACTTGAATCCATACAATTGTAAAAGCTGAGTTGCTGTGGCCTAGAAGTTAGTTAGAGCATCTAGTTGGGTTCCAATCAAAGTGAGCTCAACCTTATAATTCCAGTAACGAGTACGTTGCTGTGGTCTGAAGAGAGAGTGTGCGTTGGGAAGAGAGAACATGGGGAAACCCATTGATGACCTTTCCAATCAAGAAAAAGATCAATACTGAACTGTTTATTAATAGAACAGCAGCCCTTTATATTGGGGATAAACGAATCCGGGGTGATCAATCAGTAACACAAGCTTATTGGAGGATTGAGTGTACGTTGCACTGAAATGCTGTCTTGATATTAAAAGGGTGTGGAAATGAGAGACCAGTTGTGAACCTGTCTTGAAATGAGTCTAACGGGAACGTGAAAGAAACCAAACATTGTCATTAAAATATCTTTAAAGTGAAATAAAGAAAAGACTTTGAATTGAGCCTATTATACGATAACAGATTGGCCCTAAATTAATTCCAGCCAGGTCCAAAAACTTCAATTACTCATGATACCCAAAAAGCACTTCTCTTTTACCAAGAAACAACTCAAGAGAAGATTCATAGGAATCTCAAAAGAGTGAAAATTCTTGAATCATTTTTATTTATTTAAGCTTAAATTTCTTCTCTCATCCTTCCTGTAATTCTAGTATGAAAACCAAACACTTGACTTCAAACCTAGCGGTAGTTTAGGGTTGCATGGTTGAATGGACACAAGCTTTGAGTAAATGTGCGCATTGCTGTCAAACCAAATGATTTCAAATGTCAACAAAATGTAGCTTTTTTTCATTCCAATGTCAAGCAAAAGACATTAATTTTTGATAGTTACAAATTCAAGTTTTTAAACCAAGATCCAAAGAATGCTAAGTTTTGTGTAAATCGACAACCATGAATAGATTTGATTACAACTAATTTTACAAGTTACTTGTTGAGATGATGATGATTTTTTATTGGTTTCATTTGCATTCATAATACAGTGAAATTATGAAAATTTCTTTACAAGAAACTTAATTCACTAACACAGAAATAAATCAAATTGATGATTCTTGTCAATTGTCTCTTCGTCATTAGGTGTGTTATTGGGAACTATTTCCAAAGAACCAGACAGGGTTCTTGACAACCAAGGGACTTACCCAACAAAAGTGCAAAACTTGGGTGAAAAAACAGGGATTTTACTCGCGTAGGCCCCACCCAGTGGAAAAAACCACCCCACTATTGTGTTGGTCATTCCAAGATGTTTCTAAACATTTCTCCTGGTCCAATCATCGGGTTCTAGTCGAAGGTAAAATCACTGATGTCCCACAAGCGGTTGGTCATGAGTCTCTGTCTACCAATTATATAGGTTGAATCGTCATAAAATTTCAAGTGACTTGGCTTTCGTCGTGCAATAAAACTTGTTCTCATTATCATCCCATTTAGTCTTTCAGCAGATACGATACCATGATTTTTCGTCTGGTGCAAGTTCGCCAACCGTACCAGCTCGCCAACCATACAAGTTTGCCAGCCATGCAAGTTTGCCAGTTCACCTAACCTAACCTGACCAAACCAACCCCTCACCACAACTAATTCAATGAGTTCGTAGTTGGCGAACTTGCGTTGGGTGAACTGGTATTGGCGAACTTGCATTGGGCGAAAGATCATAGACCCATACAGATACAGATCATAGATCTAAAAGAAAAATAGTGAATGTTGCGCCTTACCATGCCATAACCTTTTTTTTGACAAGCATAATTCAGAAGTCTTTTGTGGTTATTACAAAGAACGCATCATCCGCTCTTTTGTCGACATCATAAGCGCCATTGAGTTGTTAAATTCAGACCCAATTTTTGGGAATGTTCAAGTCAACGAGGTCAAGGCCTGGGAACATTTCCTTAAGTTTACACTACAAACAAATGGATGAATCGTGGGAGAAGGATTCAAATTTTTGCCATTTAATTTTTCAATGGGTTGTTGGACTTTTTTTCCCCCAATAGTAATGATTTGAATTGATAGTCTATCGGCTTAAACAAACAATTTTTTTGAAAAAAAGAAGAAAGAAACACTTTCCGCCTCGATTGTTCAAACAAACTATCAGACGGAACGAAACAAAATATTTTCAAATATTTTATCCACAATTTTGCCAATTTCCTAATTAAAGCTCTCAACTTGATTTGTTGAGGTAAATGCAGGATTTATTTTTTTCGAAAATAGCCATGCTTTTTTTGGGAGTTGGCAATTTTGTTTCCTATTTTTTTTGGTTTGATGAAGCAAGGTTAACATTTGTGATTGTGAACCCAGGACATAATGAAAGACTTATTATACTGTGCCACGGCCTGTTGGTCATGTCACTCAGCTGGGAATCTGAGGGTCGCGGGTTCAAATCACGACAGGAATCTCCAGGCAATCTTTGACCCCGGATTGGCACAAAAAATCCAACAAATATTACCAGCCAGATTGAAGTGTACCTTTAATTATTAACTTTGCAAGGCGCACTATAAAAAACTTATTTGATGTGTGATTGCAATACATTATTCCTGACTGGTACAACTGAAATCGAAATAGCTGCATAGAAGGGTCGCCATTGCATCAGGCTGGGAATCTGAGGGACCGTGGTTCGCACCCAGGCAGCTCCAGGCAACCTTCGCCCTCCGGTTGCCAAAAATAATGAGTGATTCCCAGCCAAAAGCAGTGTTCCTTTAATGAATAAAAAAGTCAGTCTCGCAGATGAAAAGTATCTTCAAGGAAGTGAACTAATAAACAGAGTTACTTATGATGATTTCTAACTTGAGTGAACAAAGGATCAGCCTTGTTATTATTTGGCATAGGACATCCTCTGAAATCTCACCACCCAAATAGTCTAATTATGTCCATATATCCTTATTTAGCAGGCTTGTTGCTCAGACCCTTGCAACTCCAGAGTGCTTTTTTAATGTGTCAAAGCTAGTAAACATTTTTTAAAACCAGGTTGGTCTTTCCCCAATGAAAAATCTTTTAGCCTTTCTGCAAAATAAAGTCTGCCTAGGATTGGGACCTTCTTAGATTATTCTGTAACTAACTTTTATGGTGATAAAACATCATGAATAACATCAACCTAAATGCCCTATTTTTATTCTGCAGAAATCTGGAAGTAACCATTGGATCTGTGAATGTATTTTTTTATAATTCTGCAAGTTGATTGATTGATTGACAGCTTATAGTTGGCTGAGGAACTGATTCTTCTAGTACCGAAGTATTAGACTTTACAAGAATTCCCTACACTATTATTGTGTCTTACAGTCATCTGAACTATCCCGGATTAAATTTTGGGAATGGTATTTCTGATTTAATTATTTTGTAATATGCTTAATAATTAAATAAGTTTTTTTGTTCATGTGATCGATTTGCGCAACCACCAATCCTGATTGTTGTAATCATCATGTTAGATGATTATTTTAAGACAAATCCTGGGGCCAAAGATTTGCCCTGACCGGGGATTGAACACCAGTCCTATCAGGCCACAGCCAGTTGTGATAGCCATGAGCTACATCAACCCTATGAATGACTGCTTTTTATTTCACCAGAACCAAACATAAATTTTAACAGAATTCTGTAAAAAGAAATTTTCATTAAGCAATCTTTTTTAAATGTGCCTTGGAAATTTTTTTCATTAAAGCCACATTATTTGGCTGGGAATTGTTTGTTATTTTTTTGGCACCCCAGTGTCAAAGGTTGCCTGGAGGTGGCCGCTGATGCTCAAACCCCAGACCCTCAAATTCCCAGCCTGATGCCATGACCACTCGTACACAACGACACTTGGCCGAACACCCAACTTGGCTGCCAAAAGACACCTTTTTAGAAATGGTCCAAAATACTGAAGACTTCATTCATTCTTTTTCAGGACAATCACCATGTCATTAAAGAGGAAGTCAAGATCTCTTGGTCAACTGGCTGGATTAGGGGCTCCCAACCTGTCAGCATCCAAGAATATTGCAATTCACAAATCAGGTAAGCACCAAACCCTTCTTTTCATGTCATTTTCCATGAATTCCAATTAAAAATTTTCAGGTTTCTTAAATAAGGGACATGACCAAGTTCAAAAGAAAATCAGTAGAACTACTCCTAAGGTGAGAATGTTCAATTTCAATGTTTAATCTTGACTTAAACTTACTTTGCATTGTCAAACATTGTTTTGTTTGGGATCAAGACTGAAACAGAGTGTTTATAGACATACAAAAAAGAGGACTTTATGCACCTTTTAAGCCTGCTAAATCTCTTGTTTATTCTATATGCATGTTTTTGATATAGTGCTTCATAAAACCCAGATAATCTTCTGAGATTTTTTATCTTCTCAACTTATAATCTGTTGTTTACCCTTTTACAACTTGTTTTTCAATCTCATTCTGACGACCAAATGTCCCTTCTGGCGTTGGTTACTGCCAAATAAGTTAATTACAATCATATATAGCCAATCTAAAAATGGTAATTTTGTCATCGAAAAAATGTTTTTTGAAAGTAACCATGAGAAGCATGTCTATAATTACAACCATAAAAATATTACTACATTCTTAAAATTAATAAGCTTTTTTTAAAATGAGATAAAAATCAATGATTCTTTTGCAAAGAATTTTCCCAGTATATGACTAATGGATTGAAGTTTCAGCTTTAGTAATTTCATAAGCTTAAAAAGCTCATCAGAAATTTGATCTTTTAGCCTTGGCATTTTTTAAAAGGGAGAAGTATCAGGCATTTAAAATTCCAGTTTTGTCTGACCCATGATCACTTTTTGGGATCTGAGGTTGCTTGGTGCCAGGGTGTGAGCCCAAGGTTAATTCAGCATGTGACTACAAGGGTTTATTTTGCTGTATTGTAACGAGTGCGGTGATCTGATGAAGAGAGCAAGAGCAGTGCGAAATCTACCAGAGATCGTAAAACCCAATAATGACCTTCCCAATTAAGAAAAGAGTCAATCCTGAACTGTTTATTGATGGGAAATAGGAGCTTTATGTACACAAAAGACGGATCAAGGAAGAAAGAATTGATCGGACCTCTGAGAGATAGGTGGTGAAACTGGCTCAGATGCGATAAGTAGAAATGAAAAACAATAACTGCGGCCTGTTTGAAATGAGGAACTATGAAGCTGTGAATGAGAACTTATAATGGCAGCTTATCGGATGTTACGATAATTGGTAGGGTTCAACTTGGCCGTGTGGTCAAAGGCACCAGACAGGGAACCAAGATCTAAGGTTGTTGGGTCGATCCCACCCAGGAATTTTTCAACCCCGGATCGCAAAAAAAATTAACAAGGTATGCCCAGTCAGGGTACTAGTATTCTACTCTGATAAAGGTGATCAACTTTGGTAATTTATCGCTTTAGTCCATTCTGCACAAGATTCTCCCTCCCTAAGCGAAGCAAAAGGGGGGAGTTTAGAAATTTAGTTTAGGGTTCTGTTTAAGAATGCTTGACATCCCGTGTGCGTCTTTCACTTCATTCTCTTCCCACACCAGTGAAGCTAGAGGCCTGAAAATTGGCATGTATAATCCTTACATAGCTGGCTCCTAAGCTACCCTGATCAATTTTTTGATATTTTGCCTAGAAGCTGCGAGATATTTAAGTTCAAAGTTTTAAATTCTAAAAATAATGTTTTATAAACTCTTCTTCAGCTTTAAAATTGACGGAGCAACGAATTTTTTAAGCAGAAAGGTTGCTTTGGAGGGTTTAATATTTTTCCCTGCACAAAAAATACTCGTCTACTTAATTATTGTTATTAATTTTTTAACTTTGAATGCTTGTCTTGTCAAAACATTTGCATCAGAATTTGCTAAGTTGGTTATTTTATTTTTTATTTTTTCAGCATCTCAAAGGTCTTGTGCGACCTCGACCATCCTCCACAACCCCATTGGGCAAATCAGTGTTCGGAAGGTCTACCCCTAAACAGTCCAATAACGAATTTTTGCATCGCAGCCACCTCAACGACTTCATGAACATCAATCAGACACAAATACTTCCCAACAGGAACAGGACGTTCATCATGGATACCCAGATAATGTATTCAGTGGTAAGACGCAATTGTTTTTTGTTGCTAAAATAATACCGACATCTGTATATTTGGATTGAAATTTAATCCAGCAGATTTTGATATTCATTTAAATGAAATTTTCAACAAATGTCATGTATATTTTCTGACAGTTGAAACCATTGATTAACCAAATTGAACAAAGTGTTTTTTGGTTGCAACGCAATTTAGCCATTTTTATAAGCATTGTATATTTTTACACAAGTATTGACATTTTTTTTAATTTTCATTTATGGGTGCAGTAATTTTTATATATAAGCCCCTAATGTCTGTCCCATCACGCTTGCGTGATGAGGGCGAGGGAACAGAAGGGAGGCATGGTGCGGATGTGGGGCCTCTTGGCTAGTGATGGGTCCGGGTAAAAAAAAAATCTCTTTGGGTGGGGTCAAAAAATACCTGGGTCAAAGGCGGGTCGGCTTCTTATTTACTGCGGGTCAAAAGTAAGCTCGGGCTGGGTCAGGGCCATCACTAGTCTTGGTGTTGAAGGTTGGCTTAGCCTCTCTTGACCCGCTAGAGATAATAATAATAATAATCTTGATTAGTAAAGACTTCACAGACATTAATGCAAAATCAATAAGTCCATAGGCATTGTATTATTATATCTGTGATCAACACTGATTACTATTAACCCTACTTAGGATGCCTTGTTGATTTTTTTTGCAATCCTGGGTAGAAATATAGCTGGCATGGCTGGGGATTGACTCTACAATCTTAGATCTAAGGTCTCAGTCAGGTGCCTTTGACCACATAGCCATGGCAACCACAATTTATTGGGGTATGGAAAATCTTTTTGGGCTTAAATGTCTCAAGTAACTAGCCAACTGGGGCCCGGCGCTGTACGAGACAATTTTTTTGACTAAATAGTATAAGTGTATACCCATCAGAATATTTTACGTTACACAAAGTTTTTTCTCCCGTGATCTGCAAAGGTTTTGGAGCTTGGTGTACCCCGGGGTTAGGGGGTTGGGTTGGCAGGGTCATTGTTGAAAACGAGCCTTCCTTGTAAGGTTATGAATCTAGGGGACTGTGTAGATACCAAGCTAGTGGGAGGATGTAGCATCTGTTGGAGAGCTACAACTAGTTGTTCAAGAGTGGCTGAGCCACCCCCCATTTTTCGGTCACAGCGCTCTTGCTCATCGAACATACATTTTTTAGTCATTTATGTTTATAAATATATTTGTTATTCAGTACTGAGTGTCTAAACTTGATTTTTAGAGAGAGATGATATACATAATGTTCCTGTGTCCCTGCGGGCCGGGCAGAAAAATTTCAGGATCCCCTTGCTGGCACGGATTCAGTTGTTGAGAGAATTCGCTATTGGCAAAAGATTTAACTTATTTTATAATTCTGGGTGTCTATTGGCCTTCAAAAATAGACAAAAAATTTATATATACCATCTCTCTCGATTTTTTATCTTCATAAACACACCTGCTGGATCTAGGCGCCTAAAAGCAGTGGTTGATGTCTAATCGGGGTTAGTGGTCTTAAACAGAACCCCTTTGCCCTGATTAAGTATTGTCTCAAAAGAAATGCTGAAATGTAAAGCATGAACAAAGTCATCTTTCGTGAGACAAAAGAATCCACTAATTGTATATGTCTTCATCATTTTCAGGGTCTCCAGTGTCAAGAGCGCAGCCTGTTTTTGTTTAGCGACATGCTGCTCATAGCCAAGGAACGCTCAAGCAATTTCAAGCTAAAAGATCAGGTTTGCCAATCAAACATCCTAACAACTGAATGAACATCCATCCAATTAATTGAGTATTTTGCATGTCAGGTGCCCTTATCAGATCTCTGGCTTTCAACCTGCATCAGTGACGTATCTGAAGTCACCCTCGACTCAGCCAGAACCTTCGTAATAGGATGGCCAATTACAAATGCTGCAATAACATTCAGGTTCAGATTCTCATTTTCTTTGATTGATTGACAGCCTTGTCTTACAGTCACTTGAACTTTTTTGGAATGGTTTTGGGTTTTATTCTGATTCAATTATTTTGTGTTTTCTATAATTAAAATCGGGGGTTTTTTTGTTCGTGTGATCTGCCCAACCATTAATCCTGACTGAGGTACACGCCAGGTTAGATGATTTCTAAACCAAATCCAAGGGTCAAAGATCTGCCCAGACTGGGGATTAAACCCTGGTCTCCCGATCCTCAGCCAGTTGTCAGCTACAAAGACACCACTTTATTCTTTTTATCGAGTGTGTTGCTTTAGTCTGGTTGGGATGAGCGAAAACCCAGTGATGAACCTTCCCAATCAAGAAAAGAATCAATACTACACTGTTTATTAGTGGGAAACAGAAGGACTTTATATACAAAAGGAGCGGATCAAGAAACTGTCTGACCTCTTGGAAGAGGGTAAACCGAAATGGGCAGAAATTGGCGCGAATGCCAATAATAAGTGGGGAATGAGAATCATTAACGGCAGTCTGTTTGAAATGAACTACTTTAGGTGGGAAATGAAAACAAGTAATGGCAGCTTGTTTGAAATGAATTTAACGTGCTAGGAACATTTTAATATTGTAAAGTGAAATAAATTGAGATTCTTTCTCATAAAAATCTTATTTGGTTTATCCACCCAAATCCAAGAAGTAAAAATTTTGTTGTTAATGGGGTCCAAATTTTTATATATCTATTGCCATACCTTCAATAATCGAACTATAGCTTGCTATGCTCTGAGATTTTCTTTTCACCCAAGAAAATTTTTCTAAACTGAACCTTTTGTAGGCGTCAAATTTGATCATTTTGTGAAAGAGCCATTTAGAAATAACAAAAATCTGCCTTTGGCCATGACAAATATAGAGAAAAAAATCCTAATGATAGTTGTGAGATTGCGTTGACTTTATGGGAGTGGCTAGATGAATGGTTGAAAAATCAAAATCGATGATTTCATTGTGATTCTTCATTAAGAAATTCTTATATCTTCATGTCAAACAAAATTTAAAGTAACTTATTTCCGTTGAGTTTTGTTCAGGCATGAAAAATCACTATATTAATTTGTTTGGCAAGGAACTGTTGACCAATTCCTGTTAAATCTTTCACTGACCTTTACCTCTAATCTTGATTTGGACAATAACCAATTTGCCTAGAAGCCCAAAAATTAAGTTGTTATAGTCTACATCTATCTGGGGTCGGCATGGCTGAGTGGTCAAAGGACCCTGACTGAGAACAAAGATCTAAGGTTGTGGGTTCAAATCCCCAGCCATGAAAGCAATTTTTCAACCCTGGATTGCAAAAAATCAACACTGCACCCTCAGTCAGGGTAATAATAATCTGCAGTGTCCCATGGCATACTCATGGCGGGACGCGTATAAAGATGTTGATTGCGCATCAACGTCCTTTAAGTCTGTACTGCAAAAATTAAGCTGTTTGTCTAAACCTAAGTTGCATGAAAGTATCTTCCTCTTTATATCAAAGTATGACATATGAACTAATCTTAGATAAGGGACTCAACTCTTGAAGCGGAACCTTAACTTGGCGTCGCCATGGCTAAGAGGTCATAGGTACCTGACTGAAACCTAAGATTTAAGGTTTTGGCTTCAATCCCTAGCCATTATTCAACTCGAGATTGCAAAATAATCACCATGTACCCTCAGTCAGGGTAATAGTAATCTCCAGTGACCAAAGGTATGGCGGGACTCGTATAAAGGTGTTGACCTTTCATTAATATTGCCCAGATTATTATTTGATCAGAACCCTAACCCCCAGTGCTAAAAATTTAAAATTTATAGCTCTCAAAGGCTGTAGAAAGGGGCCCTGACTCAACCCAACCCAAGCATTCTTCTGACCCGCAGTAAATAAGAAGCCAACCCGCATTTGACCTGAACTGAGTAGATTTTTTTTGACCCGAAGGGAAAAAATTAAAAAATTGATGTTTTGGGGGAAATTTTCAAACCCAAACCATAGATGGCTGACCCGAGTTGACCTGGGTCTGAAAATTTTTGACCCGGACCCATAACTATAAAGAGCTAATTTCAAGTCAGTTTTAAAACACATTTTGGCAAATGATTTATCCTTTTCCCTACAAACATCTTGATTTCCTCCTAACTGAAGGTTCACAGTGTGCAAATATTGAAAGTAAGAACAGAATGCCTTAACAAGCCCTTGACCATTTAGCAATCTCCCTGTAAGGATTGAATCAAGCTAAGAATTAGCAATCTCACTGTAAGGATTGAATCAAGCTAAGAAAAGTTTGGTAATAAGAAATTATGTATCAACCCAATACTGAAGTGAGGTTAACAGAAATACTACAAAATGCCCTCAGATGTGTTGGGAAAACGTAGAATCGTCTAACGACGGTTCGCCTAGTAAGTAAGTTTGCTGAATGTTGGCGTTTCCACCTCCCTTACCTGGGGAAACATGCTTGGTTAGG
>Ga0194133_10007835_pt1 | contig 12666 bp, 11 predicted proteins | sample TA2KigOf40mmetaG_FD_155448 | JGI IMG/M metagenome (GOLD analysis project Ga0194133, IMG submission 155448) | Freshwater microbial communities from Lake Tanganyika, Tanzania - TA2015055 Kigoma Offshore 40m | ecosystem: Environmental > Aquatic > Freshwater > Lake | place: Tanzania: Lake...
GGAACAACCTGAACTGGCTTAATCTAATCTCAATTCCATTCATTTCATCTATCGCATTTATCTTTGGAAGAAACCCATGGCGATGGGGGCTATATGCCTACTTCATTGGTTTTTGGATGTTGATTCCGCTCTTTATTCTGCCAATTCGGCTAAGAACGGATTTCACCATTCCCAATTGCTTAATTCGCCTATATCAACGGCAACAAGCTCGAAGAGAGCTTAAGAGAATTAATAGCCCTGATGATCTACTCAAACTCTAGAGAATTCTGGCGTTCCTGCTATCAGTGACTAGGTAGAGAGGGGTTCGCGTAGTGAGTTAGCGATGGGGGCGGGACCCACAACTTTCAGAATTTCCACTCCATTCCTATCCGACCAGCCAAACCCTTGGGTATTTCGTTCAACTTGACTACTGTTTGAAATGTGTCGATCGCGCAAACAGGAAAGTCTCAGGAACTGCATAAACGTCTTAGCCAGTATTACCTTGCTTGTTTAAGTCGATCTTCCCGAATTGAAGCAAAATTCTTCGCACAGAGTAAGTATCCAGAATTTGCTGAGCTTCCCGCAAATCCATTCAAAACACCAGTTGGACTTTCAGATAACCTAGTAGCCAAAAAAGTTATTGACTCGTCAAAAGTAAAAAAAGACAAACAACTATACGCAGGCCATATTATTTTTGCAGACTACCTTGAGAGCAAAAGTAGCGATTGGAAAGGATATTTACTCTATCCACTTTTCATTACACCTATTGAACAAGCGGGTAGTGCTTTAGATTGCACTGATAGTCCATTATTCGTCAACCCTGAAGCACTGAAGAAGATTCTAGGGCTATTTTCTGCAAGCGAATTACAGGAAGCCGTTCTTGAATTAGAGGAGGAGCTGGGGTTAAGTGGTGCAGATGGCAAAGTTCAATCTATTGAAGATGCAACTTTGCATTTACGGGAAAATTACAATCATTGGAATTGGATTGAGAAGCTTCCAAAAAATGAACTAGATTCCGAAACAGTAAATGAAGAACCTCCAAACTTCCCCTTAGCAGATGTAAACGAAGTCGGCTTATATGTCCGTTCAGTAGTTTTTATGTCTGAAAGACCTAAATATACGATGGGACTGGAAACCGAGCTAAATGCCTTATCTAATTTATCAGTGACTGATTTGGCTAATAGCGCTCTAGCAAAATGGTTGGGTTACAGCCAAGGAACAGCAAATAGTCTTTCTGAAAATGCATTAATCGAACCAATTCCTCTAAATAGTGAGCAACGAGACGCTGTCACTCGATCGCTAAGTCAGCCACTCACGGTAATAACTGGACCTCCAGGAACCGGAAAGTCTCAAGTTGTATCGTCTATTCTTATAAATGCTGCCATGCAAGGTACAACTGTTTTGTTTTCATCAAAAAACAATAAGGCAGTAGACGTTGTAGAGACTAGAGTGAATTCACTCGGCCAGCGCCCAATTCTGTTGAGACTTGGGGCTCGCGATTTACAAGAGAGACTTTCAGACTATCTTACACGGATAGTCTCCATGAAAACAGAGCCAGAAGACTTAAAAGTATTCGAAAACGCACAGGAAAAATATGCAGACCTTGCATTAGCCATCGCGTCGGAGAGGAGAGAGATCAATTCCTTACTAACGCTGAGGAACGAAGTAGACGATCTAGAAGCAAAACTCGAATCGATTCGTAAGAAGGTTGGTGAAGACATTTTTGCAGCAGTTGAACTTTTTGACGCTTCCGTGATGCGGTCAGCATTTTCCCAATTAAATGATGCGGTGAGAAAAAATTTACCAGAAAATCAAGGCTTTTTGGCAAAAATATTTCCAGGGTTGGGCAAAAAGTCTCGACTCGAACTTCTCAGCAAAGCTGGCACTTCAATCGAAAATCTCTTTTCTAAGTTTGGATTCAAGGCTCCTCTTCAAACCGCAAACATGGAAGAGTGGAAAACGCTGGTTTCAGAAATCAATTCGATAGTTGTAGGTATCGATGAGATTCCCCTGTATAGATCTAAGTTAGAACAACTTGTCAACGCCGAAGATTTAGGCTCCCGCACTGCAAAAGTGACAATGTTGCAGGAGCAAACTGCAATAAAAAGTATGAATTTATGGCAATCTTGGTTGAGAACAATTCCTCAGCGCCTTTCCCAAAATGATCGAAGAGACTTGACAAAGTTTCAATCAACGGTGACGATGTTGGCTAGAGCATCAGATGGTAAGTCAACAGCCTCTTTAAAGTCAGAGCAACAACGCTTGTTTCCAATGATCAGTAAATTCCTTCCCTGTTGGGCAGTGACTTCGCTTTCGATAAGAAATCGAGTTCCATTTAGCCCTGGATTTTTTGATCTCCTTGTGATCGATGAGGCTAGTCAGTGCGATATTGCTTCTGCATTACCACTCTTAATGCGAGCCAAAAGAGCTGTAATTATTGGGGATCCTTTGCAACTTCGGCACGTTGCTAACATCGATACATCAACAGACCGTATGTTGCTCGACCAAAACCAACTTATGGAGTCATTGGAGTGGTCTTACTCGTCACAATCTCTATTTGACCTTTCTGCAGCAATACGAGATGAAAACTCAATGATCACCTTACGGGATCATCACAGGTCTGATGCTCAAATTATCGATTTCTCAAATAAACAATTTTATGATGGTCAACTTCGAGTGGCGACTAAACATGAAAATTTGGTGAAACCGAAGAAGGAGAGGACTGCGATTCGCTGGGTAGAAGTTAAGGGAACATCTGTTAGACCATCTCAAGGTAGCGTTACATGTGCGCAAGAAGCCAAGAAAGTTGTTGAAGAAATAGCGAGACTAGCTGAACAGGGATACCGAGGAAGCATAGGAGTGGTTACTCCCTTTACGCCTCAAGCGAGGTTGATTTCGGACCTGCTTGCACAACGCGACGACCTAACAGCTTTCTTAAGAGGCTCCAATAATATGGTTGCGACAGCTCATAGTTTTCAGGGCGATGAGCGAGATGTAATAATTATGTCCCCCGCCTTACAAAGTGGTGCCCCTGATTCGGCAATAAAATTTGTTTCAGGACAGGCCAATCTTTTTAATGTTGCGGTAACTCGTGCACGTGCAGCTCTAATTGTTGTCGGTAACAGTGATGCTAAAGAGCTCAATAAAGTCCCACACATAAAGGAATTTGTTAAATATATCGATCAAATAGGCAAAATTTCAGATAAGAAATTGACAGAAGCCAATAAAGATTTTGGTCCAAAATTTCCCATTGAACGTCAGGATGAATTTGTTTCAGAATTCGAAGTGCAATTCTATGAAGAACTATATAGGGCTGGCATAAAAACGACACCCCAGCTTTCAGTTGATCAATACCGATTAGATCTTGCACTCATCAAAGGAGATCGAAAATTGGATATTGAGGTGGATGGTGAGCTTTATCATCGACATTGGTCAGGCGAGAATGTAAGACGTGATATGTTGCGCAGTCAGAGACTTATTGAACTTGGTTGGGATGTTCAGAGGTTCTGGGTGTATCAGGTAAGAGATGACCTTGATAATAGTGTTCGACGTGTGAAGGCATGGCTTCAGTAGTTTTAACTTAGGTCTTCCTATAAACGCTCAGTGCTTCCGCTTGCCAGGGACCTCCTCCAGGCCGTTATTACATTTAACGTGCTTTGGGTAATTCAAGATTAGGTTTGTCATGTTGAGTCCGTTCCTCTACCTGCCACTGACAGTCATAAGGACTATAATTTGTTATAGGTCAAGAACTAAGTGTTAGGCCCTTTAGCTCACTTAGTACCAACCGCGCCCTCTGCGCACGGTGGTTCTAAAGGAAGACCTGCTGATGATGAAAGACACCATCAGAGGAGCAGGAGGTAAAAAGTATGGGCGCAATAATTCTCACTGGTATTAGACATGGGAAACATCAATTCACCCTGGAGTATCCAATAGTTGAGGGTAAGGAAGTATGTATGGCCCACTGTGAGTGTGGTTATAAAGAAGAGATCCTTCACTTTAGGTCCTACGGAGGCGTTAAGTACTTACAGAAGATGTGGGAGATGCATATTGGAACTTTAACCTAATGGATGATCGAACCCTGGAGAGCGATTATTAGCCCAAGATATGACCAAGATATGACCAATATTTGCCAAATACTGGACTTAAAAGATAACATCCCCCAGGGGAGGCGAAATATGGTGGATCGAGAAAAGAGAAGCAGATTTGTGCGCTTGGCTGAAAATCGTGTCGCTAGGGCAATTAACGCTATTAGACTGATTGGAAATCTCTCAAACAAAAGCAATTATTCATATACAGAAGCCGATGTTCGAGCAATCATTGCCGCGCTGCAGTCTGAGATCAACAATCTTAAAGGGCAATTTAACAAAAGAGATTCAAAATCCCGAGACCAATTTAGGTTGCCCAAATGACAAGACAAGCGGGCTATAAGTCAATTGGCTGGAAACATTCGATAATCAAGCGTAGAGACCGCGAAGATGAAATTATTAGTGAAGAGTTCTTCAATGATGTAGATACCCTTGATGAAATTTCATCCCTCGTTAGAGAGTCAATGCAAAATTCTATAGATGAGGCTCGCAATAAATCTATACCTGTTCAAATTAGATTCAAAGTAGGAAAGCAGAGTACTCAACTTAGTAAAGAGTACTTTGCCGAAATTTATCCACATGCAGAAAAGAGTATCCAGGAGAGCCTCTTACCAAAATTAAATTCGGCATCAAAATATCTTGTTATCGAAGATTTTAACACTGGTGGGTTGAAAGGTAGTATTAGTTCATTAAGACCAGATGAGTCCTCAATACAAAAGTATGGAAGCAACTTCTGGTTCTTCGAATGGAAAACGGGAGAGACCAACAAACTTGCTGGGGGAAGAGGCAGTTGGGGTATAGGTAAAGCAGTATTATCAGCAGCATCTAAGCTCAAAACAATTTTAGTTTATTCGGAGCGAGATCCCGAATGCTGTCCGGAATCAAATACAGAAGGAATTCTATTTGGACATAGTATATTTAAGTATGCTGATATTAACAATGAGCGGTACAAACCTCATAGAAATTGGATGAAGGAATCACAAGTTGACGGTGAGTTAGAATTTATTCCAACAAGCGATAAGGGAGATATTGGAATATTCTGCCGAGACTGGAGCGTTGTCCGAAAAGCTAAAGACCTTGGAACCTCTATCGTGATTCCATTTATAAAAGACTCTATCACCGCAAATCACTTATTGCAAAGTATAATTCAAGATTATTTTATTGCAATTCTTGATGATACGGTCAGATGTGAAATTGAGGATGAATATGGGAAGAAAATTAGGCTTGAAAAAAATAATCTAATTTCACTAATTGAAGAGCTGGATGAAGATTCTTTGAATTCTGTGTCCAAAAGTAAGTCAGAATTAATCGGGCTTTGCCAGATGTATCAAAATAAAGTAACTAACAAAACAGCTAAGCAAGAAATAAGGTCAACAATCGCCAGTCCTAATGACTGGGTCTCCATCAATTTTACCGATGAATCGAAGGAGAAGTTTCGCATAGATATCGAGAGGGGTAAAACAGTTGAATTCATCGTCAAAACTGAAGTGCCAAGCGAAAGAAAAGATATAACTAGGACAGATGAATTTACAGTTCTTTTTTCCAAATATCATAAAGAAGGTCTACAAAGGACCCTTTTCACGAGAAAAGGCATAATAATCCCAGAAGCATTTAGAGAATCAAAGATTAATGGCATTCTTACCATGGTTATTGTAGAAGAAGGTGAGGTAGATCAATTACAAAGAATGCTTCGACTAGCTGAGGGTCCAGCACACAAAAATTGGAGTGACAAAGGCGACAAGGTATTAGCTAAATATGAAAAGCGAGCACTTACTAAAACAATTCATTGGGTAAAAACCTCCGCGCTAAGTATCTTTAAGAAGTTGCAGCCTGATCAAAATGTGGCTGATGATAGATCTCTTTCCAAGTACTTTCCAGATGATTTACCTATTGAGGGTATAAATGGAGATTCTCAGGCTGAAAGTAAGAAGGCCGAAGGTAAACCCGAAGGCGGATCTGGAGGATCTGGAGGTGCTGGCATGCCAAGGGGAGGAAGATTGCTCAGAGTTGAAAATGGAAACGAAATTGGGTCGATAATAGTAAAACCAATAGATCCCTCTCGACTCGAGGTAGGTATGTTATTTGAAATTGAATTTGCATATACATTACACAATGGAGATTCATTTTCAGCTTGGGATTTAGAGGACTTTGATTTAGGAACACTAATAAACCAAAACGAAACAAGTGGAGTACAGATAAGCACTAAGGGAAATAAAGCTACCTTAACCATAAAGAAGCCATCATTTTCTGTTGGCTTTTCAAGATTTGATGCCCTAAGGGATGTTTCCGTAAACATAAGAAAGATCAAATAATGCTACAGAAAATTAATTTCACGGGCCGCATTGATCTGCCAATGGAATGCTTAGAGGCGCACGTAAGCACAAAAGAGAAAAGATCTACTTTATTCCTAAAGTGGAATTTCATGAGTTATAAATTTGACCCTGAGTGCAAAATCTGGTTACACATGAGTACCGCCGGATCTTATGAATATAGAAGAGAATTTTTAGGTAAAAATAAAAAAGGAGAGACTGAGGCAAGTGTAGACGTTTCAAATATGACAGACCCTAGCAACTTACGACTTACACTCAAAGTTTCCTTAGACAAAAGCAAGAAAAAATTTCTTGTAGGCCTCCTAAAGAATTTTGAACCACGCGTCCCACAAAACGAGACGAACCAAAGAAGTTTTTTTTCAATCGTAAAGGATGATGCCTTGGAAGTGCCGTGGGAGGTTAGATTTGTTTTAGGAGAACCAGTCTTAGTAATTTCAGGCAAGAAAAATGTCTTTTCTGTGTTAAAAACACAGTCTACAATATTTATTCCGAGTATTTTGCCTGAGGCTGTAAGACAGATTTGTGTTTGGGCTGCACTTGATAAAGAGAGGGAGAATCTTGAAAAATTTGCAAAGTGGGAGAGGTTTCTAATCGGGTTAGGAGCTAATGAGCAAATCTTTGATAGAGATCTTTTTGAGGAGGAAGATGAACAGAATTGGTACAACGAAATCCAAGATAATGCAGCCACATGTGCAAAAGAATTTTCACGCAAATACTCATTTTTGGATCAGATAAATCTTGCTTATTTAGATGATGAGGGCGGAATCAATGTCTAGTGTTCGAGTGCGAAGTTTTACCCCTGAAGGTACATCTGCTTTTGCGAACTTAATAATTGCAAAACCACACAATATTGTTTCTGAAGTAAAAAAGCTCACTCAAGTAAGTTCTCTAACACAGGAAACAGGTGCAGATATTGAGATCCGCGACCCAAAAAATAGACTGGGAATGGCCAAGATTCTCTGGGAGGTATTTGGTGAGCAAGGTCTTCTCTATTCAAGAAGGCGCGAGAAAGACATATGGAACTGGGTTGCTGCGGCATACTTTGAAACTTTATTGAACTCGGACACCAGGATCAACGTCAATAGAAAAATAGGAGGGGTAGATCGTTGGATAATGAGTGGCAGTGTTTTATACGCTCATCGCCATCTAGTGTCGGGACCCTTTTTCGCCTACGAAGCGAATATTTTAGATCCCAAGAAAGCAATGTGTCTGCTATCGACGCCCGTAACTGAACCAGGTGAATTAGTTGAGAGAATTTCAGGAAAGAGGGAGCTTTCTTCAGGTGCTCCGTGTCATCTAGCGACTTTGATGTATTACGATTCTGAAAAAGGAGTGCTGCGCCCCGGATTAACATCCCCCCCAGGCAATCCGAAGAAATTCGGTACTTACTTTAAACAAATAGAACGCACCCTTGATTTTGAAAGCATGGATGCTAGCGCTTTATTAGAGGTCCTTCCTAGTAATTTCGATAAGTGGAAGAAGCATGCAACACGAGAGCTAGATAAGCAAAATAGAGAGAATCAATAGTAAAACGACATGTTGCTGTCTTAGCCTGTAACAACACAAAAAATAAAGAGCCTCCAGTATGAAACAGAAAGAAATTAGCTTTAAGATCCTAATTTCTGGACGCTTGCATCAAAGCATACCTAAGGAGTCAGTTGTAAAGGGTAGATTTGTACCATGAGCAACGTCCCACTTGAAAATCTCTCTGCTGCTAATTTAGTCGTTGATTTGGTAAAACAAGTCAGAGGAGCAAGATGAGGCAGGCGATCAGGTTTATCGACCTATTTGCTGGTATTGGTGGTATGCGAATAGCTTTTGAGTCAGTTGGTGCAGAGTGCGTATTTTCGAGTGAGTGGGATAAGTACTGTCAGAGGACTTATGCAGCAAATTTTGGAGATATCCCTCTTGGCGACATTACAAAGATAAAAGCGAGAGATATTCCAAAATTTGATGTTCTTCTCGCTGGGTTTCCGTGTCAGCCATTTAGTTCGATTGGGAAACGAGAGGGTTTTAAGCATGAAACCCAAGGAACTCTTTTTTACGATGTCGCCAGAATCATCGAATTTCACAAACCAAAAGCATTTCTACTTGAAAATGTAGCTGGGTTAATTACTCATGATGATGGCCGTACATTTACGGTCATAATTAATGTATTAAGTGGGCTTGGGTACAGACTGGAATATAAAATTCTTGATTCATCTGATTTTGGTGTACCACAGAAGAGAGAGCGGATATATATTGTTGGTTTTAATAAAAAGAAGGTAGGTATGGCAGACTTTAATTTTCCAAGTCCGAAGAGAGTAAAAGTTGGAATTGGGAAATTTGTTGAAAGTGACCGTAATGATTTATCTATTAGTAGGCATCTACAATCTGTTTACATCTATAAACTTGACGATGGAAGACCAGAAATAATCTCCCCTGAGTCCGATTTTCCTGTTAAGACACTAGTCGCGAGTTACCATAAAATTCAACGTCTCACTGGGACATTTGTCAAAGATGGGCCGACAGGATTGAGACTGCTATCGGAAAACGAGTGTAAAGCAATTATGGGGTTCCCCAAGAATTTTAAGATTCCAGTCTCTCGCACCCAGATGTATCGACAATTTGGTAACTCAGTTGCAGTACCAGTTGTTAAAGCGGTAGCTAAGGCTATGGTTAAGCATCTAGAGAAGATAGGTTGATCGATAGTGAATGAAGGAAAAAACGCCCTGGCTGACAACAACGCAAGTGCAAACTACTTGATAAATTATGGCGTAATGAGCGAAAGCAATTTCGAGAACTCTCTCTCAGCACAACTGCTAATCTCAATTCAGCCAAATCTCAATTCTATTTCAGAGAGGACTCCCTCAAAGTATGTTGATTTTATTTGGAAGAAGGCCGAATCGAATCCTAGACTTACTCGAGATGTAAGGGGTAAATTCTTTGAACTCTTGATTGCTACTTGTCTCATTCGAAACAATATACTCCCATTCTTCTGGCAAGCTCAGCTAGAGTTTGTTCCTCTAGCCAATTTTGACTTAGTTGTTTATACCCAAGAAAGGGGCCCGATTGTCTTGTCGCTAAAAACAAGCATTAGAGAGAGATATAAGCAAGCAGAATTTGAAGCGCAAGCTATGAAGGATGTTCATAGAAGAGCGAAGAATTTTCTAGTTACAATGGAGAAAGAAGAAGCTTTATCTTTACAGTCAAAAATTGACACAGGAGTACTTGCTGGTATTGATGAAGCAATCGTGGCAAATGATAAGAGTTTTGATCGTCTTATTGAATTTCTGAAGAGCTTAACCATTGTTGATTCACCAATTTTCTCAGCGATAAAAAATCCAAAGAAGATTGACTTGATTGACTAAGGATTAAATCTCAAATGTCTCTACCAAACCACCGCTATAGCTATGTTGCTCACAGATAGAGCCACCATCGCTAGCCAGGCGCTTCTGGGTAGTTTTGGTTTCTTTACATTGATGTAGCCGATGATCAATATGGCCACCAAGATATTGCTCTTTAACCAAATCTTTACATTATCTATTGCTTCATATTGATCTGGATAGCTATCAACTAATGAGTATCTGATTCCAACTAGGCCTAGCCCTGTTACTAGAGCAAGAAGGGCTGAATGAAGTACTCCTTTATTGAGCTTTGATTGGGAGGCAAGAAGGCCGCCAAGAAGGCCTGCCATAGCGATGAAATGAAGGATTAGAAGCAGATCTCGACTTATTTCCATGAATAAATATTATTACTGTAGTTATCTAGGTAGTTGTCATACACGGTCAGTAGTCTTGCCGTGTGTTGGCATATATGGCTACAAAGGAGCAATTTCTCCTTGATGCCCCTCAAATTGAAGATATTGTGAAGAAGGCCGTATTCGATAAGTTAAATATCAATGTAGGAAATAGTGAATACAGCTCTTGGCGCAATTCTCTAGGCAATGCCATGTTCCATGTCATAAATGATCAGGCAATTCCTAGCGATGCTGGAATTGCAATTGAATATAGATTAAATGGCAGAAGATTTCGCATAGATTTTATGATTGCTGGCAGTGATGGAGCAGGTCTTGCTCGAGTAATAATAATTGAACTTAAACAATGGACTGAAGTTCAAGAGAGCCCAACTGCTAACCATGTTCTGACACATATGGGTGGTGGTTTAAGGGAAGAGCCACATCCTTCCTATCAAGCATGGAGTTATCAGAGCCATTTAGAGCTCTATAACGAGTTCATCTACACAAGCCAAGTGAAGGTCGACTCCTGTGCATATCTACATAACTGCGTTGAGAGTGCAGTAATCAAGGGCTCGGCTTATGAAGAGCTGCTCTTAAAGTCACAGGTATTTATCAAAGGTGATCATGGCAAGTTAAGAGAGATGATTAAGAGTCAGATTCCAAAAGGCGGAGGGATTCCAATACTTAGGCAGATTGATGAATCTCCTATCAGGCCTTCTCAACAATTAGCTGATGCAGTGGGCAATATGCTCGATGGGATTCAAGAGTTTGTCTTACTTGATGAGCAAAAAACTGTTTATGAAAAGATTCTAGAGGCAGCAAAAAAGAGCGGAGCGGGGAGAAAACGGGTAATTATTGTTAAGGGAGGACCTGGAACAGGTAAGTCAGTAATTTCAATTAATGCCCTTGCTGTCCTTACTCAGAACCGACTAAATATTCGATATGTAACTCCTAATGCTGCTCCGCGTACAGTTTATGAGAGCAAATTAAAGGATCGAGTTTCCGGTGATGCATTCCGTCATATGTTTACAGGATCTGGCGGCTTCCACCGCGCAGATAAAGACGCTTATGAAGTTCTAATAGTTGATGAAGCCCATCGCCTCTCTGAGAAATCTGGTTTCTATAAGAACGAAGGAGAGAACCAGATAAAAGAGATCATTGCTTCTTCTGGCACTTCAGTCTTCTTTATCGATGAAGCCCAAAAAATCCATTGGGCCGATATTGGCGAGATTGAAGAGATCCGTAAATTCGCTGGCCAAGCAGGGGCAGAAGTGCAGGAATTTGAATTGGTCTCTCAATTTCGCTGTGGGGGATCAGATGATTACCTTGAGTGGCTTGAAGGAATACTTGGAATCAAAAAGACTAACCAGTTATTTAGCAGGAGCTCCTTTGATTTTCAGGTATTTGATAGCGCAACGCAGCTACATGATGAAATCAAGAGAAGAAATAAAGTTAATAACAAATCTCGCGTCGTAGCTGGATACTGCTGGAATTGGATCAGCAAGAAAGATCCTCGCTTATTTGACATAAAAATAGAGAATGAGGGATATAAAGCCCAATGGAATCTCTCTGAATATGGAAACAATTGGATTATTAATCCAGAGTCAGTAGATGAAGTTGGATGTATTCACACATGCCAGGGCCTTGAAGTTGATTACGTTGGAGTGATAATTGGGGAAGATCTGCGATTTGATGGCACTCGCATAATCACAGATCCGAGTAAGAGAGCAAAAACAGACCAGTCTCTTCAAGGATATAAGAAGGAGTTGGCGGCAAGCGCAGTTGCTGCTGAGGCTAAAGCTGATGAGCTAATTAGAAATACTTATCGAACCCTTATGAGCCGGGGAATGAAGGGTTGTTACATTTACGCTGTGGATGAAAAGACGCGTCAATTCTTCAAGGATGCCATCGCAAGATTGCCGAAAGGACAGGAGCATGACTGAAATAGAAGATTTAAAGAAGAGAGTTAGAGACTTTGCTCAATCTCGCAATTGGGAGAAGTTTCACACTCCAAAGAATCTTGCAATGGCGGTAGCAGGAGAAGCTGGGGAGTTGGCTGCAGAGTTTCAATGGCTTACGCCAGAGGAAAGTGCTGCATTAACTAAAGATCAATTAAAAGCAGTTGAGCTTGAAATGGCAGATGTTGCTATTTATCTTCTTCGCCTAGCTGATGTTTTAGGAGTAGATATCGCAGGGGCGGTTAAGGAAAAGATTGAATTGAATAAAGGACGCTTTCCCAAGGTATAACCGGCCAAATTGCCCCCAAATACCTAAATTTGCCTTACCTATACCAATTTGTTATCTAAATGTCGTCGCTTTTATCCCCCACCAGGCGTAGGTTCATACCCGTTCAAAGCCCATCGGGGGCTTTGGAGAATAGGAAGTTCGATGTCGAACGAAGCTACAGAGAACGGCGTATCGCGACGTACGGTTCTCAAAGGCGCAGCCCTTGGCGGTATCGGTCTTGTTGGTGGAGGAACTCTTCTAACAAGTTGCGGTAGCGATGAGGCAAGCGGTCCAGTTACTTTCACAGCTAGAACAAATGATGAAACTG
>Ga0194133_10007837_pt1 | contig 12665 bp, 10 predicted proteins | sample TA2KigOf40mmetaG_FD_155448 | JGI IMG/M metagenome (GOLD analysis project Ga0194133, IMG submission 155448) | Freshwater microbial communities from Lake Tanganyika, Tanzania - TA2015055 Kigoma Offshore 40m | ecosystem: Environmental > Aquatic > Freshwater > Lake | place: Tanzania: Lake...
TCTACAAAAAATGCTAAAGATTTAACTTTATATCTTAGAATCTTTGCATCAAACGAGCATGCTGAAATTGACTTGTCAAAAAAATTTGGAGCATCAATAAGTGAGGCTGTTAATTTAATAAAAATTGCAAAGCTTAATGCAAAAAAAATAGGAGTAAGTTTTCACGTTGGTTCGCAATGTATGCACCCAATATCATATTCAAAGGGAATAAAAGAAATTGGAAATTTAATTTTAAAATCTGGAATTGAACCGGATATTATTAATGTAGGCGGAGGCTTCCCATCACGATATCCAGACTTGTATCCGCAGCCACTTGAAAATTATATTACTGAAATATCAAAAGCTATCGAGAAATTATCCCTTAAAAATAAACCTGAATTAATCTGCGAACCTGGTAGAGCCATTGTTGCAGAAAGTGGATCTACTATTGTAAGAGTAGAATTAAGAAAAAAACAAAAACTTTATATCAATGACGGAACATACGGATCCCTTTTTGATGCTGGAATACTTAATTTTATTTTTCCGACTAGAGTTATTGAAAATGGAAAAAATTTAAGCAGAAGACTTACTCCTTTTAGTTTCTGTGGACCAACGTGCGATAGCATGGATTTTATGAAGGGACCATACATTTTACCAAATAATCTTAATGAAGGTGACTATATAGAAATAGGACAGCTTGGTAGCTATGGACTAACATTTAGAACAAAATTTAATGGATTTTACTCTGATGATATTCATGAAGTTGAGGACAAACCTATAATGTCCATGTACCAGCAAGATGAAGAACTGAAGAGTAATTATCTTGTTGCTTAATGGCTAATTCAACACCATCAGTAGGACACAATAAATCAAGCTTTTTAAAAAATAAAATAGAGCACATCGATATCACGTCCTTTGATGCTAGACCTATTATTGATGGGATGTCTAAAATGTCATTTAGCTCTAGAGAAACTGCAAACGCAGCTAGAATTTTTAACGAAATGCTAGGTGATAAAGACTGTTCAATATTCTTAACTTTAGCAGGCTCTACCTCTGCAGCGGGATGTATGAAAATTTATGCTGATTTAATTCGTTTTAATATGATAGACGCTGTTGTTGCAACTGGAGCGTCCATAATAGATATGGATTTCTTTGAAGCCCTTGGATTTAAGCATTATCAAGGCTCACAATTTCAAGATGATAGCGTTTTGCGCGATCATTATATTGACCGTATCTACGATACCTACATTGATGAGGACCAGCTACAAAAATGCGATAAAACGATTTGTGAAATTGCAGATACCCTGGATCCAAGACCATATACTTCGAGAGAATTCATTAAAGAAATGGGAAGATATTTACAAAAAAACTCAAAAAAAAGAGAATCTTTAATTCAATGTGCATATGAAAAAAATGTTCCGATTTTTTGCCCAGCTTTTACAGATTCAAGTGCTGGATTTGGACTTGTAATGCATCAAGAAAAAAATCCAAAAAAACATTTAACATTAGATTCGGTAAAAGATTTTAGAGAACTTACTGAAATTAAAATTAGATCAAAAACATCTGGTTTGTTTATGGTTGGCGGTGGGGTTCCCAAAAACTTTATTCAAGATACTGTCATATGTGCAGAGTTATTAGGAAAAGAAGTTGATATGCATAAATATGCAATTCAAATAACTGTTGCCGATGTTCGCGATGGTGCATGCAGTTCTTCAACACTTAAAGAAGCAAGTTCATGGGGAAAAGTTGATACATCAATGGAACAAATGGTTTTTGCAGAAGCAACTACTGTGGTACCTTTGATTGTAAGTGATGCTTATCATAGAAAAAATTGGGAAAATCGAGAAAGAAGAAATTTTTCTAAAATCTTTTAAAAAAGATGGCAAATGTAACTAAGGTTGCCTTGATCCAGATTAAAATGGATACAAGGCCAAAAAATAATCTAGAAAAAGCAATAAAAAAGATACAACAAGCAAAATTAAAAGGAGCTCAAATTATCTGTCTTCCGGAACTTTTTTTAACACAATATTTTTGCCAGGAAGAAAATCATTCAAATTTTTCATTAGCTGAAAAAATACCTGGTCCAACAATTGATGTTTTAAGCAAAACTGCTGTAGAAAATAAAGTTATATTAATAGTCCCTTTGTTTGAAAAAAAATTATCAGGAATTTATTATAACTCCTGCGTAGTTATAAATGACAATGGAAAAATTATTGGCCATTATAGAAAAATGCATATCCCTGATGATCCCCAATATTATGAAAAATTTTATTTCACACCTGGTGATCTTGGTTTCAAAAATATAGAAACTAAATTTGGAAATATTGGAACTTTAATATGTTGGGATCAATGGTTTCCTGAGGCTGCAAGAATAACAACTCTTAAAGGTGCAGAAATAATTTTTTATCCAACAGCAATCGGGTGGCATCTTAGAGAGAAAAAAAAATTTGGAAAATCTCAACTTAATGCATGGTTGACCATACAAAGATCTCATGCTATCGCAAATGGAGTTTACGTTGTTGCGGTGAATAGAGTTGGAAATGAAGGTAAAAAAAACAAAAAGATTCAATTTTGGGGTAATTCAGTTGTTTTCGACCCTAATGGCAACATAATAGCGCAAGGCCACAATGAAAAAGAAGAGATAATCATTTGCAAAATTGATCTGAATAAGGTCGAAAAAGTTAGACAACACTGGCCATTTCTTAGAGATAGAAGAATAGATTTTTATAAAGAATTATTAAAAAACTCACATAATGAGTGAGCATTTAGCGTCTCTTGGCTACCGAATGCCTGCAGAGTGGGAAAAACAAAGCTCAACATGGGTTGCTTGGCCTCATAATAAGTATGATTGGCCGAATAAATTTAAAAATATCCCAAAAACATTCGCAAAAATAATATCCGAAATATCAAAAGTTCAAAGAGTAGATGTTCTTATCCAGCCATCTGCAAATAAAAAAGAAATACTAGAAATCTTAGCAAAAGAACAATCGCAAATAAGAAATATTTTTATGTATAAAGTTAGAACGGATAGAGCTTGGGCTAGAGACTTTGCTCCAAGCTTTTTAGTAAATAATAATTTAAAAAAAAAATTAATACCTAATTTTCAATTTAATGCTTGGGCAAAATATAACAATTACAAAAATGATAACCAAGTTAAGATTAAGATTTCAGAAATGAAACAAATTGAAATAATTGATATTGTACAAAAAAATAAAAAAATAGTCCTCGAAGGAGGTGCTATAGATGTAAATGGAATTGGCTCTATTCTTCTTACAAAAGAATGTCTTTTAAGCAAAATCCAACAAAGAAATCCAACCTTAAATAAAACAAATTTAGAAAAATGTTTGTATGAAACATTAGGTGTTAAAAATTTTATTTGGTTACACAAAGGAATTGTTGGCGATGATACTCATGGCCATATAGATGATATAACTCGATTTTTTGATATAAATAAAATCTTCACAGCAGTAGAAAAAAATAAAAAAGATAAAAATTACGCTGCTTTAAAAGAAAATCTAAATATCCTACAAAAAGCAAAAAATATTTATGGAAAAAAATTTGAAATTTTTGAAATACCAATGCCTGACCCTATATTTATTGAAAATACAAGAGTTCCTGCAAGTTATTTAAATTTTTATTTTGCAAATAAAATACTTCTAGTCCCAATTTTTGAAAATAAAATGGATGATAAAGCAATAGCAGTTTTTGAAAAGAAAATAAAAAATAGAAAAATAATTCCTATTAATTGCTTAGATCTCATCTGGGGATTTGGTGCAATTCATTGCATGACACAACAAGAACCTTTTATATAAGTTCAGCTTTTTTCAAGTCACTATAAGACCAAAAAATATCAACTACAGCCCCACTAGTTTTGTTATTGTAAAAATTTATTTTTGCTTTTAAGCGTTCTAAAAATGTTTTAGATATAAAAAAACCAAGACCTAAACCTTGGTTTTTAGAAATAAAACTTGATTGTGATTTTATATATGGATCTCCTAAATTATTTTTTATTTCACTTGAAAACCCAGGACCATCATCTTCAATTATAATTTGTAAATAATTATCAGAAGATTTAATTACAACTTTTACTGTTGTTGTACAAAACTTAAAAGCGTTATCAATTAAATTTTTAATTCCATAAATGAGTTCGATCTTTTTTTTTAACAAATAATCTTTATTGTAATTATTAATGTCTAATAAAAAAATTTTTTTATTTAAAAACTGTGATGCATTTTTTATCTCTTCAATTATTAATTTACATGAAGCATTTTCCAGAAATAAATCTTGTTTGTAAGGATCGGATGTTATTTGCTTTAAAATTTCACTACAACGTTGCGTTTGGGATACCAAAAGATCTATATCTGCATTAAATTTTGAATACAAACTTGTATCTTTTTTTAATTCCTTTGCGACAAGAGATATTGTGTTTAAAGGCGTGGCGAATTCATGGGCTGCTGCAGCTGCAAATCCACTTAAAGACTTTAATTCCTTTTCTCTTAAAAATGTTTGTTCGAGCTCATTTATAGCCCTGCTTCTTCTTATATTTTCTGTTTTTATACCTTGTAAATAAACAGCAAAGAATATTATTGCTGTACAAAGTGCTAAGGTTAGACCTCCAATATAAAAATTTGGAAAAAAGTTTATTTGAATTAAACCTGGAAGTTTTAAATAAAAAAAAGATAAAACCATTATCAATATAACTGATACTATTCCAATAGAAACTGTACTTCTTAAACTTAAAAATCCAGATGCAATTGTAATTGGAGCTGCAATTAATATTGAGAAAGGATTTGTAATTCCTCCTGTTAAAAAAAGTAGGCAGAACAATTGAATCAAATCAAAAAAAATATTCCAAGTGGCCTGGGTATTTGTAAGAAGATCAGTTTTTTTAAACCTTGACTGTAAAATTATATTTAAAAAAACTGAAATTAAAATAAGTAGACAGCAATAAAAAAAAGGGAATTCAAAATTAAATAAAAAATAAACAGCAGAAATAGTTGCTGACTGTCCAATTATAGCAATCCATCTAATTTTAATTAGTATTGAAAGCTTAATTCGGTTTTCATAAATACCTTCTGTACTTAATTCTCGCATAATATTTAAACGTCAAGATTGCTTACCCTTATTGCGTTTTTCATAATAAATTCTTTTCTTGGTAAAACATCTTCACCCATCAAGATTTTAAATATTTCGTGATCTTTTTCATTTGGTTTTGTGACGTTGGCCTCTCCGTTATTTGAGTATTTTACTTTTAATAAAGTATTATTTTTAGGGTTGAGCGTGGTTTCCCATAATTCATCCGGGTTCATTTCGCCTAAACCTTTAAAACGCTGAATAGAAAAAGATTTTTTTCCTTCTTCTTGAATAATCCTTAAAAACTCAAATGGAGATCTAATTTCTAACTTCTCACCTTTTGAATTTAGAAGAATGCATACATTTCTAAAAATTTTCAGCTTTTGACAAAAGTAACTTAATTCATTTGTTACTTTTTCTTCAAGGAAGTTAAAACTTAATCTCTTCTTAATGGACTGATCATAATATTTTTTTTGAATTATAAAACTTTTAGCATCTAGTGACCCTTCCCATTGATTTTGATCTTTATCATCTTCTAAAGAATTTAAATACTTTGCTACTTCTTTTATTGCACCTAATTTTTTTTCATTATTTGTGTCATCACAAATTAAAAGCTTATTATGGTTAATGAAAAAGGCTCCTACAATAGTCAAGCCAAAAATTATTTCTTTATCATAACTTGTTGAAATATTTTTAAGTTTATTATCAAAATTTTTACATTCTTTTGCATAATCAATAATATTTAAAAGAGTAGATGGTGATTTTTTTTCGAAAAATTTCAAACTATTTTTTGCTTCATCAATACAAATAGAAATAAATTGATCATCATCTTTGACATATGAAATTTTTTTTCCAGATTTAATTTTATAAAGTGGAGGCTGTGCAATATAAATTTTTCCCTGTTTAATAAGTTCATTGAAGGGCTTGTTATTAAAAAAAGTTAATAATAGGGTTCTGATATGGGAGCCATCTACGTCAGCATCTGTCATAATTACAACCTTTCCATATCTTAATTTATTAATATCAAAATCATCAAACCCAGTACCAATTGCATTAATTAAAGTAATTATTTCGCTAGAGGACAGCATTTTTGAATAAACTTTTTTTACTTCACTAGGAGACAGTTGTTCTGAGCCATTAGTTGCTTCGACATAAGTATTTAGGATTTTTCCTCTAAGAGGCAAAACTGCTTGAAATTCTCTATTTCTTGCTTGTTTTGCTGAACCACCCGCAGAATCTCCCTCAACAATAAATAGTTCTGCTTTTTCCTTATCTTTCGTCTGACAATCAGCAAGCTTTCCTGGTAATCCTGAAATATCTAAAGCACTTTTTCGTCTTACGCTTTCTCTAGCTTTTCTAGCTAACTCTCTAGCAAGTGCCGCTTGAGAAATTTTATTAATTAAGATCTTCGTAATTTTATTATTTTGATCAAACCAAACTTCTAACTTTTCATTTAAAATTCCTTCTATAACTGGTCTAACTTCTGAGGAAACTAATTTTTCTTTTGTTTGAGAGGAAAATTTAGGATCTTTCAATTTAATTGAAATTATTGAAGTTAAGCCCTCTCTTACGTCGTCTCCAATTATAGCTAACTTTTCTTTTTTTAAGATTGCATTATCAAAAGCAAGTTTATTTATTATGCGTGTTAAGGCATTTCGAAAACCTAATAAATGTGTTCCTCCATCTTTTTGGGGGATATTATTTGTAAAGCATAACACCTGCTCTTGGAAATCTGCATTCCAAAGTAAAGAAATTTCTACATCAATATCATTTTTTTTTGCTTTAATATAAATAGGAGCTTCAAAAATATTTTCTCCCTGATCGTTTTTAATTTTTTCTTTTGACTTATCAAGGTTTTGGGCAAATTCACTGACTCCTCCATCAAATTTATATTCAAAAACTTTTAATTTATCTAGTCTTCGATCTTCTAATTTAATTTTAATACCTTTGTTTAGGTATGCTAATTCTTTAATTCTTTTTTTTAAAATATCTAATTCAAAATTAGTTTGAGAAAAAATTTTTTTTGATGGCAAAAAATTTACTGACGTCCCACATTTCTTTGTACTTTGTCCGATTTCTTTCAATTTATTAATTGTAACTCCATCTTTAAATTGAGCATTATATTCCTTATTAGCTCTAAATATTTTTAAATTTAATATTTCGGATAATGCATTAACAACAGAAACTCCAACGCCATGTAGTCCTCCTGAAATTTTATAAGAGTCATCATCGAATTTTCCTCCCGAATGTAGTTGGGTCATTATTACCTCTGCCGCTGACACTCCTTCCTCTTTGTGAATATCAACTGGTATTCCTCTACCATTATCTTCAACTGTTACACTTCCATCTTTATTTAATATAACTTCAATATTTGTGCAAAAGCCTGCTAATGCTTCATCAATAGAATTATCTAAAACTTCGAAAACCAAGTGATGCAAACCGGTGCCATCATCTGTATCACCGATATACATCCCAGGACGCTTTCTAACTGCATCCAAACCTTTTAAAACTTTAATAGACTCTGCTTTGTATTCAGAGTTTTTAATTTTTTTTGCTAGATTTTGAGGAACCATAGGAATTTTTTAAAAATCTAATTATATCATTTTTAGGACTAAAAATGGACATATGATTTAGTTTAAATTTACAAAAAATGCTTTGTTTTCAATACTTTGAAATGATTTTTTGTCAGTTCCAGTAATCCATATTTGAAATTTTAAACTAGCTATTTCTTCCAAAAAAATTGACAAATTTTTGCTATCAAAATGAGATGGTAATTCATCTAGTAGGATAAGCAGATCTAGCCCTTTCAATTGAAAATAATAGACAAAAGAAAGCACTAATGATGACAAAATCTTCTTTTGTTCACCAGTCGAAGATTGTTCTGAGTCAGATTCGGTTGAATTATTAATGAAATAAAATTCATCCAGGTTGGGACTTATTGAGTTTTTGTATAAAATTTTGTCAATTTCTCTCTTAGAAAATATTTTTTTTAAATAAAAATCTAAAAATTTATTATTATCTCTATAATCGAAATTTTCATATTTATTTTTAAGCAGTATTATCACATCAGAATATTTTTCTATTTTTTTTCTTAAAATTTCATTTAAGTCTAAAATTATATCTCTTCTTACTAAATAAATTTTCCATAATAAGTCACAAATTTTTTTTTCTAAAATTTCTGTCCATTTATCTTCTTTATTTTCTTTTAATAAGATTAATCTTTCATCTAATAATTTATTAATATTCTTTAAATTTTCTTTATAAGAATTGTCAAATTCTGAAAAAATTTTATCTAAAAACCGTCTTCTTTCGCTTTTGCCTAAATACATTATATTATCCATACTTGGAGTAAGCCATAAAAAACCAGTATTATTAAAATATTCTTTTAAATCTAAAATTTTTTTATTTTCAATAAATAATTTTTTTTGAAACTTATCATTCTTCTTTTCAAAAATTATTTTGCTTACAAATAATTTATTTTTATGCTCTATATCTGCCTGAATAGAACAATTTTCTGAGGATTTTTTGTATGGAATATCTTCAAACTTTGCTTTTTTAAATCCAGTTTGTTTTGAAAAAAAGGAAATCGCTTCTAATATACTTGTTTTTCCTGCACCATTTTTACCTATAATACAAATAATATTATTATTAGTCTCTAAAAAAAAATTTTTATGTAAACGAAAATTTTCTAATTTTAAATTTTTTATTTGAAACATCAGTCATGCTACTCTCATGGGCATTATGACGTGAAGACTATTTATATCAGAAGGATCGTTAATTAAAACTGGAGAAGATGGGTCTTTAAGATGTAGAAGTAAATTTTTATTTTCTATTATACCTCCAACATCAATCAAATACCTCGAATTAAAACCTATCTGTTGTTCTGGACCGTTATAATCAACATTTATTTCCTCTATACCATCACCAGCACTTGGATCATTAACTAAAAGTTTTAATAACCCCTTATTGACAAGTATTTTGAGAGCCCCTTTTCGATCAAGAGATAATGAATTAATTCTATCAATCGCAGTTATAAAGGATGAAAGATTAACGTTTAATTTAAAAATATTTTCTACAGGTATAACTTTTGAATACTCTGGAAACCTACCATCTATAACTTTTGAAATTAATATTATATCATTTAATAAAAATTTTATTTTTGATTTAGTTGATAAAATTTTTAGGTTCGCCTTTTCTTCTTGAAGGATATTTACTAACTCAAATAAAGTTTTTTTTGGAAGTATAACTGGTTCAAAGACTATTTTATTTTCAAGCAAAACTTTACTTTTAGATAAGCGGTGACCATCTGTTGCAACAGAATTTAAATAACTCTGATTGTTTTCTTCACTGGTATGCAAATATATTCCATTCAAATAATGTCTTGTCTCATCATTTGAAATAGCAAATTTTGTTTTATTGAGTAATCTTAAAAATAGATTAGAATCTATTCCTAAGCTTTGTGCCTCTACATCATCTTGCGTTTGAGGAAAATCTTTTGATGGTAAACATTTTAATTTAAAATCAGATTTTCCTGAAATTAAAGAAATTTGTCCTTCATTAATTTGCGTAAGGATTACTTGTGAACCTTGAGGTAATTTTCGAATAATATCATAAAAAACCTGAGCAGTAGTTGTTGTGGAACCGTCTTTAATTATTTCACCCTTAACAGCCTCTACAATAATTATGTCTAAATCAGTTGCATAAATAGAAATTTTTCCAGCGTTTGCTTCAATCAAAACATTTGACAAAATAGGTATTGTATTTTTTTTTTCTACTATACCCTGAATATGCGAAAGACTCTTAAGAAGAATATCTCTACTAAACTTTAACTCCATTATTTTTTTGATAAATCAATTTACTGTTTAAATCTCCTATTTCATTTTCAAAAATTTTATCTTTTAAAATCAACCCTTCAATCTTTTTTATAGCATGAATAACTGTTGTATGGTCTCTTCCGGAAAATTTCCTACCAATCTCAGGCAGAGATTTAGTCGTAAGTTTCTTTGAGAAATACATAGCAATTTGTCTTGGCCTTGCTACCCTTCTTGACCTTCTAGATGACATAAAGTCATACATAGAAATGTCGTAATATGATACTACAGTTTTCTGAATATCTTCAATTGTCAAGTTTGTTTGAATTTTGTTTAGATAGTCCTTAAGTACGTGTCTTGCCTCTATAGTAGTAATTTTTTTTTGATTAATTGAAGCATGAGCTACTAGTCTATTAAACGACCCTAACATTTCTCTTACTGTTAACTTGCTTTCAGCAGCTAAAAAATCTATTACCTCTTCCTCTACAAGGTTATTTTTGTCAAAGCTATGCAGATCTTTAAGACACCTTTGTTTTATTATTTGAACTCTTTGCTCATAGTCAGGACTTTGAATATCAACAACTAAACCACCAGATAATCTTGATTTTATTCTGTCTTGAATTCGATCTAAATCATTAGGAGCCCTATCACACGAAAGTATTATTTGTGATTTTGATTCTATAAGAGCATTAAATGTATGAAAAAATTCCTCTTGAGTTACGTCTTTTCCACTAACAAATTGAATATCATCTATCAATAGCACTTTAGAACTTCTAAAAATATCTTTAAATTTTACTACATCATTATTTTTTATTGATCTTACAAATTGATACATAAAACGTTCTGCTGACACATAAATTACCTTATCAATTGTACTTAACAATTTGTTACCAACAGCGTTCAAAAGGTGGGTTTTTCCAAGTCCAACACCACCATATATGTACAGCGGATTATATTTATTAAGATTTTCAATTACTTTTTTTGCTGCTGTGAAAGCTAATTCATTACTTTTACCAATTACAAAATTATCAAAGTTTAATTTCTCGTCTATTTTTGAAAGCCCATAATTTCCAGAAAGGGAAAAAGTCTTTTTATCAAAATCAATAATATTGTTTTTGATAGGTTTGATTTCTGTTTTTTCTGAAATTTGAAATTCTATTCTAGATATTTTAATATCAAATTTTTTGTATAAATTTAAAATTTTATCTGCATAATGCGCAACTATCCAGTCCCTTATAAACCTGGTCTTAACACTTAAAACTAAAGTATTGAATGTGGTTTTTAAAAAAATAATGTTTTGTATCCAGCTTCTAAAAACGTCTTGACCATACATTTCTAACAATTGCTTTTGGATATTCTGCCAAATAATTGTTTGATTTTTTTCTAATTGATTTGGTTGAGTTGTGTAAGACATTAAAAAAAATGCTACATCATTCTTTTTTTTCTTAATGTAAAGAGAAAAAAAAAAAATTTTTTCAACCTAAAGTGATAATCGCAAAGATTGATATAAAAAATTATCAACTAAAAATTGATTGACAGATTATAATTTAGAAATTTTTTTTGCTATTCTAGAGACTTTTCTTGAAACAGTTTTTTTTTTTAAAGACCCTGTTTTAGAAGCTTTCATGACTTGAGATTGAAAATTTGAAAATAATTTCAATGCCTTATTTTTATCTCTTGAAACTATAGCTTCTTCAATTGTTTTAACTGCAGATTTATACTTCCCAAGTCTAATACGATTAATTGCCGTTCTTTTTTTTATTTGTTTAATTGCTTTTGCCGCAGAAGTTGTATTAGCCATAAAGACTTCAGGTCTTATATAAGTACGGAATTACAGGGTCAATTAGTTTTTCCTCTGACAATTAGAACAGAAGTAAGTAGATCTAAGATTAATAATTAATTTTTTAATTTTATTTTTACAAATATGACATTCTAATCCATGTCTATGATAAACATTAAATTTGTTTTGAAAATTACCTTTATTATCTTCGTTAAACATAAAATCTTTAATAGTTGAACCCCCATCTTTAATTGCAGAATATAAAACTTCTTTAACAGATTTAATTAATTTTTTTATTTGAACGCCACTAATACTTTTAGCTGTCATTGTTGGATGAATTTTTGACTTGAATAAAATTTCACTAGCATAGATATTTCCAATACCTGCTATAAACTTCTGATCCATTAAGAAGCTTTTAATATTCCTGCCAGATCTCTTTATTCTGTTTTTAATTATATTAGCCGTTAATTTATTTGAGAAAGGTTCAGGACCCAAATTTTTTAAGAACTTATTATTATTAATGTTTTTTTTATTTTCTAAAATAAAAAAACCAAATCGTCTCACATCGTTATAAATTAATAAAGTTTTATCGGAAAATAAAAATTCAATATGATTGTGTTTACTATTTAATACATTTGAATGATAGTACTCAGAAAATAGACTTTTATTATTTTTTTTTATTAAGAGTTTCCCAGTCATACCTAAGTGTACTAATAAAACAAAATCTTTATTAAAAAATAAAAGCAAAAATTTTGATCTTCTTACAATTTTTTTTATAAATAAACCCTCAAGATTTTTTAATTTAGGATTAACTTTGTAACGTAAGTTAACATTATTGATATGAACTTTTATTATTTTTTTTGATAATATTCTTTTTTCTAAAGTTCTTTTTGTAACTTCTACCTCGGGTAATTCAGGCATTAACTATATGACTCAATAAGATAAATAATTTATATCTAAATTATGGAAAATAATCGATTAAAGGAAATAAAAAAAAAAAAAGAGGATAAGGTCTTTAATTC
>Ga0194133_10007840_pt1 | contig 12657 bp, 6 predicted proteins | sample TA2KigOf40mmetaG_FD_155448 | JGI IMG/M metagenome (GOLD analysis project Ga0194133, IMG submission 155448) | Freshwater microbial communities from Lake Tanganyika, Tanzania - TA2015055 Kigoma Offshore 40m | ecosystem: Environmental > Aquatic > Freshwater > Lake | place: Tanzania: Lake Tanganyika...
GAATTATTTTTTTTTACAAATGCACAAACTGAAACTTCTTGGATTCTTATATGTCGAGACCTTTGCAACTAAATGCTGTTTCCTTTGTGAACAAAAATGGTCAATTTGTTTTTTCAAAAGTTTCACTCACTTATCTGTAAAGTTTAAAAAAGTTGTAATTTTGAAGCAAGACTGTTACTTTTGTAATGAAAAAGATGTAAAATTAAAATTAAGTATCACAGAAAATTTACAATAATTGTGATGATTGATTAAAAAGAATGTTGTGGTTTTTTCAATTTCACCATTGTCTAGACATTTGACTTTGCTGTTGGAGTTGTGATGATGATGAGGAACCATAATTTGTCGTGGTTGATGATTGAGTGATGCGTGATCCATCTGCTCCATAAGACGTTGAAGTTGTTGTCTTGGAGGAACGACGAATGGCATCTGCAGCTGATAGTCCACTCTCACTCCGTTGCATTCCGCCCGAGCCTCGAGCCCTAAATTTTTACATATATAGTTTATTGAAGACAATGTTCATCAAAATCAAAGCAGCCTTGATGTTTTTGGTTAAAAGTAATTGTTAGTACCTTTGATTTATCGGGATAGGAATACTTGATGAGGACGGAGTCCTGGATCTGTAAGTTTAATTAATGATCGAATCTATGATTAGACAAGGTTATTAAAATTAATATTCCATATTATGTGTTGTCATAAAGTAGAGCATGAGAAGGATTTAAAGCAAGATGCATATGATTGAGAGATTCAAGGAGTTAATATTAACATGAATTGCCTTGCAAAATTTATGTAGACTTACTGATCGATGCAGTCATGAGGATGAGCGCAAAGATTAGGAAGGGAAGATGGAATATCTGAACCCATACTTATGAACACTTAAACCCTTCTTACAAAACTTAGGCTCATAATACTTTATTTGGGTTATCTACTCTAAGTAACTTACGTCTAAGCACATCGAGAATAACTAGATCCTGTTCGTGAGGCACGCAGGCCTTTTATTGACATGCGAGACAGGTGAGCGCTGATCAGCTGATCAGGGGTGCTCAGGAATCAGATGTGGGTTAAAGGTTGCTTGATCAGAATGATAAAGTATTGTAATCTAAAAGCTGAGATCCGTGTGTACTGTCTACATTTATACCGGCATGGAAATCTTAATTTGTGTTAAATAGGGTTTGAGCCCCTGACCCTTCAATCCCCAACCTATTAGCAACACAAAAAAGTTAAAACAAAGTTTCAGTTTGCTTAGCATTTGTGAAAAATGTGTTAGTTTACCTAACAGGCGTAGTCAATCCTGAATTATTAGTCGAAGAAGGAGTATTTCCAATAAATTTAGGAATGTTAGTAGCTGAGCTGGACTTTTCATTTTGTGATGGTGTTATGTAAGACCTTGAACGTATCCTGGGATCATTCAAAGTAAGTTAGGTAAAAATTTCTCACACCCAAAGTTTGAAGTCTTGTTTGTTCAATAAGACTTTTCTTTAAATGTGCCTTACCTTGCAGACAGGGGTGTTCTGTCAGTTGATGAATTGCTTGGAGTTCTGCCATTAGTAAAAGGGGAGGATGTTTTTCTGGGGGTTGAAGAACCAAAACCAACAGGGGTCAAATCATGTCTCATTGGCCTGCCACTTGTTGATCCTCTGGCACCAGATCTCATAGATGAAGTGCGACGTACTCCGCCCCTTGGGGAAGATTCGTCAGAATTCAAAGATAAGTTTGATCCTAGAGAAGAGTCACATTTAAAAACTAAAATAATCAATGAATCACACAAGCCTATTGAAAATGGAAAGATTTGAACACCTTAACATCAAATCTAATATTTTATGTAATATCAATCAGATTCCAGCAAAAAAGAGAAATGGGTACCTGCTCGGGATGGTGGACGTGAACCCCCTCTGCTTCCAGCAAGTTCAGATTGTCTTCGTGAAGCAAAACTCATTTGATTCTCAACATAATTTCCTGCAGTGTCAAAAGAGGCTCTGTTTGACATTGGAAGACTTCGCTCAGACTTTTCCTTAAGCTTAAATGAGAAAATCTGATTGAAATTTTGTGGAAATTAAAGCACAAAAAATGAAAATTTACTTTGGTTATTGGTCCAGACATGCTTAATCGTTGACCAGAGCTGCCAGATACTGACGCATCTGGACTTTGTCCACTCAGGGATGGTTTTGTCTTGAAAGGAGTCATGCTTTGTGAAACGCCCGCAGCTAAGGTAAACTGTTCACGTAATTCAACATTTGTGCGTCCTTTGGCTGAATAATAAAAGGTTTGAGACACTGTAACTTATGTTAAACCTTGTTTTTTTCTGCTTAGATCAGTTCTTACCTCTGCAAGGATCATTTTTAAGCAAGAATTCTTCCAGAGCAGCCCAACCGCCACCAACACGAACCATGACTGTTGATCGCAAAATTCTTACAAGCCGAAGCTTTTGGGAATCTCCAAACTAATATAAAATCAAGTAGATAATAAAGTGCCTTGATAAAATGAAAACAAATGCTTTTAATAATAGTCCTTTTCTTACTCTATATTTCCCTTCCCCAACTTGAAGAACTTTGAATTTTTGTTTGCAAGTACACAGGGCAACTTGACGGTTGATTTCATCATCAATTCTCTCAGAATCTGTTAGAGGACCCCTATCTTGCCAATCGGGTCTAAGTGCAGCCATGAATTCTCTCCAGTCAATCATCCCATCTCCATGATCAAACTTGTCACCAACAGCATTCATTTCAAGTCTCGATGAGAGGAATTTGTTTTTTAAAATGCCATCAATGAAGTCCTCTCTTGGAAGGAATCCATCACCCTTCTCATCAAGCTTTCTGAACAAGTCAGAGACTCTTGACTTCTTATTGTTGTGGTGCTTGAGGAATCTCTTTCTCCAATCCTCCCAGTCAAAATTCTTGACTTTTTCCAGTTCTTGCAAGTATCCAAGTTTGTCCTTGAGCCTGCGGTCACGCTCCCAAGCCATCATCCAAACATGCCTCCATTTGTCCCAAAGAGCTTTTGCACGAGGGCTGCGCATATCTTGAGTAACACTTACTCGGCTGGAAAAAAACAAAGTTTGTGTGGCTCTAATGAAGGTTACAAAATGATTGGGAATTAATCTTGACTTCTAACCTTCCTTTCCTGGCATCTGGGAACCTTGGAGCACCCCTTCTGTCAGGAGTAGACCTATCAAGTGTGCTGACCCGGCTAAAATATAGGTGAAAAGTTAATCAGCAATTGGAAGTTGGAAAAGTATGTAAGCTAATATATGATGTTAGGAAATCACTTGGTCTTGCAAGCTTTGTTCAAGTTAGTTGAATTGTTCCAATGCTAAACATGTCAACCTTGCTGCATTGATTACTTAAACACTTTTATAACCTCTTGAAACTTTAAAAAAATTTCCTTGCTCCATAAAAAACTTTGTTAAATTGCCATATTTGTTAGTGGATGAAGGAATATAAATTTTGTTTTAATTGAGAATCTACTTTTGAATGACATAAGAATCATCTAATTAAGAAATGGCTTCGTCAGTTGAAGCTTTTCCATAATGATAACTAAATTCTACTCTTTTATTTCATGGTATGGCACCTTTCATTCAAGAAATCAAGCCATGGCTTTGGATAATCACGCAACGGAGAATTTGGACGGTCACCAAACATCAAGCTATAATACAAAGTTTACTTCTTCATTCATAGATTGTGGGACCCCAAAAAAGTATGATGTGTATAAAATGCCAATGCATGTGAGGAAATTAAAAAATTATTTACATCGGTGTTTTCAAGATTACTTTTTTAAATTTAAATTTTGTTTTACCTTGTTCTTCTTGATGGATCTGCCTCTGGCGATCCCTCTCTTGAATCTCGCCTAAAGTCAAGAATCATATCTAAAACTGGGGCCAAAGACATATTTTAAATAATGAAGGTTACCCAGGAGTTTTATTTGCTTTAGACTGCCTCCTGCTTCCAGGCGCTGTTGATTTAGATCTCATGGGTTTGCACACAGAGTCGATTTCCGGTTGTCTGGTTGATAAATCATCCATAAAGTCTTGATGCTCGTTGATGAGTTTTCTAATTTCATTCAAGTCATCTGGCAAAGGCTCCTGTTCTAACTCTGTAAGATTTTTCTCTTTGCCAATAAGCCATTGCATTAATTCATCCAAGAGAGCTAAAAGGTCCTTGAGTTCTTTGAGATGGTCCTGGAAAAAGTTCACATTTGTTAAATAATATCAAATTATTTGACATAACATTTGAAGAATTATTATACCTGTAACTTTTCATATCTTTGTAGAGCCCATGAGGCAACTTCGTCCCATCTTGACTGAATAATTGTAATCCAGTGCTTGATAACATTGACCGCATCAGGATGACATTTTGCCAGAATCTCATGTGCAAGTTTCAAGGTAGAATCTTTGTCCTTCTCTTTCTCTTTCAATTCTTTCATGAACTTTTCATGTTCTTCTATTTGCTTGCGAACTTCATCTTCATCTTCTGGAAGTGGGCCAGAAAACCTCAATTTCATCTCTGCATCAGAGAGCCATTCAAGGAGCATATTGACTGACTTATGAAGTTCCTCAGCTTGCCTTAGAGCATCTTCTAATCTTCTGGTTTTGTTCTTACTCAAACCCCAGACTTTTTCCCAAGAATTAGTCAATTCTGACACTTGTGCATTGATTTTAGCTGCATCTTCATGATCAGCAGATGACAATAACTCTTTGGCAGTTTTCTTGAGGGATTCAACCTGTTCAGTTCTTCCACTAAGTTCCTCCTCAAATGCTTTGTGCTTCTCAACCAGGCCAATCACAGTGTCCAGGTCCCCATGGACTAAAAAAATGAAATCAAAATGATTAAATGGATTTTAAAACATAATTTAAAAAATGAAATAAATTACCTGGTGCCTTGTCATCCAAATTAGCAACCATTTTGCCTAACCAGTCCTGCAAGGCTTTCAAAGCATCCTTGAACTGTCCAGAAAACAGAAGAGCCTCTTCCAGCTTTCTTTGCTTTTCGACTGACAAATTGCAAATATGAAGCCACTTATTTTTCAGCTCTGTTAACATGTTGTTTAATATTGGCTCATCTGGCTTTGGAGCTTTCTCCTTCAGTGATTTTCCATTCTTCATACATGAATCATACATTGGTTGCTTGGCACTCAACTCTTTTTGAAACTCTTTGTGCTTCTCAATCTCTCTCTTGATCTTGATAGGGTCATTCTTATTTTGTGAGGATAACTCACCAATACTGAGAGCAGCATTATCCAGCCACCCACATAAAAATTCCCAAGATTCATGAAATTCCTTGGCTTCTTTGTATCCATAGTCAAGAGCTCGGGTTCTCTCAGCAGATTTTGACACAACTTTTTCCCAGCGATGTTGCACACTTACAAGCAAGTTCTTGATCAGAATGACATCTTGCTTTTGTGAAAAGTATTTGAGATGAGTTCCTTTCTTATCCAAAGATAGCATAGTTTCTCTTTGAGATGAAACTTCATTTTGGAACTCTTTGTGCTCTTCTATTTGACCCTTGATAGTTTCAAGAACTTTGGACACTGGCTTAAGATTTGCCAATGTTTTTTCAGCATTGGTAAGCCATTCAACAAAAGCTTGCAAGGCATCATGAAATTCAGTGGCTTCTTTAAGAGCAATTTCCAACTTGATCTTCTTGTCATTAGCCCTAGCCAAGATATTCTCCCACCTTGATTTCAGAGTTCTAAGATTATTTTGTAAATTACTTGCTGATCCCTCTTTTGATTTTTTAAGGTATTCTGCTCCTCGACCAAGGAGAGCATCTATCTTAGGGCCTGTAGCTTCAAGGTCATGATAGAGTTCCATAAATCTGTCCAATTGGTCCTTGGCAGTTTCTGGAAGACCCCCAACAGGTTTGGAGGCAGAAAGAGCAGAGTCAACATCATTTAACCATAAAAGCATGTCTTGAATCTCCATATTGAAAGCCTGAGCCTCCTTTAGGGCATCCTCTAGCTCCACTTGCCTACTCTCTGCTTTTCCCAAAAGGGCATTCCACTTCACATTGAGCTCATTAAGTTTTTGCTGGGTGTGTGAGGCCTCTCTTGATCCCTTCTCTGTTTCTATGATTTGCCTTCCTGCATCATTAAGTGTGTCTACACTCGATTGATGGGCTTGGATATCATTAACCATGACTTTGAGCTTGGCTAACTCAACTTCAATAACCTGTGGATCTCCAAAGACAGGCTTAAGTGAGTCAACTGTTTTGTCTGTTCGGTCAATCCATATAAGAAGTTCACTCAAGGCATGTTGGAACTGGCCAAGCCTCAAAAGAGCTTGCTCAAGCTCCTTTTGTCGATTATTGATGGCTCTGTTAAGGTCATCCCATCGATGATTAACATCAGCTAAGGGTTCTTTGATAGCTCTGGCCTGTTGTGGTGTAGTGTGATCTGTCAAATCATGAGCTTGCCTGAAATAAAAGTAAAATAAATGTAAAAATTACAAATATAATATGAATAATAGTTTAAATTACCTGTTAAGAGCCTCAATCTTTACCATCCAAGGGTCAACTTCATTTTTGAATCCTTTGAGATTTTCGATCTGCTTTTTGACAGCATCAATGTCACTTGCAATTGGTCCAAGGTTGTCAAACTTGCGTTCTGACTTTGACAAAAAGTCCAAAACTGCTTGCAAAGTGTTGTGAAATTCCATTGCTTTTTCCATTGCATCGATCAAATTCTTTTCCCTCCTGGCATACAAGGAGGTAATATTATCCCAGGCATAATCAAGATCTTCAATGTGTCTTTTGAGCTCTGGCTTTTCAGGATCTCCAACAAGTGTCATAAGTTCTTTGCCTGTTTGTCTGCACTTATCAACACTGGGCTTGGTGCTATCAATACCTTTCTTGATGTTTTTGAGCTCAGATTTTTGGGCCTCAATGGCTTTTGGCTCAACTGCAGGAGGTTCTTGAGAGGAAAGATTGTCTTGGATAGCCTTGAGGTTGGCCATAACTTGTTGCAGCTCATCCCAAAATTTCTCTGCAAGAATGAGGGCATCTCTCAAGGCTCCAGATCTATCTTTTGTTGCCTTTTGGATTTGATTCCAAAGAGAATTAAGTTTGTCAAGTTTCTTTTTCAGGTCCTTGATTGCAGGATCATTTTTGTTGGTTGCTTTATCAATCATCTCAGAAGCTGCTTTCTTGACAGATTCATATGCAGTCTGCTTTTTGGCTAAATCATCAATAATTGAATTGTTGTCCTCCATTTGCTCTTTGATTTTTTCAGGATGTGCAGAAATGGGCTCAGCATTGTTGACTAGATCTGCAGTACTTGATAGAGCGTTTAACATACTATCCAGTTTGTCTGTAAACTGTGAACATTCTTGCATGGCTTCTTCTAATGCTTGTTGCCTTTCTCTCAAAGCAGTTTTTAAGGCATGATACCTTTGGTTGTCAGATTCGATAATTTCTTGAATTCTGTAAGCATCATCTTCAACAACAAGCCTCAAGAGTGCTCCACCAGTTTTATTGAGCCTGTCCAAAACTGGCTTGTGATCTTGGACAGACTGGATCAAAGACCTGTTGATTTCTTGCTGTTTGGCAATTTGGTCTGGTCTCATGGCAGGCATTAGCTGATTCATTGACTCTCTCTCAATGTCATCTAACCACTCAACAAGTTCATTGTGGGTTTCATAAAAGTGCTCTGAAAGAGGGAGAGCTTGCTCTAGAATGCTCAGTCTTTCATTGCTGAGTTTTATCACGATTTCCATTGTCTCTTTAAGGTCATCCATTTTTTCCTTAACTTGCTCTGTTTCACTTGTAAGTGCACTTTCTCTGAGTACTTTCTTTGCATTAGATAACACATCTCTGACTCTTCCTTTCTGGCTGGATATATCATCATTTAAGGCTTTGTGTTCTTTCAACTGTACCCTGATAACATCTGCTTCAGAAGAAGGAGGATCTGCTTCTTTCAGTTGATTTTCAACCTCCCTAAACCAGTCAAGAAGCTCATCAATATCATGTACTACCTCTGACGATCTCTGTTTTGAAAGTTGAATTCTTTCACTCCTCCTCTGGATTTGCTCACAAACAGCATCAAACCTTCGATTATCTCTAGTTACTAAGTCTTCAATTGTTCTTGCTCCCTCGCCTGGTGACATTTGACACAGTTGAGGTCCACTCAAGTTGATATTTTCCAAAAATGGCCTATTTTCAACAATGTCTTGTTCTAACCGATTAATTTCCATTTCCTGGTCTTCTAAGCTGTAAGTATCCAAAGACTGAAGGATCCCTTCAACAGAGGTTAACCATTCTGAGAACCGGTTATGAGACTGATGAAAGTTCTGAACAAGTGGCATCATTTCTTGTGCATTCTTAAGCAAGTCAGCTGCCTTTGTTGCAAGGTCGTTATATTTTCTCTGAAGTGAATCAAGCTTGTCTTTCAATTGCATGGCCTCTTGATTTGCAATATGCTTCATCAATTCACCCCCTATGAAAATTACTTCTTCCACATTCTTTTGGTGTCCAACAACATCTTCAGTAACACTATGCAAATCTTCCATTTGCTCCAAAAGTTTGTCTGTAAACACAGACAAGACCTTGTATTTGTTGAGCTTTTTCTCTGTCTTTTCCATCCAGTCTAACAAAGTTTCATAAGCAAGGACTAAATTTCTCAGCCCTGCCATTGAATCTTGAAGGAGTTGACTCACACTGTCAGAGTTGCTCACAAGAGCACCATACCGGTTTGTAAGTTCCTCAATTTTTTCTGCAAGTCCCTGGGCATCTTCGTCTCCCACAACTTGCATCAATGCACTGGCAATGTCTGCAAGATCATCAAATGAAGTCTGCTTACCCAAAATCTCCTTGTGAAGCTTTTCATGTTCGTGAATTTTTTTCTGTATCTGATCCTCTTCTGTTGGGACTACTTCCATGTCTTTAACTTTCTTTTCAGTTTGGTGTAACCACTTTTCAAGAGGCCCAAGTTTATCTTGATATTCTTTGGCCATTTGCATGGCCTCCTCCAAAAGATCCATTCTGTCCTTACATTTTTTATTCAGATCTTTGTATCTATTCTCCATTTGGGCAACATCATTTTCAATTTTTCGTCTCTCTGATGGATCAGCAGATGCAGCAATCTCTTTTCCCATTTTCACCAAAGAATCTATTCCACTTTTCCTGTCTCCAAGAAGTTTTGCAACAAATTTCTGTTCTTGAACTTGAGCTTTAACAACTTTATAGTCTGATGATGGTGGCTTTTGATTTGAAATCATATCATCCATCTCATCAAACCATGCAAAAAGGCCAGCCAAGGCTTCTTGAAACTTTCCTGATTGTAAAAGACCTTGATCAAGTTTCTTTTCCCTGTCTGCAATGCTTTTCTTCAGGCTATTCCATAATTCATTCATTTTTTCCAGGTCCCTTTCTAATGTGCTGGTATTGACTCCTGAGGCAGCAGATTGAATGAGGCCTTGACCACCTCTGTTTGTTTTTTCCACCTCTCTACCAACAGCATCAACTACTCTCTTTTGGAAACTTTTGAATTCTTCCTGTTGGGCTTTGATGCTACTTATGTCACCACCCACAGATCCAAAGGATTTTTCTTCTTTGATAACTTCTTGAATGCTTCCTATTACTCCTTGATATTGATCATAGAATGCTTCAACTTTGGCAATCATATCATCCACATCTTTTTCTCTACTGTGGGCTTTGGTTTCAAGTCTCTCAAACTGTTTGGACAAATTAGAAACGGAATCTTTGAGCTCTTTTGGGTTGGATGCAAAACCTTGTGATATAAGCAGTTCAGCAGATTGGGAAGCTTCCATTAGAAGCTCTTTTTGACTTGAGATCTTGTTCAAAAATGCTTGAACCTCATCAAACTGTTTTTGCAAAGTAGGCAAATCTCTTGCAATAGGACCCATCTTGTTTAGCTCATCATCCAATGTTGAAATGGCACTGTTGAGATCTTTCATCAATTTATTGAAGTGTGATAAGGCACTTCCTGCATTTTTCAAATCCTCAGCTTTTCCTTCAAGTCTTTCTTTCAAGTTTCCAAGTCTATCTCCAAGACTTTCAATAGTGTTTTGGATGTCACTTGCATCAGACCCTAACCTGTCAGCATCATTCAACAGATCTTCTCCCTCATTTTGAACTTTGCCAAAAAGCTTTTCAACATCTTTTGTGTCATCAAGGAGACCTTTAATGTGGTCTAAGGTTTTGCTGTCTAGAGGTGACTTTTCAAGGCTTACAAGCTTGTCCTCCATTCTACTCAAGTTGTTTGATAAATCTCTTACATCATCATTGAAGTCCGCAAGTTTAGAGAGAATATCTGCAATGGCTCCTGCTCTCTCGTGAATGATGAAGTTGAGCTGATCCCACCTTTCTTTCAAGATGCTCAACTCTTCTTTCACAATTTCTTTGTCAACATCACAAGAATCTAAAAATGTGGCACCACTTGAAATAGTTCCATCAAATTCTGCAGCATGTCGATTTACATCATTCCTGAATGACTGAAGTTCCTTTTCTTGCTTTTGTAAATCAGCTTTGATAAAACTGATGGCTGACATATTAGAAAGCTGGGACTCTGCTCTGTCCAGCCATGGGATGAATTTTTCAAAGGATCCAAAGAACTTCTTACAGAATTCCATTGCTGTGTTAAGTCTTTTTTGTCTCTCCTGGGCTGTTTTCTTTATTTTCTGCCATTGTTTATCAATGTTTTCAATGGTCTTTTGTTGTCTTTGACCTTCAGATTTAGGAGAGTGAGCTATAATACTCTTTCCTTTGTTAATGAGCATGATGATTTCATGTTCTTTGGACATTATTTCATGGTAGAGAGGCTCAAAATCACCAATCTGCTGCATCAAGGTATCTTTGTCTGCAGACACAGAAAGCTTTTCAGTGAGTAAGGATTCGAATCCTCTCAACATTTCTTGGGTTCTATCACATTCAGAATCAAATTCTTTTCCTTCTCTTGCTGTATTTTCTAGCTCTGCTAATGCATTGTCCAGTTTCTTTTGACAATTGTTAAATTGCCTTTCAACTTGACCCATTCTGCTTTTGATCTCTGACTTAGAGGCTGGATCAGTTAAGATACTCTGCAATTTATTGCCTATTGCTTCAACATCTGCCCAAAGTGGTCTTTGGCCATCTAAGCTTTTTCCAATACCATCTAGAACTTTAAGTTTTTGTGGCACATCACTTTTGCTTGTGATGACCTCATCCAAATCATCACTTATTTTTCCAAGATTTTCTTGCAGTTTGTTTGTGAGGGTAAGGAAGTCCCGTGTTGGTCCTGCAAGTGCGTCCAATGCTCTTTCCCTCTCATCTAACTGGCTTAGCAAGTCATCCCATTTATTGTTGATGCTATCAAGTTTTCCATTGATGTTTTTACCATCATTAGAATTACCAGCATGGGAAAGTAATTCATTTCCAATATCATTAAACTTGTCTCTTTGGGGAACCTTTTCTGTAAATTCTTCTCTGATGACTGCTATTTGACTTAATTGGTTTTGAACCAATCTGGGATCTGAAGCTATTGGTCCTAACACATTCATCATTCTGCCCTTGGAATTCAGCCAATTGTTCAGACTGTCATGAAGGTCATGGAATTCTTTCAAACCATCTAGTAGTTCAATTTTAGCCTTGCATTTCTCCAAAAGGGCTTTCCATCTCAAAACAACTTCATTCAGTTTGGCCTCGAGATGATCAGAACCAGGAGCATTTGGGTGCTTTTTCAAGACATCTTTGATGCCAACTTTGGTTTCATCTAATAATGGTTGGTTTTCATACAGAGAGTCAAGAACTGTTCTAATCAGCTTTATATTTTTATCAGACTCTTTTTTGTCTGTTGGAATTGAGTCCTTGGGCAAGCTTTTTTCCTGCTTGTCAAGAAAAACATTTATCTGTTTCAGATTATCAAGGTGAATTTTTAGCTCTTCTTTCATGTCGCTCAGATCTTTGTCTCTGGTACCAAGTCTAGTGCCAATTGTGTCATAACGAGAGTTTACCTCAGCAACAAGAACTTGGATTGAACTTTGCTCCTGAAACATGGGCACACCTGATTCTCTTCTAGGAGTGTTGGCACCTACTTTACTTGGCTGTGCAGAGACACGCCGGATTCCACCTGAAGGAGGCTGCATTGAAGGTTTTCTTGGTGACATACTTTGTCTTCTTGATGTAGAGCTTCCATTTTCTGAGGTCCCTCTAAGTATAGCATCATACTGTAGGGCAATCTCATTGAACTTTTCAATGTTTTTGGAAAAGGCTGTATATTCTTGGATGATTGGTTTAAGCTCATCCATTTGTTGCTTTAGAATGTCTAAATCAAGAGCAATTGGAGATAGGCTGTCTATTTTGATTTCCATTTTTGAAATCCATGATAATACTTGGTCTCTTGCTGCTTCAAAAGCATTTAAGGATTGTTTTCTTGCTCTATTTTGATTCTGTCGTTCTCCAAGAATGTCAGAAAGTTCCTTCCATTTTTCTTCAAGTTCCGTTATAGTATCTTTACAAGGGTTTGTGTCTGTCACATCTTTTTTAGAGATGAGGTTTTTGCCATTTTTTATCATTTCCTCAAATTCTGGTCTTTTGAGATCTTTCTTCTTTGATATTTCATCAACCTTTGCAGAGCATTGATCAGCATCCATGGTAAGTAACTCTCTTGACTCCAATATTTCCAAAATTTGAAGGTACCAATCATCAAAGACTTCCACACTACTACAGAATCCTT
>Ga0194133_10007843_pt1 | contig 12656 bp, 8 predicted proteins | sample TA2KigOf40mmetaG_FD_155448 | JGI IMG/M metagenome (GOLD analysis project Ga0194133, IMG submission 155448) | Freshwater microbial communities from Lake Tanganyika, Tanzania - TA2015055 Kigoma Offshore 40m | ecosystem: Environmental > Aquatic > Freshwater > Lake | place: Tanzania: Lake Tanganyika...
ATATGGCTGTTAAGAAAAGTACCTTGACAACCCTCTGGATTTTCCAAGGTAAAATTCCAGAATCCATTTTTGCATCTGTCACAGCGAGCACCATCAACGTTGCTTTTACAATGACATTGACCAGCAATCAGATCTTCTTCCTCATCTGTCAGAGAGAATACTTTGTTATTCCAATACATGGATATATTGAATGAAAAATCACAAGTTATTTTATCAGGTAGTGAGGAGAAGGAGACCTTAGAAACAACAATTATGGCCTTTTCCCACTGACAATGAACTGTTTTATTCCACTAATTTAGTATTTTGAATCAAGAAGGGTCTAATCAATCACTCTGAGAGGAATCAATGATAAATGTGTCCATATATAGGGGTGAATCTTGTTAAATCTTAATAAGTTTCAGCAAACTTTTTTCCTAGAGCTTTGAGTGCAAGTTGCAGGTGGAAAAAGGTTTGAAAATATAATGTTCAAGAATAAACTTTTTCAGGAACCTGTTCTTTGGTCACAAAGACCTTCATCTAAAGTTCCATCAGGCTCACAGTCACAAGCTATAAAATATGTTTTGTATTTAAAGCTCTTTTTTATATCCATTCAAAATTATAAAAATAGACTTACGTTTGCAAATCTCAGGATGGTTCAACGGAAGTTCAGGATCCTGAAAATATCCTGACTTACAAGATTCACATTGTCTTCCTTCTGTGAAGTGTTTGCAGTTTTCACAAACACCACCTGTTAGGTTTCCAGTGGCAATAAATACAGATGGATTGAAGTAGCAGGCAGATGCATGTTCATTGCAATTACATTCTGATGGGTGTTAAAAAAATCATATCAAGGCAGTGAAGTTTTTAAAAAATCAATAATAACCACTTTACTTTTACATTCATTCTTTGCTTTTCCTGTTGCAGGTCGCCATGGAAGATCATTGTGGTCAGGCAAGCAATATTCACAGTTGTTTCCCATAGTATTGTGAGTACAGTCACATTTTCCATGTACCATTCCTTGAATTTTCTAAAGTTAAGTGCATTATGATCAAAGTCAATGAACAATGTTTGACAAATACAAATGGTTTTTAAAATTTTAGATCTGTGGGTGACTTTCATAAGTTCAGATTAAACAAATTTTATTTAATTACATTATCCCTGGAAGTTCTTAAAACATTCAATTCGGAATTGTGTTATCTCTGTAAACATCTTGTTTTGGAAGAGCACTAAGGATTACACTTGCTCAAAGTACGGTTAGTTCTAATCTGAACTAAGTACTGATACAGGAAATTGAGGTGTGAGACAAACCGAATGAGTTAAACTGTTTGCTAAAAGTGACACTAGTCAAAAAAATAAAAGGGGTTTAGGATGCTAGAGAAGAGACGGGGTCGCCGTGGCCGAGGGGTCATGGCATCAGCGGCTCCAGGCAACCTTTGACCCCGGGTTGCCAAAAAAAAGAACAAGAGGTTCCCAGCCAAAAATAGTGTGCCTTTCATGAAAAAAAATTCGCAAGGTGCACTTTAAAAGATTAAAAAAAAAAAGAATCTGGGTAAATAAACTGAATACTGAAGTGGCTTTTATTGCTCTAATATGTAGATAGCCCATAAGGATCTCGGTACTTTTCCATCATTTTCAATACTTTATTATTTCGATCAAGCAATCTATTCGTCCACGTTTGATTCCCTAGTGCACTTGATCACTGCACTCTTGTCTCTACACCATGTCAGCAAGTTATTTTCCACTATTCTTATATGTAAGTTTGAGTAGGATAATTAGGCCCCTTTAGTTTCAAGTTTAGTATGTAAATTTTATCTTTATAAAGTATTTTTTTTATATTCACTTAGACTTTTTTTTCTATAAGTTATTAGTATGTGTGATTACACTTGGTCAATGCTATTCCAGTAACGAGGATGCCCAAGGTTCCCTCATATGCGTACTCAGGAATAGTCTACATATATTTACCCTATTGTACAATGAAGATCAAGAGTCTGCCACAAGCTTTCAGATGAGGTTGTTTGAATGATTACAGCACTCTAGTTTTCTAGGTCCTTCAAATTTGGCTTCATGGTGCCTGACTTAGGTGCCGGACTCTGACACATAGTCCGGCTCCTTAGTCAGACACCAGGTCGATTGTGTAATAGCTAATAGTTCAAAATCATTTGGTCCCAGAAAATATTTGTATAAACATAAATTAAAGGTACACTTTAGAACTAGCTTCACACAAAGCTTCAGGTCTCTATCTTTAAAAATGAGGGAGCTAAGGCTTAATCAACAATATTGGCAGAGCAGTCCGGCACACTGAAGCCAAATTTGTGACAATTTTGGCTTCCAGAGCTAACAGCTCAATAAGCCTATATCACAGAAAATACTTGTAAAACATAAATTAACGACACGTCATTAAGCTAGCTTCACACAAAATTTCAGGTCTCTATCTATAAAATGAGGGAGCTAGGGCTCTAGCCGCAATGTTGGCAGAGCAGTCTGGCACAGTGAAGATAAATTTGTTAAAATTTTAACTTCCAGAACTAAAAACTCAAGAACCCTTGGTCACAGAAAATACTTGTATAAACATATATTAAAGGTACAAATTTGGCTTCATGGTGCCGGACTCCGGCACATAGTCCAGCACCATGAAGCTAAATTTTTAGGACCCTAGTTCTCCTTATTGTAAAGGTTAAAGACTAAACCAAATTTATGTTTTTCAATTGTCAAATATTTTTACTTCATGCTCTTCCTTTTCAGGCAAGCATCTTTCTGCATGTCCATAACATGAACAAGATCCTCTGACTGTCATGTCATAAATTGAGAAGTAATACTTTTCCTATTAAATAAAAAAATTTAGTAAAACTACTAAAAATGAAAAATGAACAATCCATATACATTACACCTTAATTTCGACTCTTTCTGATTCAATATTTTCATCTCCAAGAGTGTGCAGCTTTGTCATTCTATTTTTAAGATGACAGAAACAATTTAGATAGCTACTAAAGAATAAATTTACAAAAGTTTATTATATACATCACTCTTAAATTGGTAGTTTTGAGCAAATCTTGGACCTCTTTTGAGTATGGATTGAACCCTGGACTTCGCAAGTCAATGTTGGATGGTAAAACCCTATAGATGACCGTTCCAAAAGTACTAGGGACAATTGCTGAATAACGATTTTGGCAAACTGTTTCATCTAACTGAGTTGGTGAACCCTCGACAGCACCTTAATTTGAGAAAACAAAGAACATTCTCAATTGTTTGTCATGAATATCATATCCCATGACTGTCCGCAGTCAAATAGTTTTAAGTGAAAAGATGATTTAATCTACCTGGAAAAGATTTGTGACAATCAGCTGCAAAGTACCTTGTAATTTTCCATGTGTTTCCCCAATCATATGACTTTTCAATATACATTGCTGCTGGTCGAAAGGTTTTGAAAGTTATAATCTGAAAAAATTTATACTGAAAAAACATAAAAATTTAAGACAAAATGGGCAAAAAAAGTAAAATGCTCTAGAATAAGACCATTCTTTTCATGCCTTGATCACAAAAGTATCAGCTATCTTCATGCATGTGAATCATATTTTCTCAAAAGTTTTCCAAGAATTAGACCATTTTAAACTTTTAGTGTGTTCTTTGCAGCACTTAAGAATATTAATAGTATTATTAAGTTCCTGAGTAGAAATTGCTTCTTGTATATCACTTCAAGATAATGAGCTCTGGGTCAAAAATTTTTGATCCGGGTCGGGTTGAGTCAATTTTTTGTTGCTGGGGTTGGGTCGGGTTGGCTCACCCATTATGGTTTGGGGTTGGGTTTGGAATATTTCCCCTAAAAATACCAAGTTTTTTAATTTTTTCCCTTCGGATAAAAAAAATCTCTTTGGGTTGGGTCAAAAAGTACCCGGGTCAAAGGCAGGTCAGCCTCTAATTTACTGCGGGTCAAAAGTATGCTCGAATCGGGTTGGGTCAGGGCCATCTCTACTTCAAGATAACCAACTAAATTTAAACTGTGACTAGCAGGCCTGCAGCCAGACTGCTATGCTTTTTTGTTTTGGCCTGGGGCTGGCCAGACGCTCTCATTCCTATGGGGGGAATGCTCCTTTTACTTAAGTTTTAGGTTTTTAGCCCATCAAGGCCTCTGGGTTGAGTACTAATGAGGGACAATGGGGAGGGAGGGTTGGGGGACAGGGTCCAAACTTACCCCAAAGCTTTCCTTTCACCCTGCCGAACATATTTTGTATTGTGAATAAATTTATATTTTTAGCCTCCCCAGAGTAGGGGGTTGGGTTGGGTCAGAGTCTGAAGTTACAATAACTATCTTAGCAACCAGCTGAACATTTTTTGTAACACTTTTCAAAAATGTTTCCTTCAGTTTTAAGGGTTTCAGGGACTGCTGGCCAGGGGTGGTGCAGGGTCAAAACTGCACCAAAACCTTCCTTGTACAGGCGGGGATGTGTGTGCAGAATTTCTTCAAGATTGGTGCAGGTGTTTTGATTTCCGTAAGCCCTCCACATTCCAACAGACAAACAGAAGATAAATAAGATTTTTGAAATTTGATTTTATCTTTCACTTTTTACCCATTTTGTCAGGAAATAAAAATGGTCTACAAACCAAGTGGGTGACATGAAATTCAGCTTCCAAGTCAAGTTGGATTGTAACATTTTCCACGCCATTTTCAGACTGCCACCAAGTTCTATATTTATTAGACTGAGTTTCTTCTAAAGTAATAGTAAATATCATATGTAACTTATTAAACTGAGATTATAATGAAACTAAAAATACTACCAGGTGGCTCAAAGCGATAGACAATGTTTTGAATCCTGTGAGATGTTCTTGGGTTATTCAGGAATCCATCTGGAGTTGAGTCACACCAAAAGCACTTTTGTGAGCTTTGAGTTGTGTCAAGATGAGATAATATGCAGTAACGTTCCTTCCTTGTTGATCCGCATGTGGATGTGGATGAAAGTTTGTCTTGACGACCAATCAATAAATTTCCAGTGGCAGGATAACAACTCCTTTCATCACATCCACGTCTTACTGGGGTGTAACAATCTTGAAATTGGATTTTTCAAACATTAAATGAAAGTTTTCTGAGAGATTTATTTGTTGACGGAAAAAATTGACAAATTTATCATTTTTAGCGGAGAGCATGTCAAGTATTTTGACATAAACTGAAATCCATCATTTTGACATATTTTTATTACACTATAAATGAGCAAAACCCCAAATGACAATTGAATGCCAGATGTTCATTATTTCTCAATTTATTCACAAAAATATTTTATTTCAAACATGAATCTTTTTTCTGCCTTTTTTTATGGTCCATTTGCCTAGTTGTCCTTTCGAATGTGAGTTGAAAACTAATCATATGGAAAGAGTGTGAAGAGAAGGGTAGGTGTTATAAGGTACTGGGTTAGGTGAATTGTTGCTGATTCCTTTGTAATCTTATGATGAAAATAGCAGGGACTGATGTATTTTAAACCCCAAAAACATCATTTCTCATTTTTCCCTTCTGGGCATGAGCAAACCCAAAATATATATTACAAACATATTTACCAACAAAAAAGCAACATCCAGTGAGAAAAATTAAGGTAAAAGTGAAGAGAAATGCCATAGCTCATAGCTATTTGTGTTATGGCCGTTTGGCGACTGTCTAAAAAATTAAAGCTTTTCAGCAAACGATAAAAATTTTAATTCCTTTTGTTTTCTTGTTTTGCATATTAACACAACTTTCTTACCTTTTGATTCTTCTATTTTCAATCAATTAAATTTACAAAAAAAATTCTTCTTGACAATAGCATGTACATTTATTTTCTTTATTCACTAGGGCCAAACTAATTTTGCTCTTGCAAGAATTTTCCCCACAAATCTAAATTCCTAAATCCAAACAAGTTTCAGTTTCTGTTCAACATGTTTGTTGATTCAATAAGTGACAAAGTTGAAAATTACTTTAAAGAGCAGACATTTTTCATATAAAAATTAAAGTAACCCTCTTATCTACACATAAATAGAGATAAAATGATCTGTAATTTTAAACTACTGTAGAAGACTTTACTACTTATTGCTACAGGCTGAATAGCATTCAAAGTGTCATAACCTTCTGCAATTAAGATTTTTCATAGATGAGTTGTTTTGATGACTTTCATGTAACATCAAAAATGCCATTTTTGAAAAAAAATTAGATATAAAGTTGAACTTAAATCAACAATTAATGTAAAGACTAAAGATATCTATAGGCTGTTTCTGTTTAGCTCACTGAAGTGGCAAAATATGCAAATACAAATAGCTTGCCTCGCATTAATTATAAATTTTGAAAATGCTATACTAATAATGTACCTTTGTATATGAATAAGAAAATAAAAACCAATCATTGTGTTCAGTCCAGAAAGGCTAATAATAAAAGTATTTCTGCACGACGATGAGTTGTGAAAAATCTATCATTGATTTTTTTCATTCCAATCATATATTTCCAAATTTCAACATGAAAGACATCAAAGGATAAACAGATACATAATGTGCTTAATAAAGTCATAAATGTGCCAAAACAAAATTTACATCTAGATTTTTTTGAGCAAATACACACAGGGAGTTCAAGTTACATTTGAGGTATATTCAGTTGGAGAAAAAAGTTTTGATTTTTTTTAAGGTTAATCCATTTGGCATTTCTATTCTGTGTTAAGAATATTCACTAGAATGTTCGATAATTTCTCGACTAGATTTAAGTTTCTCTCAAAATCAAAAGGGTTGGTGAAGAGATTATAATAAGACTTGTGCTGTTTTTGAGAATCGAGCCTTCTTTGCATTGAATAAATGTAAGTGGATCGCAATTTCTCCAAAGGACTTTGCCTGGTAGGGACAGTTGGCTTCATCATCGCCATAATCAAAAGGAATTTGTAAAGCATAGGATCTGAAACTACTCCTTTTATTTCTTGGATAATCCTCTCATATTCTGTAACCTGTGGAAATAAGATAATCAAGTTATTTTTGATCAAATCATTAAACAATTCGACATTGAAAAATAAACTATCTTATACTTCTAAATCTTTAAGGTTTTACAACCTTTCAATTCGAGCATCATGATTAAACTTTAATTGCAAGTGATCACAAACTCGAAACATAGAAAGACATGTTTGAAGAAAAGAATATTTGAGGGAATTATCCAACTGTGATCTTAAGGATAATGAAAACAGGTTAGTGGATTTTGACTAAAGTGATATGTAACAACACAGATGACTTGGAATCTTTTTTAAGATAAGTAATATCTAACTTGACTTTCTATTTATTTTGCCCTTAACGTGGAGTCATGACATTTAATAATAATATATTAAAATGCTTTTTACCTTAAAGATGCGACTAAATCAAAGACAACATGAGACATAATTATTTACAGCATATAATTTATGACAACAAACCCTTTCTAGTAGCAGAACATTTTACAATTTGGATGAGGGTGGGAAGCAAGGGTCTCATCAATTATGCCACGTCTGGGTAGGAAAAACCTGGATTTTATCCTGCTCTATTTTAGCTAAAATAAAGAGTGATTCTTTTTGGACCTTCAATCATAAAAGAGAAAAAATATCCTTTCAAATTGATACTTTTAGTGGTAAATTATGCCATGAATGGAATCCAAGTGCTTGTAAAAAGTCATTCTTGACTCATATAAACTCCAACTTTCTTTGTTCATCCCAAAGAGTAAAATGATCTTTCGACCCCTCATAGTAATTTATCAGCTCTTAATTTCAATTCTTTCTGGTTTTCAACAATTAGCTTAATTCATTCGTCCTGGATCTACTTTTTATATCTTTGATGATTTCGAATTTCAGCATAATTCACCTCTACATTCATATAAAATTTTCTCACTTGCATCTCTGACAAATTAACAGAATTTTCTTCCACGGCTTTTCTCATAGTTAATCTTTTGACTTTGCTTGGATCCTTGAAAGTTGGCAAATAGTTCTCACGCCAACGGATTTCATCGAATTCTCCAAACACTTCCTGAATTTAAATTTTCAGCTGAAAATTAATCTCAAAGTTATATTAGAATGCAGAATTTTTTACCTGAATTTGTTGGATTCCCAAGGGTCTGCTTTCATATCTACATATCATTACAGCACAAGCAATAGGTCCATTGGTCCCCATCAGGTCTAATTGTGAATGTGAGGGAAGGTCCTCAAACTCTGGGTGGGCATTGAAAACTCTCCAAATCCTTTCCAAGGTGATACTCAAAACATTCTTCATGTACTTTTTTGATAAAGGAACTCCAAGGGAAAACATGAAAAATTCATTTAGAACTTCCTCTCCAATCATGACTGATCTAAACACTTCATCTATTTGACAGAGTTGATTTTCTAGCCATTTCTCTTCCTCATTTGTGTATGGAATGGCCTAAGATTTAACATTTTGATGTATGTATTTTTATTCCTTTATAAAATTAGTTTGATAAAATATACTGGCTGGTTTTTTGGTAACAAGGATAAACAGTCTTCAACTTCATATTCGATGGGCCATGAAACATTACAGGAAGAAAAAAATGCCATATTCCCAAGTACATCCATCATGGAAGAGATAGATTTAGATGTTTGAAAATATCCACCTTCATTACAAAATTTGATGTACTTATAACTGCTCTTGATCAGTTGGTAAACAAACTAAAGTGGGATGAACTGTTGTTAAACTTTTTTGAATAAATGGAAAGAAAGCCAGAATCTACCTGCTTGTCTTGAAGTTCAACTGATTGATCCACATCAAATAAAATTGCATATGAAAAGACAGCTCTGAACCTAAAAAATGGGAAACTCAACTTCTCAAATTTAATCTAAGGTCAGGTCAGAAAAATATCTTCAATCTTTTTCTCATTGAATTAATTACATTTATTGTGAATTGAAGAAGAAGCAATGTGATCAATAGTGCTTAGAACTGTTGTGAAAAACAGGGTATAAGTTGCTTTTAAAAACTATTGAGATTCCATCTTGGCTATTTTTCAGATTTAGGGTGGCTCTTGTTTTGAGCCCTTCATTTTTTCAACTACACTTTGTTGAAGACACATTTACTTTGCTAGTGGTTAAGAGAAATCCTGAACAAATTATTACCTGAGACAAGAAATATTCCTCATTGTTTTGAACTTTTCCAAGTATTCTGCATATTCATCCAGATTTGCTCCTTGTTGGAACAACTTTGTGATTTCATTGAACTGATTCAAATTAATGAAGTTTTCTGAAGCATAAAATACTAAATAAATGTAAGTGATTTTTTTAAATCTTTTAATGTACGCCTTGCAAATATTTTTTTATTGAAGGCACTGGGTTTGGAATATTTTTGAAAGAACTGACCTGAAGTATGGGAAAAAATTTCTTCAAAGTTCAAATTTTTGCTCCTTTCTTGTAATTGAGGTTCATCACGACTTTTTTGTGCTCCCAAGTAAGATCCAAGACTAAATTGGATATATCTAGGTGTATTTCGGGATAAAAGTATCCTTTGATCAGACTTACTCAAACGACCAAAGTGCCTGTAAAATAAAGAAAACAAATAAGTAAGACCAATTATGAAGCAAAGAGAACAAGCAACATCCCCAGTACACTTTATATCTGCTCAAATACCTTGAGACCAAAAAAACAGGCTAAAAATCCTTAAAGATATATGTAAGTATAAAAGTTACTTTTCTTTGGTCAATGGATCAATTTATTAGAATACATTACGTCAGGGACCCTTTGAGTGACTTTTTGGGCTAAATATATGGAAGTTGCTGGCATGAAAATTCTGCCAGATCCTTTTCATGTGCTTTTAAGCCAGTTAATGTTAGCATTAATTATTGATTTGGCACCTTGGAACAAATTGGTCAAATCAGGAAATCAACAGGGGCTTAAGGATTGGCACTTCAGCATTTGTCAAAATTATCTAACAAAGATAAGAGAGTCACTAAAGATTTTCAAAATCCTGACTGGAAGTACTTTGTTGATTTCTTTGCAGTCCAGGGTGAGAAATTGCTGGCATGGGTGGGGTGGAGATTTAGCCCTCAACCGACCCCTTTAATAATACAAGCAACACTTAATGTGTGATTGGGAAGACATTTGTACCACATGGCTATTTGTACTTTGTTTTGAAGGATATGAACAAAAAAACAGTAATTACGATTAAAGTAAGAACTCAAATATATAGAGTGAAAATTTACCAAAAAATGCCTTTTTGTAAGATTAGTTTAAATGTATTGAACTTTGACTTAAAAAAGGTATCTATCTTTTCCAGATAGAAATTATTATTTTTCAAATGGATTCAAAATTTCATAGAAAATTTATGATTTTTTTCCCTTGAGTAATGAGTCGGAAGAAAACAAGACAATTTTTTGGAAAACCACACAGAACTAAGATTAAATTGAGTTTTACTCAATTAAATGATAACTTCAAATCTGATATTGAATATTATTTTACCTTTGTAACAAGGCAAAGTGACGGAACTGTTCAGACATCTTTACAATGTACGATTGGAATTCAGATTTCTTAAACTGAACTGATGTCTCTCCATGATGAAGTGCCAGCATCTTTTTAATGAGATGATCATTGAAGGAATTGCTCATCTGCATATTTGCCATCTAATAATCATTAAATTGAAAAATTTGAAGTTCGTTTTTATAAAATAAAATTACCTTGTAAGTTCTATAAATTGTTTCAATTTCAGTCTCAATAGCTGTTACTTTTTGGAAATAGCATCTCCTTTCTTGATCATCCTGAACTGGAAAATCCTCAAGGTTGGGCAATATCTCTTCAACAGGTTCCATTTGGACATTATTGTGCTTTCTAATTTTGCTCTTTCTTAATGATGTCCCCCTTTGTTCCAAATCTTGTGCTGACCCTTGCATTTCCTGAGTGCCAGCATCCATTGTTTCCCCATTATCCAGGTCTTGGGGATTATTAGGATCATCATCTCCGGACAGAGAAGTAAAAAACTTCCTTTTTGAAAGTACTTTTCGAAATCGAATGACTTTTTCATCATCAGTTAAAACAGCATCTGAAATCATAAATAAGCAACTTTATTTTGTGAATTATACTTTTCCCAAAATTCAAAATAATTTCTTTTCTGTTACAATTAATTGTGAGATCACCTCAAGATGCTCACATTTGCTTTTCTGAGACTCATTAAACAATCGCAAATTTGATTAAAGTTACAATGTCTTGGATTTAAAGTTTGACACCTTGATTGATAAGTGACAATTTTGTACTATTAGTTAGAAGATTAATTTTTCTTGGAATTCAGATTAAGAGTTTTTGAGATAAGCTTCCTCTCTTCCAAACAATGACCTTTTTATCTCATCATAAATCTTTTTCACAAAAAGAATGCAATATTTTTCTTCAAAAATCCCAAGGTCTGAATTTGCCCATTAAGAGACACGCAACCTCTATTAGGTGATCTACTTCGCAGAACATCAAGGAAAGTACTTGCTCAAATAGAGAGTAAAGTCACAAGCAGAAATGAAAAGTACCAATGAAATGAAAAGAGTGGCTGAGCGTATGAAAAGTACCAAGGAAATGAAACCTCTTGCAAAAGATTTTAGGAAAACAAATCTCAGAAATCGCAGTATCAAAAATTTATTTGGGAATCCAATAGAATGGAAATAAATCATTATTATATGTTGAAAGTCCAAACAGGATCTCAAGTCTTTTCTAACAGAATCCAGGATCAAAGTAATTTTTTTATTTGACCTTTCCATTTAGAGGTAGTGTCAAAGGAAAAGATTGGAAAAGAGCCGTTGTGATTGCAAAATTCTATGCTTTCAACTTAAACAGACCACAAGCATGTTTCCTATCAAACTTCTAATACAAAAGTTTAATTTACTCTAAAACTTAGCACGAAGCCAGCATGGGGGTTTGCTTGAGAGGGCTCAGCTATACCAGAAGTCGTCAAATCCGAACTCATTAAACTACCAACTCGTTGAACGAACGAACTTGTTGAACTATGAACTTCTCAAATGAATGAACTTTCCAAACTACAAACTTGTCAAACAACAAACTCATCAAACAACCCTAACCTAACCTAGCCTAACCTAACCTAACTTAACCTAATCTAACCTAACTTAACCTAACTTAACCTTACTTAACCTAACTTAACCTAACCTGACCTGACCTAGCCTAACCTGACCCAACCAACCCCACCCAAAGCATGTTCCCCCTCATCTATACCAACCAAACCCCACTTTTAACCAAGAGCCTTGTTTGGCGAGTTCGTAGTTTGACGCGTTTGTAGTTCAACAAGTTTGTTCGTTTGATGAGTTCGTAGCTCGAATAGTTTGTTGGTTTGACGAGTTCAGTTTAATGAGTTTGGATTCGACGAGTTCTCGTATTCCCTTTTTCCCCGTGGCAAAAATGCCTGTCTCCTTAATTTGTTTTATCTGTGTTCCTCATTCTGTAAGACACTGAAAGAGTCCATTGCTATTCACAATATAAGTTTTAGGGAAATTTAGATAAATCAATCAAAACCCATATTCCTCACTTTGATTTTGAATTATAGAATCCAGAAGATTCACCTGGACTCATGCCTGCTTTGATACACCTGATATATCTGCATTGTTGACACCGTCGTCTATTTGCCACTGTAACAATACACTTGTTAGCATTTTTGCACTGGAAAACCGGTTTCTTGGTCTTTTGATTGGCCCGTCTGAAGAAGGCTCGACAACTGAAGCAAACCACACCTCCATA
>Ga0194133_10007844_pt1 | contig 12654 bp, 13 predicted proteins | sample TA2KigOf40mmetaG_FD_155448 | JGI IMG/M metagenome (GOLD analysis project Ga0194133, IMG submission 155448) | Freshwater microbial communities from Lake Tanganyika, Tanzania - TA2015055 Kigoma Offshore 40m | ecosystem: Environmental > Aquatic > Freshwater > Lake | place: Tanzania: Lake...
AATCCCGCAAGATTCTGGGATTGAAAGATCTCAGAGTTTCGGCAACTTGCGTCCGCGTTCCTGTAATTACGACTCATTCTTTGGCTGTTCACGCTGTTTTTGCTCATGAAGTTAATCAAAAACAAGCTCAGGAAATTCTCTCGACTGCGGCTGGCGTCAAACTTGTAGATGACCCGGAAAATTATATTTTCCCGACCCCTGCAGATGCAGTTGGTACAGATCCAACTTGGGTAGGTCGAGTGAGAAAGTCAATTGATAATCCAATGGCTTTGGACTTGTTTGTATGCGGCGATAATTTGAGAAAAGGCGCAGCACTTAATACCGCACAGATTGCTGAGTTAGTGGCCAAAGAGTTTTAGTAGCTCACTGTTAGCATTAACTCATGACAATCGTTGTTGCGGGCTACACAGGACTTGTGGGCTCTGCAATTTATGAATTACTTCAGGCCAGGGGCGAAAGCGTTATCGGGGTAAATAGGTCAGTTGTAGATTTATTGGACAGAAGAAAAACATTTGAATTTCTTAATGATGTAAAGCCTGCCGCTGTCATCGATTCAGCAGCTGTAGTTGGAGGCATCGGAGCAAACAACACTTACCCTGTAGAGTTTTTAAGCCAAAATCTGCAAATTCAAACTAATTTAATGGATGCAGCACATGCTGCGAATGTTGAAAGGTTTGTATTTCTCGGCTCTAGCTGCATTTATCCGAGGCAATGCCCACAACCGATAAAGGAAGAGTATTTAATGACCGGGCACTTGGAGAGTACGAATTCGGCATACGCAATAGCAAAGATTGCTGGAATTGAATCTATAAAGTCTTATAGAAAGCAGTATGGACGTAAGTGGATCTCTCTCATGCCCACCAATATTTATGGGCCTAGAGATAATTTCAATCTAGATAACGCACATGTATTGCCAGCTCTAATAAATCGTTTTGTTTCAGGAGTAAAATCGGGTGCAAAGAGTGTGACTCTTTGGGGAACGGGAGAGCCAAAACGTGAGTTTTTGCACTCTCGCGATTTAGCGAGTGCAACCCTTTTCGCCCTAGAAAAATACGACCAAGATGAACATTTGAATGTAGGCACGGGCGAAGACCTAACGATTCAAGAGTTGGCTAGCGTGGTTGCGAGATTGGCTAAGTTTGAGGGTGAATTGATCTGGGACAAAAGTAAGCCGGACGGCACTCCAAGAAAAGTTCTCGATGTTTCACGGTTGAAATCTCTAGGTTGGGCGCCAAAAGTCAACTTAGAAGAAGGAATCAGCGAGACAATCGAATGGTTCCTCAAAAATCAAAGTATGGTGAGGTCATGACTAAGAAGGTCGCGCTTATAACGGGGATAACAGGTCAAGATGGTTCGTATCTTGCGGAGCTGTTACTTTCAAAGGGATACGAAGTGCATGGCATCATTCGGAGGGCCAGTACTTTTAATACTGGGCGAATCGATCACATTTATGAAGATCCGCATATGCCTAATCCAAAGTTATTTCTTCATTATGGTGATCTTACTGATGGGGTTTCTTTAACAAATCTAGTTAGAGATATCAAACCAACAGAGTTATATAACCTTGCCGCGCAATCACATGTAATGGTCTCTTTCACAATGCCCCAATACACCGCTCAAGTAGATGCCGTTGGCACGGTTGCGCTCCTTGAAGCAATTAGGGCTTCAAAGCTTGATACAAGGTTTTATCAAGCAAGTACCTCAGAACTATATGGATCGACGCCCCCTCCGCAAAATGAGGAGAGTAAATTCCGACCACGATCTCCATATGCGGCTGCAAAATTGATGGCATATTGGTCGACCGTTAATTATCGTGAAGCTTTTGGAATCCACGCGACGAATGGAATTCTCTTTAACCACGAATCGCCTCGTCGGGGAGAAACTTTTGTAACTAGAAAAATCTCTAGGGCGGTCGCCGCAATAAAGGCGGGTAAGCAGAAGAAGTTATATCTTGGAAATCTTGATGCAGTCAGAGACTGGGGATATGCAAAAGAATATGTAGAGTCTATGTGGCTCATGCTGCAAAAACCCGAATCAAGCGATTACGTAGTGGCGACGGGAGTTGGCGCAACCGTTAAAGAATTTGCGCAAGTTGCTTTTTCCCATGCAGGTTTAGATTGGGAAAAATATGTAGAAGTGGATGATAAGTATGCGCGCCCAACAGAAGTCGATGCACTAATTGGCGATCCGAGTAAGGCGAAGGCAGAACTAGATTGGTCTGCTAAAACCAAATGGCATGACCTTGCTAAGTTGATGGTCGACGCAGATCTAAAAGCAATTAGTTAGAAATTAGGGTTAACAAACTTGCTTCACTTGGGCAGAGAAATCTGATTGGCGTGTAAGGGTTGAAACCCATTCCTGCAGAGACATGTAGATAAGGCTGGTTATCTAATTTTGTCAAACCTCGAGATCTCCAGTTTGGTAGATCACAATTAGTTGTAAGAGAACGAGATTCCCCGAACCAAGGAAATCTAACTTGGCCACCATGCGTATGTCCAGCGAAAACTATATCTAGGTTGTCGCTAGCCATAGATTTAATTACGCGGCTATATGGTGCATGCGTAACTCCGATAGATAAGTCAGACTTTGGATTCCTTTCCCCTGAGACCTTCGAGTAATCATCTAAACCTAGGTGAGCATCATTTGTTCCTCTTGCTTCAACCCTCACGCCATTTACTGAAATCTCTATTTTTCGTTCATTCAGATTTTTCCAGCCGCGTCTCCCAAGAGCATTATCAAACTCTTGGGTATTCAAGGGAGCACCAAGTTTGCGGTTACCTCGATCTTTGCCTAGATAAGAAAAAGGATTCTTGAATCTTGGTCCGTAGTAATCGTTTGAGCCAAACACATATAGTCCCGGTAGGTCGAGTAGTGGATCGAGAGCGTAGAGAGCCGTTTCAACTGCGGAGTCATGGCCGAGAAAGTCTCCGGTGGAAACAACAAGATCAGGTTTTAAGTCAATCCAAGATCGAATGATTCCAATCTCGCGCTTTCTCCTAGGTGTTAAGTGAAGGTCGGAGAAATGAAGAACCCGCAGAGCGAGGCGCCCTTTTGGAAGTATCGGTAATTGAACTTCACGTAGTCGATAGCCCATAGGCGTGAGAAGATACCGCTATGTCCCTCAAAGAAAAACTTCAGAGCGATTTAACAGAATCAATGCGTAACCGAGATGAGATTAGATCGAGCACGCTTCGTATGATTCTTACCGCTATCAAGAACGAAGAAGTATCGGGCAAGGAAGCTCGGAATTTGAGCGATGCAGAGTTGATAACCGTGCTCTCTCGCGAGTCCAAGAAAAGACGAGAAGCGGCAGAGGCTTTTGACCAAGCTGGTGCAAAGGATCGAGCAGATACTGAACGCGCTGAAGGCCTGATCATTGCCGAGTACCTTCCCAAGCAATTAAGTGAAGCGGAAGTTAAAGATTTGATTGATTCAGCAATAAAGGAGACAGGTGCTAATTCACCTGCACAAATGGGGCTTGTGATGAAAAGCCTTCAACCAAAGATTGCAGGTAAAGCAGATGGCGCTTTAGTCTCATCGTTAGTTAAAGCAGCGCTAGCGGGAGGTAACTGATGAAGTTTGAATATGTAACTGTTCCACTCTTAACGCACGCCACAAAACAAATTCTTGATAACTGGGGTTCAGAGGGGTGGGAATTAATTCAAGTTGTACCGGCGCCGGGTGGCGGAGACCAGCTAGTTGCCTATATGAAACGAGAAGTGAAATGACAGACGTTACAAGAAAGCTTGCCGAGCTAGGACTTAAGTTGCCAGTAGCAGCAAAACCTGTTGCCGCATACGTTCCAGCAATTCGAACTGGAAACCTTGTCTTTACTGCAGGTCAACTTCCTCTAGTTGATGGAGCTATTCCAATGACTGGAAAAGTTGGGGACAAAGTAAGCGCTGAGGATGCAAAGAAGTTTGCACAAGTTTGTGCGCTTAACGCTCTCGCGGCCGTCGAGACAGTTGCTGATGTGAACAAGATAATTCGAATAGTTAGAGTGGTTGGATATGTGAACGGGATTGCCGGATTCACTTCTCAGCCTGCTGTTGTTAATGGAGCGAGCGAACTATTCCTTCACATTTGGGGTGAAGCTGGAAAGCATGCGCGAAGTGCGATAGGAGTTGCGGAGCTTCCGTTAGATGCACCCGTTGAAGTTGAATTAACGGTGGAACTAGAAAATTAACGTCCGCGCTTAAGTAGACGGTCGTAATCAAGAATCATCACAGCTCTCCCTTCGAGCCTGATCCAGCCTCGTTGTGCGAAGTCGGCGAGCGCTTTGTTTACTGTCTCTCGTGATGCTCCAACGAGTTGGGCTAACTCTTCTTGGGTTAAGTCGTGGTTTACAAGAAAACCCTCATCCTTTTTAATGCCAAATTTGATTCCAAGATCAATAAGAGCTTTGGCGACTCGACCTGGAACGTCTGAGAAGACTAGATCTCCAACGACCTCATTAGTGCGACGAAGTCTTGATGCAAGACGTGCAAGGAGATGAAGGGAGACTCCCGGGTGTTCTCTTACCCATGGAATTACTTTGTCCTGGCCAAGGGAAAGCAAGATTGAGTCGGTAACAGCAGTTGCCGTAGCAGTTCTTGGACCGGAATCAAAAAGTGAGAGATCGCCAAACATTTCACCGGGACCCAAGATCATGAGCAAATTTTCACGGCCATCTTGAGACTTGGTCCCCAGTTTGATTTTCCCATTTGTTACGACGTAGAGGTGATCGCCATCATCGCCCTCTTTAAAGAGGGATTGCCCCTTACGAAGTCGAATTGGAGACATTAAAGCGCGAAGGGTGTTCGCAGCCGCATCATCTAAACCTTGGAATATGGGGGCTTCGCGCACGACTGATTCGTCGATAACTTCTTTTCTTGCAGGCACTGACCTAGCCTACTTTTGTGTGGCCAAATCGACAAATTGGGCTATTTTTCTATAGTGGGCAATTCACAAATCGAAAAGCGAAAGCGTGCCATCAAGCTTTATCGCGCTCTAAGTAAACTTTATCCGAACATTCGCTGTGAATTGAAATTCAAGAGCCCACTCCAATTACTAATTGCAACCGTTCTGTCTGCTCAATGCACTGATAAAAGAGTAAATGCGGTTACACCAGCGCTCTTTAAGCGCTATAAATCTGTAGAGGATTTTGCAGGTGCAAACTTAAGAGAGCTTCAAGGATTAGTTAAATCGACTGGGTTTTATAGAGCTAAAGCAAAGAATATAAAGGGTTTGTCGGCAAAAATTCTTAAAGATTACGAGGGTAAGGTTCCCAGAGAACTTGAAGAGTTAGTTAAGTTACCTGGGGTGGGGAGAAAGACTGCAAATGTTGTCTTGGGACATGCTTTCAATATTCCTGGGATTACCGTCGACACTCACTTTGGTCGCCTAAGCAGAAGATTTGGGTGGACAAAAAAAACTGATCCAGTGAAAGTTGAGTTTGAAGTAATGGAACTAATTCCAGAAAAGGAATGGACTAACCTGTCACAGAGAATGATCTGGCATGGAAGAAGAGTTTGTCATTCGCGCCGACCAGCATGTGCTGCATGTCCTATCGCCTCACTTTGTCCATCATTCGGAATTGGCGAAACGGATAAAGAAAGGGCCTTTAAGTTAGTTAAAACGGAGGCTGACTTCAGATGATTGTTGATTTAGTTCTCGTTTGCTTTGTCATCTTTGCAATTGCACAAGGCTTCAATAGAGGTCTAGTGCCAACCCTCTTTGCAATCCTTGGCTATTTTGGTGGTGGAATACTTTGTCTGCTTCTTGCGAAAGAGCTAAGTGCAGATTGGAACGGCTTGATATCCGTAATTGGACTCTATTTGTTTGCGATCTTTCTTGGGGCACAAGTCGGAAGTTGGGCTCTTGCTCGAATGGGCTCGGGTATTCGAAAGCGCGCGCTCTTTGGCCCATTTAAGTTCTTAGACTCGGTACTAGGTGGCGCGCTAGCTTTAATTCAAGTAGCGCTTTTGGCAGTTGTGGTGCTTAAAGTTATCGAATACTTACCTTGGTCGTTGTCGAACAATTGGATAGATGAAAGTCGAATCTACAACTATTTTTCTGGGGCTAATCTTCTTTCTTTCCAGATCTCAGACCTTCTGAAATTAGTTTCATCACATTTGGATCAGCTAAAGTCGTAGCATCACCAACAGCGCGATTTTCTGCTACATCTCGAAGGAGTCTGCGCATAATCTTCCCACTTCTAGTTTTGGGAAGTTCATTTACAACCATGATCTGCTTGGGTTTTGCAATAGCACCAATTTCTTTGGCAACGTGATCACGTAGAGTTTTTTCTAAGCCTTCTTGAATTGCGTCAACGCCGCCGCGAAGAATTACGAAGGCAACAATCGCTTGCCCCGTTAAGTCATCCTTTGCTCCAACTACGGCAGCTTCGGCAATTGCTTCGTGTGAAACAAGCGCCGATTCAACTTCAGTTGTCGATATTCGGTGTCCGGAGACATTCATAACATCATCTACTCGACCAAGAACCCAGAGCGCTTTATCTTCATCAATCTTTGCGCCATCGCCAGCGAAGTAGAGTCCTTTAAATCTTGACCAATAGGTTTCTTTGTAACGTTCCGGTTCTTTCCAAACTCCGCGCAACATCGAAGGCCAAGGTTTATCAATTACGAGATAACCACCCGAGCCTGGGGAAACTTCTTTACCTCCATCATCCACAACTTTGGCGCTAATTCCGGGAAGGGGAAGCATCGCTGAACCAGGTTTTGTTGCTGTAATTCCCGGAAGAGGCGAGATCATGATTGCGCCGGTTTCGGTCTGCCACCATGTATCAACAATGGGGCAATTATTTTTGCCGACAACTTCGCGGTACCACATCCATGCTTCGGGATTGATTGGCTCTCCGACTGAACCAAGGAGACGAAGAGAGGAGAGGTTGAATTTGTTTGGGTGTTCATCGCCCCACTTCATCCAAGTTCTAATGAGCGTTGGCGCGGTATAGAGAATTGTTACTTTGTACTTTTCAATTAACTCAAAAATGCGCCCTTTATGCGGAGTATCGGGGGTTCCTTCATACATAACTTGAGTGGCGCCATTAATCATCGGTCCATAGACGATGTAAGAGTGGCCGGTAACCCAACCAACATCAGCTGTGCACCAATACACATCTTTCTCAGGTTTAATATCAAAAACTACTCGGTGAGTAAAAGCTGCCTGAGTTAGGTAGCCGCCGGTTGTGTGGTGAATTCCCTTCGGTTTTGCGGTAGTTCCTGAGGTGTAAAGAATAAAAAGCGAATGCTCGCTATCGAATCCAATTGCCACATGCTCGGGGCTTTGGCGATCTACTAATTCGTGCCACCAAATATCGCTAGTCCCCATTTTTACATCTTGTTCGGTGCGTTTAACCACTAAGACTTTTTCAACGGTATTTGAACCCTTTAGAGCATCATCAACAATTGGTTTTAGCGCAAAAGCCGAGCCTTTTCTAAAGCCGCCATCTGCAGTAATCACAAGCTTTGCTTCTGCATCCTGAATTCGAGCAAGTAATGAGTCAGCCGAGAAACCACCAAACACAACCGAATGAGTTGCGCCAATTCGCGCACAGGCAAGCATCGCAACGACCGCTTCTGGAATCATCGGCATGTAAATTGCGACTCGGTCACCATTTTTGATGCCAAGCGAAGTAAGAGCGTTGGCCGCCTTCTTAACTTCTTGAAGCATTTGTGAGTAAGTGATTGTTCGGGTATCTCCCGGTTCACCTTCAAAGTAGAACGCGACCCGATCACCGCGACCCTCAAGAACATGTCGGTCAAGTGCGTTATATGAAGCATTTAATTGTCCACCTACAAACCACTTTGCAAATGGTGGCTGCCAATCCAAAACTTGATCCCACTTTTTAAACCAGTGTAAGCGCTCTGCTTGTTTCTCCCAGAAAGCTAAACGATCGCGCTCCGCTTCGTCGTAAATAGAAGCCTTTACATTCGCGCTATCAGAGAACTCTTTTGAGGGCGGGAAGGTTCTAGTTTCACTAAGTAGATTTGAGAGAGATTCGGTCACAAAAGTGAGATTACCAGCGAGAGGCTTTTCCCCACCATAGTCAAAATCTCACATTTGTTCGGTTGCGATAGTTGATAGTTCGCGCCTAGTGATTCAACCAATCAAAGAAAGGGTGGCACTCAATGCTGTATTCGACCTTAAACCTAGGGATCCCCGGACCTATCTGGGAATACATAGTTAGGGTGATTGGATCGGAAGTCTCTCGGACTCTCTTCTCCTTTGTAATTCGCCAACTACTAGCGGTATTTCATCTCTAAGAGTCGGCTCTAGCGCATAGCGAGATTCACGATTTCTCCTGGGCCTCGAGTTATGGTGGAATTTGCCGTAATCCTCGAGGTAGGAGAGTCGTGCCGGCCATAGTTCTGCTTGGTGCTCAATGGGGCGATGAGGGCAAGGGAAAAGCGACTGATCTCCTTGGCGATAAGGTCAAATACGTAGTTCGATACCAAGGTGGCAACAACGCGGGTCACACCGTTGTAATTGGCGAAGAGAAATACGCACTTCACTTACTTCCCTCCGGAATTCTTACTCCTAGCTGTATACCAGTAATCGGTAACGGTGTTGTGATTGATCCAGCAGTACTGCTAGAAGAGATTCGTGGTTTGAATGAACGCGGAGTTGATACCTCAAAGTTAAGGATTTCAACTAATGCGCACCTAATCACGCCGTATCACAGAACAATTGATAAAGTCACAGAGCGCTTTTTAGGTAAATCAAAGATTGGAACGACTGGTCGCGGAATTGGTCCAGCCTATGCAGACAAGATAAATCGCATTGGAATTAGAGTTCAAGATTTATTCGATGAGCCAATTCTCCGTAAGAAACTTGAAGGTGCGCTTCGAGATAAAAACCAGGTCCTCATAAAGGTTTTCAATCGCAAAGGAATTGAAGTCGATGAAGTTCTTAAGGAGTATCTCGAATATGCCGAGGCGCTCAAGCCATACATCGTTGATACTTCACTATTACTAAATGATGCTCTCGGGCGTGGAGAAGTTGTCCTGCTGGAAGGTTCACAGGGAACACTCCTTGATGTTGATCACGGAACTTATCCATTTGTCACATCATCTAATCCAACGGCAGGCGGTGCGTCGACTGGGTCAGGAATTGGTCCCACAAAAATCACGAGAGTGATTGGAATAGTGAAGGCTTATACGACAAGAGTTGGCTCTGGTCCTTTTCCGACCGAGCTCTTTGATGAGGATGGCGAGAAGTTGCGAAGTATTGGTGGCGAGTTTGGAACCACTACCGGAAGATCCCGCAGAACCGGCTGGTATGACGCCCTTATTGCTCGTTACGCTATGAGAATTAACGGTTTGACTGACTTTTTCATTACAAAACTCGACGTGCTCACGGGGTGGGAAAAGATTCCTGTGTGCGTCGCTTACGAGATTGACGGTAAGAGGGTAGGAGAACTTCCAGCTTCCCAATCTGAGTTTCATCACGCAAAACCAATCTACGAATATCTTCCAGGCTGGAGCGAAGACATTTCTCAAGCGCGATCGATGAAGGATCTTCCTGAAAATGCGAGGGCCTATGTGAAATTCCTTGAGGAAGTCTCAGGCGCTCCTATGAGCGCTATCGGAGTTGGTCCTGGTCGAGATCAGACCGTAGTTGTGAGAGATTTACTGCAATGAAACGAGTTCTTGTTGTAGGTGGCGCTGGCTACATCGGAGCTCATGTCTCATTGCTACTTCAAGAATCTGGCTACAGAGTGCGAATCTTTGATGACTTTTCTAATGGTCTTGAGCGTCGAGTAAAGGGCATCTTTGAAGATGTAATCATCGGCGACGTCCTTGATAGAGATGCACTAGTTAGTTCTATGGAAGATGTTGATTCAGTTATTCACCTGGCGGCCAAGAAAGCGGTAGGAGAATCTGTTTCAAATCCCTTGAAATATTATGCAAATAACGTCGGTGGGATCCTAAATCTTTTGGGAGCGATGTCCTATAAGGGCGTAAGGAAGATAGTTTTTTCATCTACCGCAGCTGTTTATGCGCCAAGTGAAAAGAGCGCTATTGAGGAGTCTGATCCTGTGATTCCACTCTCTCCTTACGGTGAAACTAAATTACTTTCTGAGAAATTAATAAGTAGAGTTGCTGAGGCAGAAGATTTTTCTGCAATCTCCCTTAGGTATTTCAATGTTGTGGGCTCCTCGAGACCTGAATTTGGAGATAACTCAAAAGATAATTTGGTTCCAAAAGTGTTTGCCGCCTATAAAGATTCTAGGCGCCCAGAGATTTACGGTGACGATTATCCAACCAAAGATGGCACATGCATAAGGGATTACATCCATGTCGGAGATCTTGCAGAAGCCCATCTACTTTCATTAAAAGCTATTGAAAGCAAGCGAATAGATGAGGTTTATAACGTTGGCTCGGGAAGTGGTTACTCGGTTAAAGAGATGATCGAACAAATTTCAATCACTATGGGAGTCGACTTGAATCCTCTTGTAGTTGGACGTCGGGATGGCGATTCACCGCAACTAATTTCTTCTATAACCAAGATTGAGAGAGATTTGGGATGGAAGCCAAGATCGAACTTGAAAGAGATGATTGACTCTTCTTGGGAAGCAGAAAAGGCGCTTTCGCAATGAGCCTTCTGGGAGAGAGATACGCAAGTAAGGGAATGCTGGAGATTTGGTCTCGAGAAAGCAAAGTAATGATGGAGAGAAAGCTTTGGATTTCGGTTATGAAAATCCAAGCTCAATTAGGTCTTTCGATACCTACTTCTACTATCTCGGATTATGAAAAGGTCTTAAAGCAAATTGATCTAGAGTCAATAGATTCAAGAGAAATCGAATTGGGTCATGATGTAAAGGCGAGAATTGAGGAATTCAACGCCCTTGCTGGCCACGAAAAGATTCATCTCGGAATGACTAGTCGGGATCTGACTGAGAATGTGGAGCTAGTCCAAATCAAGCAGGCGCTTAACTTAGTGTTATCAAAGTCGAGAGTACTTCTTCTTAAGTTAGCGGATAAAGCAGAATCTCTAGCCACGGAATTGATTGTTGCGCGGACTCATAACGTGCCAGCCCAATTAACAACTTTGGGAAAGAAATTTGCAACATGGGCTGAAGAATTAGAGCTTGCTGAGGCGAACCTTGAAAACCTAGTTTCGCGCCTTCCAATCAGAGGTATCCATGGCGCAGTTGGCACAAATTTGGATATCACTGAATTGTTAGGTAACAACGCAAATGCTTTAAATGAAGCGCTTAAAGCAGAGCTGGGATTTGATCAGCAATTTAATGCCCCATCCCAGGTCTATCCAAGATCTCTAGATTTTGAAGTTATATCTGCCTTATTCCAACTTGTTGCCGCCCCAAGCACAATCGCCACCAATATCAGACTTATGTCGGGTCTTGGGATTGCCTCCGAAGGATTGCCAAAAGGTAAGACTGGTTCATCCGCAATGCCACACAAAATAAATCCAAGATTAAGTGAGCGAGTTAATTCAATCGCTTCGATTCTAAAGGGTCACTTAATGATGGTTGCCGATTTATCTGGCTCTCAATGGAACGAAGGCGATGTCTCATGCAGCGCTCTTAGGCGCGTGGCGCTACCAGATGCCTTCTTTGCTACTGATGCAATTCTAGAGATTATGATTCAACTTCTAGATAAATTGGAATTTAATCGTGAGAAGATAAAAAGAGAAATTGATGAACTACTTCCTGAGATTTCGAGCTCGACTATCTTGATGCTAGCGGTAAAGAAAGGCGTTGGGAGAGAAGTAGCGCATAAAGCGATTAAGGAATATTCCCTAAATAGAAAGAATGAAGGGGATTTTTTCAATCTTATTGTTGAGGATAAGACTCTCCAGATTGATCGTGCAGAGATTGAAGATTTGAGAAGTAATCCAAGCAAATTAGCTGGTGATGCCGGCTCTCAAGCGTCAATTATCGCAAAGCGCATTAAAAGCAGACTCTCGGGTAAGACCGACTTAGCTGATTTCTCGCCCTCTACTTTGCGTTAATGACCTAAAATCCCGCTATGCCAAGTAAGTCAGTAGCCACAGAAAAGTCACAGCTAAAGCTTCGTAAGCGCTTGCTTCTTATTCCAGTATTCGCACTCTTGATAAAACTTTCGATAATTTCGAGAATTCAAGGCTTTGATTGGTTTTCGGCTGCTGGTGGGGATCTTGTCAAAGGGCTAGGGCTCCTGCTTGATAACAATTACATCCCCGCAAATGCTTGGTACGGGGCCGATGGCGAGAATTACATTCGCGGTCTCCAAGGGTTAGCACGAGATGGATTCTTCTCGACGGATGGAAAGCTGAGTTATTGGCCAGCCGGTTACCCACTTCTAATGTGGCCTTTGCTAATTGCATTTAAAGGTGCATTTTTTGGCGCTCTAGCCTTCATGCAGAGCCTTTTATATGCCTTCGCATGCGCTTTCTTTGTTGATGAGCTGACGAGAACGCGACTAAAGAAGTTCGCGGTAATCACGGCTCTCCTGCTCACATTTAACCCCACCTTGGCGCTGAACACGATTGCAGTTGGGTATGAGTTACCAGCAGTGGCTCTATCTCTCATCGCTCTCGCCGCAATGATGAGAAGTTTTAGGCTCTCCAAGAGTTCTCCGCTGACGGTTGAGAATTTGGTGGCAAATAGCTCATTCCTGCTGGCAACTTTCATGCAGCCACGTTTAA
>Ga0194133_10007845_pt1 | contig 12653 bp, 10 predicted proteins | sample TA2KigOf40mmetaG_FD_155448 | JGI IMG/M metagenome (GOLD analysis project Ga0194133, IMG submission 155448) | Freshwater microbial communities from Lake Tanganyika, Tanzania - TA2015055 Kigoma Offshore 40m | ecosystem: Environmental > Aquatic > Freshwater > Lake | place: Tanzania: Lake...
CCCTCCGGGCTCCTTCCGCAGCCCCGGAATCGTGTTTGTTTTCTCTCGACATCGAACATCTCCTTTCGAACATTTTCTCTATGAAATGTCCCAGGGAGCTGTCCATCAAAATCGCGGAGCGGGAGACACAAGGAAGAGACCACTGAAACTTCACATGCAAATTTGAATGAGCGAGTCGAATCCAAGCTGCGACTGTGACAAGAAAAAAGTAGCAGGGGGCCGGACTTTGGCCTAGAGAACCGTCGGCCAGATTTCAAGCTCGGGAATGGCTGCGCGGGGGTGTAGTTTCGCGACGCCGTAAATCATCTCAGCCACATCCTCGGGCTGCAGGGCCTTACCCAGTGTTTCTGCGTCGGGCTTCACGGGTCGCTTCTCCATCAATTCGGTGTCGACAAGGCCAGGGCACACCACGCAAGTGCGGATCCCATGCTGGCGCTCTTCCTGACGAATGGCAAGCGCCAATCCGAACATCCCGCGCTTGGAAGCCTGATAGGCAGCACCCGAAACGTCGGCATACTTTCCGGAGATCGAGGATACGTAGATCAGGTGTCCTTTGCCGGCCGTGCGCATCGCCGGCAACAATGCGGCGGTCAACGAAAACGCCCCGTTCAAATTCACTTCGAGGAGTTCGTTCCAGATCTCGCGCGTGAGCCGTGTCATCACCCGGTTCGGCGTGTTGGTTCCGGTAACGTAAACCATCACGTCTACACCGCCCAACTTCGCGACGGCATCCGCCGCTAGTGCTTCCATCGACTCGTGGCTGGAGGCATCGCTGGTTCCATAAACCAGGGTGTGGCCCTCGGCCGCCATTTCTTTGGACAAGGCCTCAAGCCTTTCGGCTCGCCTCGCGCTGGCGTAAACACGTGCCCCATCTCGGGCAAACATCTTGGCAGCTTCGCGGCCAATGCCGCTCGATGCGCCAACAACCAATACTCGTTCGTCTTTCAGTGAAACTGGCACCCTCAACGTATATCATCGTTACATCCCTATGTCTCAGCCCTCGCTGATCTTCGATGCCCATCTCGACCTATCCATGAACGCCATGGAATGGAACCGCGATATCCGGCTGCCTCTTGTCGAAATCCGCCGCCGCGAGCTCGGCCTCAAAGATCTTCCCGACCGTGGCAACAACACCGTCTGCCTGCCGGAAATGCGGCGTGGCCGGATCGGCCTTTGCGTGGCCACGCAAATCGCTCGCTACTCTACACGTTTCAGCAAACTGCCCGGCTGGCAAAGCCCCGAACAAGCGTGGGCTCAAACCCAAGGCCAGCTTGCCTGGTACCGCACGATGGAGCAAGCTGGCGAGCTTGTGCAACTTCGCACCTGGCAAGATGTGAGCGCTCACGCGAGCCTCTGGCGGAATTCCACCAATCCCGGCAAGCTCCCGATTGGCTATTTGCTGAGCCTTGAAGGTGCAGATTCGATCCTCTCGCCCCGACACTTGGAACAAGCTCGCGAAAGCGGGCTGATCGCTCTTGGGCCGGTTCACTATGGCCCCGGCGTCTATGGCCACGGCACCGACGACGAAGGCCCCTTAACGGCGCGTGGGCACGAGCTACTCAAGCAAATGGAGGAACTGCATATCATCCTCGATGCCACTCACCTTTGTGATGAGTCTTTCTGGGATGCACTTGCCAGGTTCCGCGGCCCCGTGTGGGCTTCGCATCACAATTGCCGCGCGCTTGCCGATTGGAACCGACAACTCTCTGACGACCAGATTCGCGCTCTGATTGAACGCGGCGCCGTGATCGGTATGGCCTTTGACGCGATCATGATGGTTCACAACTGGGTTCATCACAAGTCGAAAGCATCTGACTTCGGCCTCAAGATGGAGAAGATCTGCGACCATATTGATCACATCTGCCAGATCGCGGGTAATGCCAAACACGTCGGCATCGGCACCGATCTCGACGGAGGCTACGGTACCGAGCAAACACCGATGGATCTGAATTCCATCGCCGACCTTGGCTCGCTTGCCGAGCCCCTCGCGGCACGCGGCTACAAGCCCGCTGACATCGATAACATCTTCGCCGGCAACTTCCTGCGCTTCCTCAAAGATCACCTCAAGTGAGCCAACCCACACGCATCCGCTACGCCCTGCTTGGGGTCGCTACAGCCAACGCATTTCTGCTTTATCTCGATCGGATCTGCATGAGCGCTGTGGTGCAATCCTCAAGCTTTCAGGCTGAACTCAACCTCACGCGCGAATCGACTGGCGACATCCTCGCCACATTTTTCTTTGCTTATGCTCTTGGGCAACTACCTGCCGGCTATCTTGCTGACCGCTTCGGCCCACGGAAGATGTTAGTTACCTATATCCTGCTCTGGAGCCTGGCGACAGCAGTCACGGGGCTCACTTCAACACTGTTTGCCATGCTTGCGATCCGCGCCGCCTGCGGCCTTGCTGAAGCAGGAGCATACCCTGCGAGCGGATTGCTGATCTCGCGCTGGTTTCCATACTCGCACCGGGCTCGGGCCAATAGCGTCGTTGCCTTTGGCGGCCGTATCGGCAATGCAATCGCCCTCTGGCTGACCGCACTCGCTATCGCCTCGTTCGGTTCCTGGCGTCCTGTGTTGCTCGTATACGGCATTGCCGGTCTTGGCATGGCTGCGCTCACCCACGTTGTCTTCCGCGACCAACCCGCGCAACACCCCTGGGTCAACGATGCGGAGCGCACTCACATCGGGCCGCCTGCGCCTTCACGTCGAGTGACGTTCCCGATTCGAGAACTGATTCTACACCCCGGGCTCTGGTTGTTGAACATCGGCATGTTGGGCCTCAACTTCGGCTGGGCCTTTCTGATGACCTGGCTGCCGACCTACATGGTAGAAGTGCGAGGCCTCGATCAAATTACGGCCAGTCGCAACGTCTCGATCGCTCTGGCCTCAGGCATGGCCGGCATGTTGTTCGGAGGCTGGTGGTGCGATCAGCTTACCGATCGGTTCGGCCCGAAGTGGGGGCGACGCCTCCCGTTCATCACAGGTTGCACTTTCGCTGCGCTGGCCTACCTCATTTGCCCCATGCTTCCCAATCCAGCCATGATCACCGTTGCTTGCGCCGTGGTGGCCTTCGCCGCAGATAGTGTCATGCCAACCGTGTGGTCTTTGGCGCAGGATATCGGGGGAGCCAATGTCGCTTCCACTATGGCTTGGTCCAATATGTGGGGCAACTTTGGAGCTTCGATGGTTGCAAAGCTGATCCCGATCATCCTCGCCACGACGTGGCACCGAAAGGATTGGAGCGAGGTCTTCTTACTGTGCGCTCTCGCGTTTCTGCTTTTCGCCGCCTGCTCTCTATTTATCGACAGCACAAGGAAACTGGAATGTTCTCCCGACGCCACCTCTTCTTAACTCCCTTCTCACTGCTGGCCCAGCAGCCGCGCGAGATCCGTCTCATCTCGGCAGCACCGAGCCCTTACACGCAACGCCGGGATTCGTTTCGCGCTGGCGCGGGCATCCTGCTTTGCCTGCGCCGCCTGATCAAAGAACACAACCTCCCGCTCATCGCTACTTACTATGATTCGGCGCCGATTCTGGTCCAACCGGCCGAAGTGAAGAAGCTTCTCCCCGGGGCGGCCGCTCTCCTGATTGGCACGTCCGTGTGGGCACAAGGTCCGTCTTCGATTTCGCGGACTTTCTTCGAGGCGATCAATACCGAGTCGATTGCGGGAGTTGCGGCCTCCACCTGGGTGACATCTGGCGGTGCGCATACAGGAACCGCGACGGCGCACGACTCTAATCTTTCGACACTTCGCGGCATGGGTGCGGCTACTTTCACGTTCGGCCAGAAGCAAATAATCTTCACTACTGACGAACGTCTTGACGGAAGTAAACCCGGCGAGTTCACGCTGCTCGACTTGTGGTTTATGGACGGCCTTGCCAAAGCCGCGATCGTCAACGCTCTCCATCTCGGCAATCCTCAAGCGGCGGGTGAGCTTTGGAAGAAGCTCGACTTAAGCCCGATCTACTATCGCGGCTTCTTTCCCAAATCAGCCGAAGCCCTTGCACCGCGCTTTGAGGAAATTCGTAAGCAGATCAACGCACCCGCCAAAACCCTCGACGGTCTAACCAGCAAGCTCCCGTAAGAGAGGCAAGGCCCGGAGCCGCTTGCCGGTGATGGCCGCAATTGCGTTGGCTAAGGCTGGAGCAATCGTCGTGATCGGCGATTCGCCAGCGCCCGCTGGCTTCACGTCTCGTCGATCGATGAGGATCGTCTCAATCTGCGGGATGTCACTCATCCTCGGCACTCAATATCGCGACAGCCGATTGTTTACGATTCGAGTTCCATCGTGCTCTATGCGTTCAAACAAAGCCCCACCCAATCCCTGCACAATCGCGCCCTCCACCTGATTCCGCAGGTTTCCCGGGTTCAGGATCGCCCCGCAATCAAAGACGCAAACAACACGGCGCAGCTTGATCTTCTCATCGATTTCGACGAACAGACTCAGTCGGGCGTCCTTTTCGAGATTGCAGGCAATGTCGCCCTTGCGCTTCTTCCAACCGAACTTCTCTGCACCGCGCGTGAGAACCTCTTTCAACCGCGCATCCTTCAGATTCTTGAGCCGGCACTCATGCGGATCTTCCCCAGCCAATAGAGCGAGTTCATCGATATGGCTCTCGCGCGCGAAGTTGTTCGCCACCGCGGCCAGCGACCGGTAAGACCCTTCCTTCAACACCGCCTTGGACTTGTGAAATCCGCAGTAGAAATTGTCGACATCATATGGCAAGCCCAGCGAGGAAGCTCCTGAGTTGTAGTTGTGAAAGTCCCAATGCACGATGCGACCCGCAGCATCGATGCCGCTCGCAACGTCGATCACACCTGCAGGCCGGAAGTAGGCGCGCTCGAACTCTTCTTCCCTGCTCCAGGCAAGGCGCACGGGCGCTTGCGCCAGCTTTGCGATCCTCGCTGCTTCGAGCTCGCACTCACCGCGTTGCCTGCCGCCGTAGCCGGAGCCCGGATCGATCGTCCGGACAGTCACCTTCGCTTCTGCCATGCGGAAATGCTGGCTTAACTCGCGCCTCACCAGAAACGGAGCTTGTGACCCGCTCTTGACACGCAAGCGTTCTCCGGTCCATCGCGCCACCGCTGCCCATGGCTCAAGAGGCACTTGCGCAATGTTGGCCACACGGTATTCGGCCTTGAGCTTTTTCGCCGCCAGGCTTAGGCCCACTTCCAAGCTTCCGCGCGAGACAATCCCGGGGTATCTTGCGCCCGGTACCAGCACCGGCGCTTCGGCATTGGCCCGAAAGTCGGGTTTCTCGATTGGCACATCGCTCCAGACGGCTTTCACCTTCGCGGCGGCAGCTTCGGCCTCACGCATTGTCGGTGCCACGACTGCGAGCAAGTCGCCTTCTTTGACAATCTTCACTTCCGGCGGTGCCGAAAAACTGACCAGCTTCGCGCGGTACGCCTCCGGCCTGACGATCTTTGCAGCCATGACGCCCGCGGGCATCCAGTCGCTGGCAAACTTCTTGGCCCCGGTCACGATGGCTCGCGCATCCAGGGAGGGTATGCTTGTTCCAAGTGTGGTCCAGTCTTTTGGGTCGCGCACCTTACCCTTCGCGGCTGCAGCACGAACGAGCGGTACGGTCTCCGGAGTCAAACTGCTGGCCCAGGTACCCCCATCATCCGGGCACGTATCCGTATTGCCCATCTCAACGCGAACCCGGTCGACAGGGATTCCCATCTCTTCGGCTACGCACTGCGCTATGAGCGTGCGTGAGCCTTGCCCTAACTCGACCTTGCCGGTCTTCACCAGTACTTTGCCATCGGGCAACGTTTCAAGCCGCACCACTGGCTTGCGGGCCGCGACGACATCGTCTTCTTCCTGCCAGGAATGCAAAGGCTCAACGACAACCACAGTGAAGCCAACCCCAAACAGTTGGACGACCTCCCGCCTCGTTCGCAATCGCTCGGCGATCTCTGCCACGTAAGCCTGCTTGAGGTTCATCGCTTGCCTCCACGTGCGGCCAACTCGACCGCAGCTACGATGCGCGGATACGTGCCGCAACGACAGATATGCGCATCGAGATTTTGCCGGATGGCTTGCTCGCTGGGTTTCGGGTTTTTGGCTAGTAATGCGACCGCACCAAGAATCATTCCCGGGGTGCAATACCCACATTGAAAGGCTTCTTCCGAGACGAATGCCTCCTGCACGGGATGCAACTTGCCTTCACGTTCCAACCCTTCGATCGTGGTGACAGCACGCCCGGCAACATCCTTCACCCGAATCAAGCAAGCCCGCTTTGCTACTCCATCTACAAGTACTGTGCAGGCTCCGCAAGTGCCTTCTCCACAGCCGTACTTTGCTCCCGTCAAGCCCATCCGTTCGCGCAACAACCAGAGCAAATTCTCATCAGCCCCAGCCTCAATCTTTTACTTGATTCCGTTTACGGCAAGCTCATAGGTAGGCATGTCCTCAGTATCTCACCCGGTTTCGTGCAGAACCTTGAAGATCGCCGCTCCATAGCGCGTGACAAATCGAGGAGTGATCCCGGCAACTTCAAGCAATTCTGCGGTGGTCTCTGGCCGGTTTTCTGCTAGCGCATTGAGAACGCGATCCGCCATGACACGGAAGGCGGGAACACCCTCTTTCTTGGCCTGAGCCAGACGCCACTTTTTCAATGTTTCCACCATAGGGTCGTGTGGCTTGAGCGTCTTCGCTTTCGCAGCTTTCTTCTTCGCCCTTGCTGGTTTCTGATTGGTCGTGGAAACTTCGCGGAGCAACAACGTGTATTCATCCGGTTCGGCACCTGGCAACACACGGCGAAACGGAATGGCTTTACCGTCTTTCTGAAACACGTCATCCTTAAGCTCGATGACCCCGGCCCGCGACATCCCCGCGAGGAGCTCTTCAAATTGATTGCGCGAGTCGCCACTTACTGGCTCGCTGGGGAACAAGGCCCCAAACAGCTTCCCAGTTGAAGTACCTCCGCTTTGTTTGACGCGAGCCAACACTTGTTCGGCGAGCTTCATCTCAGAAGCATTTGCTTTGCGAAACTGCTGCGCCTCGCAATCCTCGGGATTACAAAAGTCGCAAATGCCGCAAGGCTCAAGCGCCCCATACTTGTCGCCGAAGTGAGCCACCAGAGCGCACATCCGGCATTCGCTCGATTCCGCAAACCGCACCATCGCCTTCAAGCGTTCTTGCGTCTGCGCAATTTGCGCCCCGTAGAGCCGCCGCCACTCGCCATTACCGAGCGTGACGTTTTCGGCATAGTCCATTGCCGCCCCGCCGTGGATCCAGAGCTTTTCGAGAGCCTTGTCGAACTCTTCCTGTTCCATGCGCACCCGGCTCCAAAGATCATCCTTGGCGATCGCATCCTCTCCCAACAAGGCGAAGATCTTCTCAAGGATTTTGGCGTCGGGATAGTCACGTTCGTGAAACCAGTCATGCGTGCGCCGGTCTGCATAAGAGTGCATGAGGACTGCTCTCGAGAGCTTTCCGTCGCGGCCAGCGCGGCCAATTTCCTGGTAGTAGCCTTCGACACTGCTCGGCAGGGCGAGGTGGACAACCGTTCGAACATCGGCCTTGTCGATCCCCATTCCAAATGCAATCGTCGCGACGATCAAGTCGAGCTTGCCGTCGAGAAAACCTGCCTGAACACGAGCCCGCGCTTCAGCCGTCATTCCGGCATGATAGGCCGCTGCTTTCAAAACGGGCTTCAAGACGACGGCCATCTCTTCAGCCTTGGCGCGCGTCGGAGCATAGACGATGGCAGGTCTGCGACCGTCATCTGCGAGCAATCGCTTCACCAGAGACTCCCGCTCGCCGGGGGGTGCTTCCATCACTTCAATCGCGATGTTTTGCCGCCGGAATCCCCGGATGAAACGGCCGCCGTCACCCAACCCCAATTGCTCGACGATATCCTTCTGCACGATCGGGGTTGCTGTCGCGGTGAGTGCGATCACGGGTGCGGGCCGCAGGGCAGGCAGATACTGGCCAAAGGTGCGATAGTCGGGCCGGAAGTCGTGGCCCCACTGGGAAATACAATGCGCCTCGTCCACGGCGACCAGAGTTGGCTTGCGCTTGGCGAGCATTTCGGGGAAGCCGGGCACCTTCATCCGCTCGGGCGCGACAAAGAGAAATTGGAGTCGTCCAGCCAGGTAGTCAATGCAAGCCTGCCGAGAGTCTGCCCGATCTCTGCCGGAGTGGATGCGATCCACGCGCAAGCCCATCTGCTTCAACTTCGCGACTTGATCCTCCATGAGCGCGATGAGAGGCGAGATGACTAGCGTAGTGCCGCCGCGGGCGAGGCCGGGTAACTGATAGCAGAGTGACTTCCCTGCCCCGGTTGGCATTACCAGCAGCGCATCACCGCCTTCGACAACACGCTGGCAGACCTCTTCCTGACCTGGCCTGAACTCACTGAAGCCGAAGCACTCCTTTAAGATCGCGCCTTGTTCGGCTGGGATCACTGGGGCCTCTGCCACTGCCGGGGCTGGCGCGTCTCCGACCTTGCCCACCACTTCTTTCACATAGTCTTCGATTCCGCGCAAGAACTCGTCCAAATGCGCTTCACCGCGTTCCATCCTCTTGAGGTAAGCCTCCCATTGGCCAGTCATTGCCGGGCTCTTGACTTCGGGATGAACGATTTCGATGAGGTGAATTCCCTTGGGTGTAGCCGCCAGTGTCTTGGCCTGGCGTTCGATGTACCCGCGCTCGAGCAGGACCTCGATGATATTCGCTCGGGTCGCGGGCGTTCCGAGCCCGTTTTCTTTCATCGCGTCAGACAACTCGGCATCGTCGAGCGTTTTGCCCGCAGTCTGCATTGCGGTCAAGAGGGTGGCGTCGGTGAAACGCTTGGGCGGACGTGTCTTCTTGAGCGTCGAATCCACCTTCACAACCAACTGATCTTGGCCTTGCGCAAGCTCGACTGGCAGCACCGTTTCGGCCGTTTTGTCTTTCTTGTCCGTCACCACGTCCAAGACCTTCCAGCCCATTTGCCGCACGATCGTGCCAGTGGAGTGATAAGTGTCGCGGATCTCGGCGTTGACGATTTCGGTGATCACCGTTGTGACCTCAGTGATGTAGTCGTCGTGCCAGGCCATCAACAACCGGCGGGCGACGAGGTCGTAGATGCGGCGCTCGTCTTCGCTCAGCTTCACTCTCGAAGGAGAGGTCGCCGTTGGAATGATCGCGTGGTGGTCGCTGACCTTCGCATCATTCACATATCGACCCGACAGAGCGCGCTCTCCGCTGCCTTGGGCGACCAAACCCGGATACTCCGGTGCGATGGCCTTCACAGCTTTGCCGATTCCGGCGGCAACGGTCTTCGACAGATAGCGCGAGTCGGTTCTTGGATAAGAAATCAGCTTGTGGGATTCGTAGAGCTGCTGCGCAAGATCGAGTGTCTTCTGAGCGCTGAAGCCATAAAGACGGTTGGCATGCCGTTGCAATTCGGTGAGGTCATAGAGCAACGGCGCAGCCATCTTCTTGGCCTCGGCTTCGAGAGAGGCAATCTTCGCCTTGCCTGTCTTGGCGCGAGCTGCAATCTCTTTGGCAGGCCCGGGGTCGGCAGGCAGCCGCATGGCCTGTTGCAGATTTTCTCCAGGGCCAAACCAGGTCCCGACGTAGGTGGGCTTTCCGGAGACGCCTACTGGAGAGAAGGTCACAGCTACTTCACGATATTCTTCCGGCACGAAGGCCTGAATCAAAAGCTCGCGTTCCACCACCATGGCAAGAGTGGGTGTCTGTACGCGGCCCACCGATAAGGTCTCCTCCGAGCCGATCGAGTAGGCCCGGGAGAGGTTCATCCCTACAAGCCAATCCGCGCGGGAGCGGCCTCGTGCCGCGTCGGCCAAGCCGTCATATTTGGCTGACTGCTCCAGCTTCGAAAAGCCGGTTTCGATCGCATCAGCAGTCAGCGAAGAGATCCAGAGTCTTTCGACAGGTTTGTCGGCACCGGCTGCTTCATAGATGTACCTAAAAATCAGTTCTCCTTCTCGGCCGGCGTCCGTGGCGCAAATGATCTTGTCCACTTTGGGCGAGGTGAGAATTTTCTTTACTGTCTCGAACTGGTCCTTGGTTTTGTCGTAGACGACGAGAGGCCAATCGGCCGGAAGCATCGGCAGCAAATGCCTGCGCCACTGCTTCCATTCGGGGCGAATTTCATGAGGCTGTGCGAGCGAAACCAGATGCCCGATGGCCCAGGTAACGATGTGTTCCTTGCCATGCAGGAACCCATCTCCCTTCTGGTCGGCGCCCAATACCCTGGCGATATCGCGGGCCACACTCGGTTTCTCAGTTACGACAGCGGTTAACGGCAAGCTTAACCATTTTCACAGAAGTTTTGCGACTCGATGTCCATTCTCTTGAATGAGTTAGCAAAACCAAAAAAAGCGGGGCGATGGCGCAATGCCAGGATTTGGCGAGGGCATTCGAGGCCACAGGAAATGATTCTTCAAAGCAGATGAATCGTCGTCGATACGATGACTAACCCGCCGTGGAGCCGACGCAGGCACCGCACCCTGTTGTGACTCAAACAGATTGCCCGAAAAGGAGAAGTTTATGAACTTCTTGTTTCTTGGTTGTATCAATTTTTTTATGATCAGCTCGACAGGACTTCAAGCGCAGATGAGACTGCACTCGGACGACTCGCGAAGTACACTCTCAGGTCGAGTACAGTCGCCCGGTTCTTCCGATTTGAACCGGTTGCGAATCCAGATCGCAGAAATTGGCGAACGCAGAATACTGTCTGAAACGAACCCGAACTCACAAGGTAGTTTTGAGTTGCCGGTGCCCAGAAATGGGGTTTATGAACTGCGAGTGGTGAGTTCGACCTCCACTGTGATTCATTCTCAATCCGTCACGATGCCCTGCTTCAACGAGTTGACGATCGACTTGAGCAACGCCTCCAACGGGTACTCGGCAAGCTCTTCGGTTTCTCTGAGCCGACTGCAGCATAAGACACCGAAAGGGGCTGTGAAGCAATTTGACCTTGCCATCCGCGCCTCAGCTGACGGCAACTCAGGTAAGGCGATTGCCCACCTGGAAAAGGCAATTGAGATCGATCCCAGCTACTTCGAGGCGATCAACAACCTTGGCGTGCAATACGTGCGGGAGAACCGTTTAGAGGATGCCTTGCGACAGTTCGCGCGAGCTGTCGAAATCGACCCGGCCGATCCGTTGGTAGAGACGAATCTGGCGTACAGTCAGATCCTGCTGAAGCGCTTTGCCGAAGCTGAAGAATCCGCGCGAGCTGCTGTGCGAGGTGATGGGTCGTCGGCACGGGCGCGATTCTATCTGGCGATTAGCCTGCTTGAACAATCGAAACCACGCAAAGAAGTGATCTTTCACTTGAGCAAGGCCAGCCCACAACTGGAGGTAGCGAGGCGGTTGTTGGAAGACTTGCAGAAGGAAGCTAAATTTACCAAATAGTGGTTGAGTGGAGGGGGTGGTGCGCCCGACAAGATTCGAACTTGTGGCCTTTTGCTTCGGAGGCAAACGCTCTATCCGGGCTGAGCTACGGGCGCATATGGCTTAACTTATTGATTCTACAAAACCTCAATCATCCATTGCAAGCGCCGATCAGGACGGCAAGGCGCTTACTTTGGGGGATTCTTTGCCGTAGCCAACTAAATCGGCCCCGTCAATGGCCTCCCGTTTCAATGATAGCGCCTCCACCGCCGTTCGTTTGGCCTCCATGCGAACGTGTGAATAGCGCTCCAGCATCGCCCGGGAAACGTGCCCCATGATCGACATCATTCCAAACTCAGAAACTCCCGCCTCGGCCATCTTGGTACAGGCCGAGTGGCGAAGATCATGGATTCGGCAAGATAGCCCCGCTTCCTCTCGGACTGTCTCCCACGATGCCCGTATGCTCACCATCCGGCGCGTGTTGTCGTAGCGGCCCCTAACCTTGCGGCTCTTCACGCTTTGGATGGCCTGGAATCCGCTTCTTGATAGACTCATTGTGCACAATCCATTAGTCTCATGCTGGCTTTGGATGGCCTGGAATCCGCTTCTTGATAGACTCGCCGGTAGTCACGGAGATCCTGAAGGCTGGGCTTTGGATGGCCTGGAATCCGCTTCTTGATAGACTCTCTTTGTCTCGCCGCACTACATGCTGAAGGCTTTGGATGGCCTGGAATCCGCTTCTTGATAGACTCCGCTTGGTTTTGGCGACTTTCAACCCTACGCTTTGGATGGCCTGGAATCCGCTTCTTGATAGACTCAATAGAGCCCAAAGTCACATTCGAGCGGTGGCTTTGGATGGCCTGGAATCCGCTTCTTGATAGACTCGGAAAAGCTGCTAAGCGTTGCGCCTAATCCGCTTTGGATGGCCTGGAATCCGCTTCTTGATAGACTCATTTCCGTTGGCTCGCACTTCAAACAAGCGGCTTTGGATGGCCTGGAATCCGCTTCTTGATAGACTCACGCTGGGGCATGAAGGACGACGACGCTCGCTTTGGATGGCCTGGAATCCGCTTCTTGATAGACTCACCCTCGACCATTTGCGGGAGCACTTACACGCTTTGGATGGCCTGGAATCCGCTTCTTGATAGACTCTCCACCGCCACGCGTTCAGCAATGGGTGAAGCTTTGGATGGCCTGGAATCCGCTTCTTGATAGACTCGCTGGGAACTGCGTCATCACGAATGGTCGTGCTTTGGATGGCCTGGAATCCGCTTCTTGATAGACTCAGCAAGC
>Ga0194133_10007846_pt1 | contig 12653 bp, 11 predicted proteins | sample TA2KigOf40mmetaG_FD_155448 | JGI IMG/M metagenome (GOLD analysis project Ga0194133, IMG submission 155448) | Freshwater microbial communities from Lake Tanganyika, Tanzania - TA2015055 Kigoma Offshore 40m | ecosystem: Environmental > Aquatic > Freshwater > Lake | place: Tanzania: Lake...
AATTAACAGCCCTCTGTTTTGCAATCTCAGTAACCCCAGATACCACTTTAGGAGTGGAGGTTAAATTCCAAAGTTTATTAGTTGGATCGATTCGCTCGGGAGAGAACGCTACATCTACTTGCTTAGGAGAGAAGCCAGTTCCCTGAAGAAGTTTGGGTAGTAAAAAATTTCGAGTAGTTCCTGGTTCCACTGTGGATTCTAAAATTACCAAAGATCCTGGACTTAAATATTTTGAAACTTCTGAGATTGCATTAATTACGTACGACAGGTCGGGTTTTCTATTAACATCTAAAGGTGTTGGAACGCAAATTAACACTATCGCTGAGTCCTTAATTTTAGAATAATCCTTAGATATGCAATAGTGGCCAGATTTAATTTGGTTCAAAAGCCTCTCGCTGGATATATCTTCAATAGTGCTGTTCCCAGATTTGATCTCTTGAATCTTGCGCTCGTCTAAATCTATTCCTGTAACTAAATATCCTGATTCTGCAGCATGTATTGATAAAGGTAAGCCAACATACCCTTGACCAATTACAGATATCTTGGTACCCAAGTTAAGTCAATTCCCTTATAGCTTCATCTGCAATTTCAGTGTTTGAAGCGAAATTCAAGATTTTTTCTTTCATATTAACCATTTTAACGAGATCGCCTTTTTGTTTATAAATTAAGCCCATCTCAAAGTAATTGATTGCGTTCCACGGATCAAGTATTACAATTAACTCTCGATACTCAAGTTCGTTATCTGAATTTTTCTTGATTTTTTCATACTCTATTAACCAACGTAAATAATCCAGATTTCTAGGGTCTTTTTTATGTAAGCTTAATACAACCTTATGACTGGCTTCGATATCACCCATATCCACCATATATAACGAAACCAATAACTTATAATAAGGATCAGCAATTGGATTGCTTACTACTTTATCTGCATAATTTGACACTATCGGCTTATTTGCAGGAATACCAGGATCAGCATACGTGTTTGCAAGAAATGTATCTGTTTCAATCCTGTGCAAATTATATGAAAATATCAGTATAGGAATCAAAAACAATATAGACATGGTGGGTTGATAAAGACTTGGTGTGTTTTTCTTAACCAATCTATCCCTGCCGTTGATTTCTATTTTGTTAACGCCTAAAGAATTTAGGTTAACTCCTAAAATACATCCTCCAATAAGCCAGCCCCAAATAGAGATTCCAATATTATCTATTGAGATCAAAGATTGTGCTTGGAATCCAATCCAAGTTGCCAAAAACATAAGATTAAATCTTTGTGAGTTTCCACTGGTTAGTTGAATATTTCGGATACCAGCAAAAAAAATCAGTGCCAACAACACAAGATAGGTCAACCCAACAAACAATCCACCAGTACTGAACAATTGAAGGTAAACGTTGTGGGCATTACTGCTAGTAATATCAAATCCATATTTTAATGGGTAGCCTGATTCCCTGAATTGTTTAAAGTATGCTCCATATCTATCCAAACCAACACCAGTCAATGGTTTATCTAAAAACATCTCCCATGCAGCTCTCCAATAATAACCTCTAACAGTTACTGAACTCTTGTAAAGGAGCGATGAAAGTGGTCCAATTTGGAGCATTCCAAGAATTGCCAATGCTGTAACAACTAATAATGTAAACATCACGGGAATTCTAAAATTTCTAAAATTCATGAAGATTAGAACAGTGAAATAAAATAATATAGCAAATGAAATTACTAATAATCCTTGTCGGGATTGCGATACTACAATCAAGTAGAGTGAAACAAAGATTTGACAGGCAGCTACTGTTTTATACAGTTTCGAAAACTCATTATTAAAAAGTGAGAACAGAGCAATAATACTTATTAGAGCCAACAGCGATGCGGCAAAATTCGGATTACCAACTGTTGCGATCATTGAGTTATATGGGTTGTTCCAAGATACAAAATCATTTCCAGTAATCTGCATTAATCCATATGAGCAGAGTATAATTCCCACTATTATCGCACTTTTTAAGACTCTTAAAGCGTAATAATAATTAACTGATGTCATGCAAAATATCAGAACTATAGTTAGAGCAAAATAAGATAAAAAGCCATTTCGACGCTGTGTGTCACCTATTAATCCAACTATAAATATATCTGTAAAAAACAATGCCCATAGCTGCGTTACTATAAATAATATTGGAATTACTAAAAAAACAAACTCTTTTCTAGATATATGTGAATATACCTTTCGATAGTGATTGAAAATATGTCCTAAAAGCCATCCACTAAGCACTAATAAAATTATTAATTTAGGGGTATTAAACGGATCATGAGCTTTTGTGTTGAAATATAAAGTTACAGTTGAGATTCCTATTATTAAAAACCAAATTGAGGAAGAATTTATGCTTTCTCTTTTATTGACAAAGCGCTGACTCATGATTGAATCTTACCTAAATAACTTGGGCCTAACCTTCTTTTGGAAGGTCAGGCCCAAGCAGTAATTCAGTTAGTTAAGGCGATTAGGCCTTTACCTTCTTCTGAATCTTTAGAACCAGATTAGTTAATGTAGTAATCAGGGTCCTTAGTGATGCCACAGTTGTTGCTAATGCGTTAACAGCTGCTAAAGCTGCTGCGCCACTATCAGTCACTGAAGCTGAAGCAGTAACTGTAACCTGTCCTGCGTTAGGAAGGGCTGTGCCACCTTTTGCAGTAATAGTGACAGTTCCACCTGATGCTGGCATATATACCTTATACAACCCAATGGCTACATTAGATGCATAACCATCTGATGTGGTTGTGTAACGTAAGTTAACATTTGAAGCAGTAGTGGTTTCTGATCCATTACCAAAGGCTACTGAGGATGTTATTCCTCCGGAGGCCAATAGGTTTGTGTAAGAACTGTTTGGACCTACATTTGTGCCAGCTGCATCAACTGCAACTACACGGATATAGGCAGCTTCACCTGGTGCATAAGTTGCCTTATCAAAGGCGATTGACACCTTTGCGGCAACATTTAAGTTAACTGTCAACTTAACAGCTGTAGAAGCCACTGTTGACAATGCAACGGTAGATTTATTGCGAATTGTTATATCCGCTGTGCCATTTGCTGAACCTGATAATGAACAAAGTTGTCCACCATAAACAGCGCTATAAGTACACGCAGTGCCTGTTGTGGTACCGGTGGCAATAACGTCTAGATTAGATGAATAGGCATAAGCAGATGTGTTATCAACAATCAAATTTCCAGCCGCGTCTGTGGTTTTAACTAATATTGCGTTCGCTGCTGAACTTCCGATTACTGATCCAAGTACCGTGACCGCAAACTTATCAACTGATGTTGAGTAGAAGGTCACTTGCTTTGATGCGAAAGTTACTGAAGTTGACTTGATGGTGATTGTTGCAACTCCAGAAGTTCCATCGCCGAATACGCCGATGTCATTAACACCGCTTGTGTTACCAATCAAAGTAGTGGTTTTACCAAGGGACGTACCATCGATATTACCGACGTTTCCGATATTGGTTGTCACCGTGATTGATTCGCGAGCTGGGTCTCCTGCTGCTGTTTTAAGAGTTACTCGAATGGCAGCAATTGCTTCGCCGCTTGCAGATTTAGGTGTGTTCACGGCAGAAACAACTGAGTCAACTGATCCAGTGTTTGTATACGCAGATCCACCATACATCACTGCTGTTGAAGTTCCAGCGGCAGCTACTGCACCTGCTGCTGCTGCTGTGCCATCAGATACAACAATCGTGAACTGACCAAAAGCTGCAGAAGTTGTTACTTCGGTCTGAGTGGTGCCCGCAGAATCTGCTGAGTAAACAGTTGTGTAGTAATCAAATGTGTAAGTACCTGCTACGCGAACTAGCGCAGTATCTAGGTGATACTTGAACTTACCAAAGGTTTGACCAGCTGCTCCCGATACAACAATTCCAGCTCCGCCCGGGGCTCCAGAAGCACCAGTTGAGGCTGTAGTCTTAGTAACTGCGGTAGCTGAATCTGCCGTGCCAGCTGCCCTTTGAGTCTCAGTTCTCCAGGATGCAGTGGCGTTGCTTATTCCGTTAATAGCCAACTTAGGTGCGCCACCAGTTGAGGTAGCTGTATCACTAGCAGTGTGCATAATGTTTTGAGAAGTCGCAGCAGATGAACCTGTTGGTTGACTTCCAAGTGAAACTGTGATCACAACAGAATCACGAGCACCCGTTGCGTTAAATCTAACGCTCAGAGTTGCTCCTGTAGTTGAATCAGAGTTTTGAAGTGTGGCTGTTCCATTAGTAGTTGTTACTACTGGTACGCCAACAATTGCTGCTTTTGCAGGAACCGAGCTAAGAACACCCAGACCCAAAGAAGCAACAGCAACAAGCGCTATGCGCTTGAAGTTTGTCTTCGTGGACATGTATTTCCTTTCGTTAGTCGCTACCAGGAATTTCCTATTAGCGGCTTTTAAGATGAGTCGCACGTGCTGACGCATCTCTTTCCCCCTGTGATATCCGGATCGCAGGAGAAACCTGTTTTTTAGGAGTCATTTATTTGACCCCTTTAGCGCTTATATTGATCGCCTGAGCAAGGATTGAGCTCTTGCTAGAGTTCAAAATTATACGGGTAGTTATCTCATTTGGAATCGCATCGACATCTAACCCACCAGTAGCGGCCACAAATAGGGGTGAATCAATGGTGGAGTCTATATATAGGGTGGCGGTTAGGAGGTAATTTCCGTTGGAAAGGCGGGTAATGACTGAGGCAGAGCCAGTCTGGGTCAATGGGAACCAGGAGCCAGCAACAGTAATGGATGGGCTCGCATAGTATGAAGTACCAGAGCCATCAACTGTGACTGATTGAGACATGAGAAGATTTACAACATTATCACCATAGGCTTGAAGATATGAAACTAAAACATAACCATCTGGATTGGTAATGGTTGATTGTGAGGATAAACCAACTGAGCCAACTTCGCCAGCAGAGTCTGAGACAGTAAATCCTGTTGGTAGTCCATCTTTTGAAAGACCAGCAAACAAAGATTTAGATGTGCGAAAATTAATAGCTGTGTTCTCTTGAATTATTTTTTGAGTTGAAAGAGTCTCTTCTGCTGAAGATTGTGATGAATTACTATTAGCCTCAGAGTTAACTGTGGATGGAACCTCTTGCTTAGCAGTTGCGGTAATAGTTGGTGTATTAAACTCTAAACCTGTTACAGAATTAAACCCTAAGAATGCCACCATCACAATAAGTAATGAGAGTGCAACCTTTGAAGATTTCTGTGCAAGCTCGGCTGCTTTCTTATATGCACCAGAAAGAGCATCAAGTGCGGTAGAGCCGGTTTTCTCATCCACTACCCATTCTGTAAGCACACGAATAAATGACGCACGGGCACGTTGCACAACATGTCGAACATTTTTCTCACTAGTTCCAATTGCTTTAGCAATCTCTTTAGTAGTTCGACCTTCAACCTCCCACATAACAAGGGCTGTTCTTTGAGTCTCAGATAGACGAGACAGTGCTTCGCGAATTATTGATGCATCCTCTGCTGCTGCCAATGTGGCATCCATTGGAATGTAATTTTCTGCTGCGATTTCAGACAGGCGCTCCTGCGTTGCATCTGAATCAATCGCAACTAGGTTAGGTCGAGAACCTGTCGCGCGGATTACATTTAGGCATAGATTGTTAACTGTAGTGCGCAGGTATGCCATGGCACGATCTGCGGTATCTAGCTCTGGGGCCGCCAAGATGAATTTAAGGAAGGCATCTTGAACAACCTCTGCTGCATCAGCATCGCTTCGAAGAATTCGGCGGGCTTGAGCGATAAGTGATGAGCGGTTTTGGGTATAAAGGGCGGATAAATCAGAAACAGACCACGCAGCAACATTTGCTGGGGCCTGAGCCTTCTTACGAGGTGACACTTTAATTTCCCGCTTTCGATGAGCCAACGTCTTGACCCCTCTACCTAATAAGACACCCAACAAGTCAAAATGTTGCCCTCCCAGCCAGCAAAAGTAATACTGGTTCATGAGATATTCCGGGGCGCTAACTGGGAGCTGGGTAGGAAGTTGACTTGATCCCAGACGGGACAGAACCGGCGACCCTAAAATTAAAAGTCTAGTGCTTTATCGTCTGAGCTTAAAACAACACCGCATATCACGCTCAGGTAGTTATAAAAAAGAGATAATACTCTCGGGTGAAACAGAGTGAAGTCTAGTAAAGTACAAGAATCGCTACTTTCAGAGATTGTTCCATCGGATCTGACCCGTGGTAAATTCATCTTTGAATCACTATCAATTTGAGATTGGGCGAAGAAATTAGTTCGACAAACAATCTATGTAGATATTTTAAGTTTAAATTACGACACTCTTATGTTTTCTATGCATTCCAGTTAATTGTTAGAAAAAAAATGTGGATTTTTTCCAGGACAGCCTGCCTGGGAAATGATACTTATTTAAGAATGATAGAAAAAAACAACGGTGAACTAAGACTCAATTTGCAAAAAAATAGAATTGATTCTTTAAATGGTAGTTTTAGCACAAAACAAATTGGTCTTTCAGGATTTCGAGTCTTTAACCGTCGAGATATTCTAGAAATTATCTGGATTCAGAGCTTGAAATTTTGGCCATTGCTACCAGCTCCAAAATATATTTTAATGGACTCCTACTCAGAATTAACCGATCAACTTTTTTTGTTTGGACGAAAAAGTTTCTTCGCAAATTACGGAGATTTGGAAAAAACACTTTTCAGCAAAAAGTTAATCGTCAGCTTAGGACTACTTGATACAGATAACATAAAGAGTCAATATAATTTATTTTTTGAGAATATTTCAAAAATGTGGCACGAGAATTGTCAATTTAATATTTATTTTATTCATTTTCCGCATAAATTTGAAAGTAGAGACTTTTTTATTGTTAGAGCAAAAGAAATACAGAGAGCAATTGATGAATTGTCGTTGGTTTATTCTAATTTAGTCTCAATAGTGATTCCGGAAGATTTGGTTAACCAGAAAGTAAACTCGACTGGAAATTATGACTCTTTCCCTTATCATTTTGATGACAAAACAGCAGAATATGTTGTTCGAGAGATACATCATCATGAATGCTTGCAAAATAGCATAATTTAGCTAATTCTCTTCAAAATTAATCGAGCATGAAAATCTAAATCTTGCCACCGTCTGAATTGAGTTAAGTCTTCCGGTGTTCCAAGGCCATGCACACTCTGATTTATTGCCCCAATGTTAATTGCTCTAACGTTTTTTTTATCTCTAATCAAATAATTATAAGTTGGAGCAACATAAAATTCACCGTTGACTCTATCGTTAGCTTTAGTCATCTCATTGTAGCTTTCAACAAAAAAATTAGTCTCTGACCAACCATAAATTCCTACAGTCGCTTCATCTGAAATTTCAACCTTCTCTACAACTCGAAGGATTGAATCTACTGATGAGCAATCTCTTTCAACGAATGACCACTTTGCTCCTTTGGCATTCATAGTTAAAACAAAACCTGTAGAATTCCCAATCCGGACTTGATCCACGAAATTATCGAGACCTTCTGAAACATATTGGTCACAATTTGCAACTATCAGGGGTAACTCAGGATTTAAGTGATTGAGTGAAAATGAAACTGTTTCTGCTGGGCCATGGGTAACTTTATCTAGCGTGATAAAACAAATATTTGGCAATGCATTAGACCAAAAATTTCTTACACTGCGCTCGACTTCAATTTCATTTCGTGTCAAAACAATAATCTTGTCTGAATCCTTGAGAGTAAAGTTTCCGATCACCCAATTAATGAGCGCAATGCCCTCAACCTCAATACAAGGCTTTGGAGTATCTATCCCAGCTTCAAGAAAACGTTTACCTAAACCAGCGGCAGGGATGACTAATTGTATGGGCTTATTCATTAAGGAGAATTTTGTCTCTCGGATCGCTAGGGTATTTAATACAAATTAATGAACAGTCTTCCAAACATTCAAAATTAGAAAATTCACCAGGTAAGATCGTTATCAAATCTCCTTTTTGAAATTTTTGATTATTTATGGTTATGACACCTTGAATTACGCCAGTAATTTCAGTGGCAATAATTTGTTTATGTGATGGTTCCGTATCACCTTTTGAAAAAAATTTAATGGCAATTTCAAAATTCTTTGTTTGATAAATTGTTGGATTAAAATTTCCAATGAACCAACCCCCGGTGAAATTTTCAATTTTATCAATATTCAATTTTTTCCCTTAGCCTTTTCAGAGAAGTATTAAACTGAAACTCATCAGAGAATCTAAAGTAATCATTTTCTGTGACTTCCCATACTCCCATCTTCATATTCGCACCAATTGCATAATTCAAAGCAGGAGCAAGATAATATTTTCCATCTTTATTTACATTATTCATCAATGACCATTCTATACAATTGAGCAGTATTTCTTTCTTTTGGAAGTAAAATACGCCGGAAGTTGCCAGTGGTCCGACCAATTCTTTTTCTGCGAATTCAATTATTTCTTTACCTTTTAATCTAAGATAAGATAAGTTAGGATTTGTCGACGGGAAGACGATTAAACCAATCTGAACTGCATCTTCAGACATTGATTCAGCAAATTTACCTAAATCTGTTAGAACTATCCCATCAATAGGTGCTACAATAAAATGCTCGTCTACCGTGAGCGTGTTAACAGTCCACGCCAAAGTCATCAACGCACCACTTGTAAACTTGGAAACATTGAGAATTTCATAGTTTTTAAAGACTTCTTTTTTTAATTCTATTTTGCTATCTACTCCTACCAACAAATTTCTATCTTTAGATAAATAATTTAGTGCAGAGAATTCTAGTAGGCTCAAGCCGTTCCCATTTATTCCTAGTATCTCATCGTTTTCAAAATCTTTAGTAAATAAACGAATCTTGTCAAGGCTTCTAGCAAGCAAAACATTTGTATAAGTCATTTTTCTAGTCCAACCAATTGTGGAACCAAATCTAAAAGTAATTCAAGTGAGACATCGTTGGGGGAGTCAACCTTTAGTACATTGCAGCCAGCGCGTCTTGCAGCCTCAATTCCATAGCCACCATCTTCAACAACTAAAACTTGCTCGGGTTTAAGCCCTAATTTCTCACAACATAATAAGTAACCTTCTGGATCTGGTTTAGAATTTTTCACATCTTCATTTGTTATCACAATATCAAGAAAACGCGATACACCTGCCCTTTCAATCATAAACCTTGTTGTCTCTCTAATACTGTTTGTTACAAGCCCAATTTTGAATTTTTCCACTTTCAATCTTGAAAGAAGAATTTGATGCCTGATGTTTGGAAAGCAAAATTGATTGGCAATTCTTAAAGTCCTGTCTTGTTTGACTCTATTGATGATTTCGTGAAGCTCAATTGGAAGGCCAAACTTTTCAGACAACATCTCTAACTTAACTTTAGTAGACAAACCATCATATTTCTCCAGGTGCTCTTTTTCACTTATCGCTATTCCTATAGGTTCTAAGACTTGGTTAAGGGCTAGGAAATGCCAATTGCGTGCATCCACAAGAACGCCGTCCATATCGAAAACTACACCTTTGATATTATTGGTTATGCTTGTTTCTAGCACTTTAATTTTTACCAATAACTTTTTGAAAGTGTCTCATTGTTGAATACTAGTATACTTAAATCAAGAATAGCCGATTTAGAATAGAATTACTGCATGTTAAACCTGACTATCCGCTTTACTCTGCTCGGTAAAGTGAGCCGAGCTTTCCTACCACAGATTAGGCAAATAAGTAAAAAGATTGTTTCTCGTATTTTTACTAGTAGCCATGATTCATTTATTGAACTTCAAATCAATTCAATAGAGCATAATGATTTATTCACCACCTTTTATACGAGAAGAATTTCTCCAACGAGACAAATTGAGCATAGTGCTCGAATTCAAGAAATGACTTCAAAATATAGCAAAGTACTAGATGAATTTTCGGTTACCCCAAATTTGGGGATAGTCATCCAAGGACCAGTATGCAGGGAAAATGACTTCACTTCTGCAGTTATTTCTAGATACTTAGAGATTTATCCGGATACTTTAATTATATTTTCAACGTGGACCGGGGAAGAGATTAAGTTAAAAGACTTAGATAAATTTAGATTGAATTCCAGGTTTAGAATACTTCTGAATAAAAAACCAATCAATCCTGGAATTGTAAATATTAATTTACAAATAGAGTCTGCAAGAAATGGGTTGAGATTAGCAAGAGAGCTAAGATGTGAATATGGGATAAAAACGAGATCCGATCAAGCGTTTTTAAATACTGACTCAATCGATTTGCTCCACTTTGAATTCAATGAGGCGAAAAAAAATTACAACCAAAATGAAAGGATTGCCGTTGTCAGCCTGGACACGTTTCTATTCAGACCTTATGGTATCTCAGATATGTTTCATTTCGGTAGGATTGAAACAATGTTAGATTTTTGGGATATAGAGTTAGATGAAAGAAATCCTGAAAGTTCATTTGAAATGACCGCATCTACACTGAAAGAGTATTCAAAACTGAAATTAGGTGAGTGTTACCTAACTTCACGGTATTTGGTAAAAAAGGGATTTGAGCCAGATTTTTCTTTAAGTCAGAGTCTTGAATTTATAAGAGATTACTTTATCATAGTTGATCAACAAGCAATTGATTTGGTTTGGAACAAGAATACGCGCAAAGAATTTCGCTACAGAAGTGATGTCTATCCGAATAAATTTCAAGAGATTCAAAACTGGGAATGGAGAACCATGCAGTCAAGTCTGGAGCGTTTTTTAGAACTTGAATATCTTTTGGATCATCCCCATGATTTTTAACCACTATTTGCGAAAACAATCTAAGGAGTAATGTGTGAGAATGATTGCCCATAGGGGAAATACTTCTGGAGAAAACAAGGGTTTGGAAAACACTTCTAGTTACATTGATATTGCGATTGCCAATGAATTTGATGCCGAGATTGATATATGGTTCAATCAAGGATGGTACCTAGGTCACGACTCTCCAAGAGAAAAGATATCTGAAAATTGGTTGATAAAGAATGCATCTAGCCTTTGGATACACGCAAAAAATTTAGCCGCTATGGAACAACTTGCTGAATCTGGTTCACTTTTCAATTACTTTTGGCACGAAAAAGATGAAAGAGTACTCACCTCTAAAGGGCAATTTTGGACTTACCCGGGAAAAAGCTTGGGTAAATTCTCAATAGCTGTTATGCCAGAATTGAATGACAATCTGGAGATAAAATCTCTCTTGGCTGAAGAAATTTTTGGAGTTTGTAGTGACTTTATCTCAAGTTATAGACTTTTCACTGATTGATTAACTTGATACCACTGTTATTAAATAAGATTAGGTAGAAACTTAGTGGTATTCGGTCTCAAACCTTTCGATAGCGCGACGGGTCTGTAGCAACTGATTTTCCAAAATACCACTTAGATTTAGTTGTATGATTTACACGCTCAAAAAAGTGGGCCCTGTCGGGATCGAACCGACGACCCACGGATTAAAAGTCCGTTGCTCTACCGACTGAGCTAAAGGCCCCAAGCTTCGACCCTTTGGCGGGTCGAGATTTTAAGTCTAATGCCAAAACCTATGCCCTTTTACCCCGAGATGCCTTAAATAATCGGTCCCTTATTGCGATTGCCAAGCCATGTCCCTTAGGTTCAACCACATAGATCCGATTTAGTCCCAATTGATCGCCCCGCCTTAAAGCCTTGTATAAATCTTTTGCATAATCTTCAATACTGGCAGGTGAGGCCAACCTTATGGATCCAACTGGAGTCGCAATCTTGGCTAATGCGATAAACCCATCGCCTGGGTTTGCGCCTAAACCTAAAATAACCTCCGCCTTGGGCGCATAATGAGACTCTAATAATCCAGGCGCTCTTACTTCACCCTTATCCGCCTTCAATGTAACGATTAAATTAGTGAATTGCTCAATCATTTCCTTTGTGATAACCCCTGGCCTTAAAACAACCGGATTCAATTGGGTGCAATCGATAATGGTAGATTCAACACCAATCTCACATGGACCGTCATCGAGGATTAGATCTTTACTCCCTAGGAATGTTGCTAATTCATCTTCAACAGCAACTGCAGTTGTGGGCGAAACTGAGCCAAACCTATTTGCACTAGGTGCTGCAATTCCAAATCCTCCTAGCGATTCAAACTTCTGGGTAAGTGATAGCGCTACTTTATTACTTGGAACTCTAAGGCCCACGCTGTCTTGTCCTCCTGTTATAAAATCAGACGCCAGATTGGTTCTCTTCAAGATTAAGGTCATAGGACCAGGCCAAAAAGCACTTGCCAGTTTTTGTGCATACTCTGGGATTTCTACAGCCCAATTATCCAATTGTTTAGCGGAAGATATATGAACAATAACTGGATGATTTCTTGGCCTGCCTTTAGCAACATAAATTTTGCCAACCGCTTTTTCATTTGTGGCATCAGCGCCTAGCCCATAAACAGTTTCCGTAGGAAATGCCACAAGATTCCCATCCTTTAAATCTTTAGCGGCCATTTCGATTTCATTTTGTGTGGGATTACTGAATACTTGCATGCGCAAATCATCCCATTTAACTAGTTTTGATCTGAAGTAGATGACCGATACCCTTCTCCTTCAGGTCCCCATCGTCTAGTGGCCTAGGACGTCGCCCTTTCACGGCGTTAACACGGGTTCAAATCCCGTTGGGGACGCGTCAAAGTTGAGTTAACTCTC
>Ga0194133_10007847_pt1 | contig 12653 bp, 9 predicted proteins | sample TA2KigOf40mmetaG_FD_155448 | JGI IMG/M metagenome (GOLD analysis project Ga0194133, IMG submission 155448) | Freshwater microbial communities from Lake Tanganyika, Tanzania - TA2015055 Kigoma Offshore 40m | ecosystem: Environmental > Aquatic > Freshwater > Lake | place: Tanzania: Lake Tanganyika...
AAATACTAAAAGCTGAAGGACACATTTTTAAGATGCTCAGCAGGTTGCAAATTAACCGAGGCAGCGCCGGGTACCTCAGCTAGTTTAAAAAATAATTGTTACTCTTTTACCTAATGTAAATTAAAGTTTTATTCTGCATACTTCATGCCAGGCCCAGGGCTGCCCAGGAAAAATTTAATGCAGTCCCAATGAAATTTAGTCTATTCCTTGCAACTTCAATACTTTTTTTAACATTTTTAAATACACCTTGCGACTCGCGGCCATTATTTAAGGCACACTAGGTGGTTTTTGATCTTTTTTTTGTGGTTTTACCTGGGCGGCACCGGGTTGCTGGGATAGAATTCCAGCTTCTAACCTCTTTACCACCCTGACTCTAAAATAGACTTAATAGACTCACTCACAATGAAATGCTCAGCAATTTTTGTTAAATATCCAAAGATGAGCCACTTTGGCACAGGGATTGGGGGCTATGGGTCCAAAAGCGGTAGCAAACTTTTTAAATACCCTTTTTGAGCAGCTTTTTAACAATATATAATTTTCTAAAATTGTTCCTTCAACTTTTGACCCCTGGGCACGGAGAGAGACCCTGAGGAATCTCAAAATAACACCCTTTAGTTGTTCCCCCATTCGCAAAGGCACAGAATTGAAATTTCAACATGATTGGGCGATCCATTTTGAATTGATACCCACATGGGGAGCAAAACTTAAGCAGCTCATTTTGACAAAAATTATAAAGGTTTTTGAGTTTGAGGTCCTTGGGAGGCAGGGGGTTGGGTTGCCTGGGTCATACTTGTGTTGGCACAGAGGGCCGTACAAAATTTGGTGGAGATTGGTCCAGCGGGTCACGCATGATTGAAGGACAGAGGTACAAACAGTCTCCGTTTTATAAATAAAGGGTAACAATGAAATACATCAATCTGTCATGCCTTACAACCTGGGATTCTAACATAACAATAGTCTTGTGCCAACTTACATGAGTGCTTTGATTTCACAAACCTCAGCGGCCTCCCTTGTACCCTCCGTGCCTAGCAAACCAAGATGATGTTGACCTCATTTGCCAGTTTATGAGCCTGCTTGTACACTTTGGTGACAAGGAATAATCACTTAATACCCAAAAACCAGGTTTAAGATTAACTAAGCTGACACCATTTTTCCTATCTCTCCCTTTTTTCCGTTTTCCCTGTGATTTGGTAAAGTGCGGAGGTATAGTATGACAAAAAGAAGTTCTGCAGCATCACCAATGCATTGATGAACCGTTGCATCTCAACAGTTTTCAAATCTATAAACGACTTGTGACGCTAAGCCATAACTGAAACATGTGACACTTAGTCAAGTAATGTTGTGATGCTATAACACATAAAGTGGAAAAAAGGTAACAATGGAGAATGATGGAAAAAAGGAAGAGGAGGGTGGCTTAGCAGCTCCAAGACAGCTAGTTTATGCATAGGGTCTATTCATTTAAGTAAAATTGAGTTAATCTGATGGTTGACTCTACATTCCTCAGCGCCTTCCCTTGTGTTCTCGGGGCCAACGATTCGTATGTTCCCATCTGCCAGTGTTGTATCATCTAAAAACCTGTTTTAACACTTCAGTGTCGAGGAATAAGCAGTTAATATCCAACTGCCAGATTTATGAGAGGTTAAGCTGCCCCTCTTTCATCCTCTTTTCCCATTTTCACCGTTTTCCATGTTGTCGCAAAAAGCGATGAGTTAGTCTGACAATAAGCAATAATATTGCATCACCAAACTGATGATGAAGCGTGATTTCTTATGGACATTTTATTCGCATAAAGTACATTCACATTTTTTTCAATAGTCTGCACTGTTTTCATAAAGCAAAAACTGTTTTGAACTTTCAATACTTAGGTTTTATCATTAAAAACCATCAATGGAAATCTATATTTTTTCAACATAAAAACCCTAGTGAAATGATGATTTTTTTCACAACTGACCAAGAACCTTTTTTTTGATACTTTTTTTTCATCACAATCAAGCAACCAAACTGAAAGTTTCACTTTTCTTACCAACAATAACTTTCACATGGCTCTTAGTGTCTGTCATCTGCAGAAGAATTCCAGAACAATTTATGCAAGGAAAATGTGACGCAAGGTCCAAAACCACCACACCAATGAACATAAACTTGAAATATGAAAAAGATTTATAGATTTTAAGCAAGTTTCTTAAAGAGAAAATTGCACTTTCATCTCTGATTAGAAGATTATAACCATTCACTTTTTATGACTTTTTTACTACTTCACTGACAAGTTGAGTTTCCAACTATTGCATTCACTTGATGTACCCTTTGATATATAAATGTGGACGGCACACACAGATTGTAGCCTTAAGATTTAAATTACGTAAAGTATCAATTCTTGATCACGCAACTTTTTATCCACATCTGATCCCTGATCGCACCTGATCAATGCGCTCCCGCCTCACATGTCCATAAAAAGGCCTGCGTGCCTTATTATAGTTACCTAGTTACTCTCCGTAAGCTTAGACGTAAGATATAGAAGTAGCTAAGAGATTATTATAAGGATATTATGTGTGTAAAGTATAGTAAAGTATCTACTCAATAAAAGCATTATGAGCATCCTTAAAAACCTTGCATTTCTTTTATAAGAACTGGGGGGCCTTAAGTGCTTGCAAGCATGAGATAGGAGTTACCAAAGTTTATCACCCCTTACCTGACTCAAGCGACATGAACAAGTCTGCCGCTCGAATTCAGTAAGTCTACATAAATATGGGGTCACTTGGTTCTCAATTTATTCAGATCCAGGGTTTTGTATCAAAGAGATGATAAATAAAGTTAGTATCCCTGCAGGCTGGCCTGACTATAAAGAGTCCCAGTAAACGCACGGACTCAACAGTTGAGGGTGTTCGCTGTAATGGCAAGATTAGATTTATTTTATCATTCTGGGTGACCGTTGGCGCTCTAAATTTTTGCTTATTTTTCAGGATCATTGGGCACCCAAAATCAGAAAATAAATCTTTTGCCAATAGTAAAACTCTCAACATCTAAATCCACGTGGGAACGGGGACCCTGTAATTTTTACTGGGTGCGCACTCTATATTTAGCATGTCAGTGGTTCAATCCCAAGCCCTTACCTTTGACCCTGGTTAGCTTAAAAAATCAGGTACCTTTACTCCTGCTACCAATTATAATTTTCTTCCTTGGTAAACTGGGGCAATTTGTTATCAAAATGATAAGAAGACATAATATAAAAAGACCGTGAACAAGTTAAAAACTGAAGAGAAAGGAAACAAATGAGAAACTAGTTGTATATTTAGAATTCATTAAGGTTTCAGCACAAATGATTTCACGGAAACCAAATGACAAATGTCTTTACTGGTAATTCCGGAACAATACTAAGAAGAGAAGAATTCCAGGTGAGACGAAAGTTAAGGGAAATCGTTCGTATTTTCATTATTAAAGGATACATACCAAGCAACTAAAAGGATAGCTTTGTGAAAAACAGTGAACTTAGGCCAGGCTTATAATAGATGCTTTTTGGACATTAAGTTGTCCAACAGATCTGAGCCTATTGCATTTTGACTCAACACAGGAAACATTGTACACATGTAGAAGAACACCATTGATTGGTCACTTCTACAATAACTCTAGAGGTAAAATTGGAAAACAGTCGATCGAGAACAGGCTTACACACTTGGACCTGGCTTGGACTGTACTTAGAGTATATTTAATTACCTTGCATTTTTATTATGAGAACTGGGGGCATTAGATTCTCATGGGTTAGGTGTTACTAAGACTTGCACCTCTTACCTAAAACCTTGCGACACGCAGCAGCCTGACGCTCAGAATTAGTAAGTCTACCTACATCAAACTAATAATGCTCAAATAGTAACTACAATAAATTATGGGTAAATCATCTTCTTAGACAAGTTAATCAGGTTAGGCTTAATCCTAGGATTGAACCCTAGACTACAAAAAATGGAATATAAGGCTGTATATGAGGAGTAGTGATTGTTCAAGGACAAAATCAAATCAATTAGAGTAGTATCACAGCAATTTGTGGTGGCCTTCTTCAGTTTTTTTTTGTATCCACCTTGACTAATAGTTTTATTCCTCATCTCTTTACTCTCAATTAATATTTTTACAAAATATATAGGTTGAAGCTTAAGACCTTGATATGAAGACTTTGAGGTTACTCCAACCTTATAAAGGGTTAAACCTCAGACTATTTTGCAAACCAGACTTTATTTTGTCAAGAATCAAGGGCAAAACTTCAATCTGAATAATTTTTTTTGTATCAGTTTCCAATTTTACAAGAAGAAAATCCTGTCAGACATGATTAATCTCTATTGAAAGTGCATGTGAAGCAAGCAGAAAATCTTTGTGCTTTATATCTCTCTACAATTTTGATCATTTTTCTGACAATAATAGTAATTCTAGGAAGAATGAAATGGTCACAACTACATATCTTCTTTCGAGGTCAACACCTTCAACTTTGAAGTGGGTAATGCGCAAATCCATTAAAAAATTGAATAGAATATGGAGAAGAAGCCCTTGTTTAAATATATATATGAACTTTTCCACAAGACTTATCTTTCAAAAGTCTTTTTTTTCCATTGAAATCCCATGAAAAAAATTGATATTCATATCAATTTGTCTTTTTTTGATTTGAAATTGATCTTACTGAAAAGTGCAAGAAATAAAAAAAATTTCATCTCTTTTAATTTAAATTCTCAAAAAAATTTTAGTTCACTGTAAAATGTTCTTTTTGATTGCAAGCCTTGACATACCTTATTGAAATATAACCTGTATGTCAATCACTTCCTAGATGTAATTAAAAAACTGATGTAGAGCGTGTTCAATCAATGTCTTTTTTACATCAAAGTTACAATTTCAGAATCATATTTCATTTCAGAAAATTTGAAACATTGTATGAAAGTTTTTATAGATGGATCAAACAATCAAGTGATACAACTGTCAAAAATTTATGCTCAATAAGATTTCCCATTCTTGCAGAAAAAATCATGCTGGATGCTGGCAACTACTTTTTCATGATATTCATAATAATAATAAAAGACAGCCTGTCGATTCGTCTGATGATCTTTTGTATAACAGATGTTTCGCCTAAGATGGTTTGCATAATATCTGTTCGTCTAATGGACGGTTTGCCTAAGATGACAGTTCGCCTAATCTCAGTTCGCCTAATTACTGTTTGCCTAACAATTTAATGCCAACCTAACCCAACCAATGCATATTTCCCCCTTCCTAACCCTGTGGGGCATAGGGAGGGGAAAACGCCAACATTTGGCGTCTTTGTCATTAGGCAAACTGACATAGTAGTCAAACCGTCTGTTAGACAAACACACATTAGGTTAACTGATACATAGTAGACAAACTGACATTAGACGAACCGTCACATGTGAACCGACATTAAGCAAACCGCTGTAGGCAAAACAACATTCGGCAAACCGATATTAGACGAATCCACATTTTCCTTATTTTTGCTGAAAAATGCAGAACCCTTCACAATCAACGAACACAACAACAATGGCATCTAAGGCAGGGCCCATATAATGATCTAACGCCCATGACTATCTGTCCTCCGAGCCTTGTCTAGAAAACTCACAAATCTCATCCCACAGACAGAATTTAAAAAATCTCCTCGGTAACTTTTTTGCCAATGTGAGGAGTACATGAAAAATTTCAGCTCTCTAGCTTCAAATCTGAGGGAGGAGTTTGAAGTGACAGATGAACTGACGACATGCTGCTCCCCTGCACATTTACCCTATACGTGTGAATGCGCTTGACAAAAATCTACCATAGTAAATATTCTAACTTGAGGATAATAATGTGGTGCATGACTGACTTGACGCAAGATTAACACCTTTATAAGAGTCCTGCAATGGACATTGAATTTTCCATCACTGAAGATTACAACATTACCCTGACAGAGGGCGCCTTGTTGATTTTTTTGCAATACGGGGTTGAAAAATTGCTGCCATGGACGGGTTTTGAACCTACAACCTTAGATCTTAGTTATAAGTCAGATGCCTTTGACCTCTCAACCACAGCGTTGCATTTGATAGTGACAAATCTAAGGGTCAAATAGATTGCCCAGATCAGGGATTGAACCATAGGTCTCAGCCAGTTGACATGAGCAACAACTTCTTGTTGAAACTATATATGCAAGAGCAGTTGAAGCTCACCCACCCATATTTCCATCTTCTCAGTAGTTTTTCTATTTTTCCCCACCATTTTTGCTATGGTAAGACATAACGTCACAAACAAAAGCCATGATGTAGCATCACAAACAAAAGCCATGACGTTGTGTCACAAACAAAAGGCATGACGTAGCATCACAAACAAAAGCGATGACGTGGCGTCACAATCTTAAACAGTGACAACGTGTCACAAGTCATTTATTTATATTTATAATGTAATTGATGATGTACAAAATACTTTTTTGTGCTTTAACAAACTGATTGTACTTTCTTATAGCCTATTATAATTTCCTCACATTTCTTGAATGACCATAATAACAGTAAAACTTCAAAGAATTTTTTTTTCATCTCAGTAGATCAGGATCAAAAAGACAAGATTTTTTTCACTACTCTCCACTTCTGATAAATTTCTTCCTGAGAAATGAAGTGAAACAAAAGAAATGGACAAAATTTCTCACATTTTGAGAATCTGTGAAGAATTTGCTTTGATACTCCATAAGAATATTATTTCTAGATTCATTTCCTTGTAAATTAAGCCAAAAACAAACAAGAGGACAGTTATTTTCACATTAAAATTAAAAAAAAATTGCCATTAAAACTGTTTGTTAGAACTTATATCCGGACATTTATGGAACACATAGAAATAAATCAAAAGTAAGATTTATTATTTCAATAAAAACATTGCAAAAAATAAGAGAAACTTTACTCTCAAGGCAACCACTTGTATTAAAAATAAATCTTCTCTGATTCTACTTGACAATTGTGGTGAGAAAATGATTTGTTCAGTGGGAAAGTCTCAGATAACAATTTCATTATCAATTACTGTTTACTTTTAGATTGTACAAATCACAAATTTTAAATGCAATTTTTCATCTCCAAACTTTTTACATATATCCTTTATTTTGGTCAAACTTTGAGCAATTCTTCCACAGCAAGTAGAGATATGGGCCCTGACCCGAGCTTACTTTTGACCCGCAGTAAATAAGAGGCCAACTTGCCTTCAACCCGGGTACTTTTTGACCAGACCCGAAGATATTTTTTTTGACCCGAAGAGAAAATATTGAAAATTTGACGTTTTTAGGGGAAATTTTCCAAATTCAAACCCAAACCATAAATGGCTGACCAGACCCAACCCAGGTCAAAAAAATTTTGACCTGGACCCATCACTAGAAGCAACCCTAATCTCAGTACTCCCTTTTCGTATCTCCATCAAGAAACCTCATTCTTGATCTGTTCCCTTAAGTATAAATGTAAAAAAATAGCCCATTTGGATTGCACTGCTTATAATTTTATCATGCAACTTTTCTATCCACATGTGTTCCCGTGCACACTTGATCACTGACCTCACGCTTACTGTGTTGATAAATAGGCTTGCTCACCTAAACATGTCAACGAATCATTTTTCACAATTCTTAGACGTAAAATTGTGCAGGCTCTAGACTTAAGTTCTAGTATGTTTACATTTATCCTTTTATTTTCAAAAAAAGTATTGTGAGCATTTCCTCAGACTTTTGTTTTAAACATATAGCGTGAAAGAGGCATGTGCAATTATACTGGGTCAATGCTAATCAGTTTACAAGATGGTGTAAGTTTCACTCGTTTAGGCTCTACATGGATGGGTTTTCAATCCGAAAACATAAAGTTATCAGTATTTATTCTTTGCCAGAAAGGGAAGGGAAAGGGAAGGGTCATTACCAAGGCACCTCATTTGCTCATATTCTTGAAGCGTCTAGCAAATCTGGCTTAAGAAGACGCCTTTTTTGCCTCGACTTCGTGCTTTTTTATGGCAACCTCGGGTCAAGGGTTGCCTAGAGGTTGGGGCTGGGATTTGAACTGACTAACCTTATGAATCTCTGATCCCCAGCCAGATGCCATGGCAATGTGCCACAGCAACTCTGAGAGACACACTCACTATCTTTCTCGATTTGGAGCTACTCACTCAAGTTATGGAAATTCTTTAGTTCAGTCAAATAAAGGGAGTCAGGGTGGTAGAGTGGCAAGAAGCTGGAATTCTATCCCAGCAACCCGGCTTTGACTCCCACCCGGGTATATACAACAAAAAAAAATAAAAAAGATCAAAAACCTCCTAGTGTGCCTTTAATGACCCCCGAGTTGCAAGGCGTACTTTTTTAAAAAAAGTTATCTTTTTAAGTTCAAAGCTCTCTGCTTGACTATGACAATTTCTCTATCTATTGTTTCCCAAAAGGCAAAGATGGTCAACTAGCTGGAATGGACAATTTGAGTTCTTTGCATTTAAGAGTTGCATACATCAAAGGTGTGTAATTGGATATATACAAAGTGAAGAGATGAAATCTCTTCTAACTAACCAAACAACAGGTGGAAGAAAAAGATTTCTCAATGAGAATCAAGAACATTTCTCTGTAAAAAGAAATTATCAAAACTTAAGCAAATGGTGTATTTCAAATTTTAAACTAATGAACTGGTGAAATTTTCCATCTTAAAATTTCATTTCTTGGGTTGATTTTCACTTTTTTGATACTATTTTATTAAAAATGCTGTCAAACAAGGTGCTCTGAAAGGGGCAAAATCTCTGTGACTTGGAGGATGAGCCATTGTCCAGTGAGAAAAATTCCAAGGTAATGGCCATTTCCTATCAATTAAAGAACTTAGTAATTGATGAAATGGCAGCACTTGGGTACAGAAGGGTTAGACAGAGGAATATGGCCTCTTGAAGGAGGCAACCTTAAATGGCCACTAAAAGTAGTGTTCATCTGGTTATTCTGGTGCAGGGACATAACTATTGCTAACAGTATGACTTTGTAATGGAGGAAATGTAAAGATGTTATGATACGATTTAAAAGAAACAAGCCGTGCCGGTCCTGACGTTACCCATGAAAAAATTGTCCCCAGTTGGATTGGGGTTCAAACTGGACTTAAATTATTGTGACAAGGCCTGCACAAAATTTGGTGAAGTTTGGTCTAGCAATCAAGCCGTAATGATGGGAAATATATACATACATGATCTCGGTAATCTTATTTTTTTATACGGCAACCTATCTATCCATATTTGATTCCAAAGCATACTTAATTGCTGAGCTCCTGCTTGTTATGTTCGTAAATAGGCTTGTTAGCCTAAACCTGTTAACTAGTTATTTTTCACTTTTATTAGACGTAAGATGGTACAGGATAATTAGGCCTTAGTTTTAAGTAAGTAAGTTTCTGTTCAATAAAGACTTTTTTGCATTTTGCTTTGTCTTTTTTTCTTAAGATTACTGTCTGAGAGGCATGTGTGATTATACTCCCCACCGGAAAAATAACTATGTTTGGCACATTTTTTAGTCAGAGTAAATCCCACAATCTACCAATATTGCATAGAATGTACTGGTACACCGCCATTTGTATATTACGGGACACTTTCAATAATTGTACAATTTTTGCCCAAAACCTTGTGACACTTTTCCAGTAGGGCTGGGTCAACACTCTTAGGCATATGAGGACACATAAGCTTCATTTGTATATGTTCTCAGGGATATTATGCTACATTCAAAGGTATGCCTGTACTTACTTGGCATTGACTTGACGTTGAACTTGATATATTCATGAATTTTGAAAGAAGGAATACTTTTTGGTTTCGGTCATTTAAGTTGGAAGAATGTTGTGGAGGGTCTGTACCGCACCAAGAATTTTACCTGGGCCACTCCGGTATTAATCTGGCGTGATGACGATTAATGCATTGTGACTACATTGTCCTGGCTTGACCCATAGACATTTTATACATAGACTGCGCTTCCCTAACTAGAATTCAGAAGAGATTTGCTCCGTAGTGATTTTGGGTTAACCAACAGCTTAATCCGTGCAGCTCAGGAGGGGTCAGCTATTGGTAAACCTATACATCAACCCAACATTAATTTTATGACCCTTTCTCACTCTATGTATCCGTTCTCTATGCTTTGACCATAATAAATTTTGGACCCAATGAGTGTAAGGGGCTCAAATTGAACTCAAAACACTCGTTCCAGGGGTTCTTGCATGGTGATGGGAAATACAAAGTTACACATACAGTCTATTTTGTTATTTTGGGTCCCAAGACTCTTTCAGCAGCATAAATTAGGCCGCCTATAAGAACAATTCCAAGTCATTCACTGCATGGAAGAAAATTTCAATTATATTTGGTGTGAAGTATTTGAGAGGAGGACATAATTAAAATGAGTTCTTAACATTAGTCAGCAAAAAGAAAAAGAATTATTTTAGCTCCTACGCTGCTTTCAAAGCTCTAGAAATACATAGGCTGGAATTATAAGTATTTTTTCAATAAACAAAATTTAAGTTTGAAGATGCCTGGCATCTGTTGTTCTTCCACAATAACTGATTTTTTGACGCACAAACTTTCAGAAACAGAAAGTGAATTCTAATTTATAGTTGTTTTTCCCACATTAAAACCAAGTGAAATTGTTTAACTGGCCTTCACCACAAAAACTTTTTTTTTATTTTTAATTGTGCAATTTAGAAAAGAATATAAGATTTCTCATATTTTTTGCAACATTTAAAGAAACATCACTTTTTTTACCTAAACATTGATCTGTATTTCATGACTTAAACAAAAAAAATAGCTTCAAAAATGGCAAAAATTAAAAAATCAATGATTGAAATATTCTCCAGAAACTGATTTTCAAGTCCAGAAATTTGAATTTCAAACATGAAACGTGACCGACCAAGAGAATTGGAAATAATAAGATTATTTGTCTAGATTTTCTTAAAAAGAAATTATTATTTTTTAAACATTAAAAACCCACCTTCCAAATCTGTCCAAATAAATAATGTGTCTGGAAATGAGGCTGAACCCTTCTCAGTTTGTAACATGAAACTGTCAAGGTAAAGAAAAAGCTTAAATTATTCCAAACATGATGTTATATTCTCATAAATTGATTTTGGGAAAGGAAACAAAGCTGAATATTATATCAAATTGCAAGGGGTCGTCGTGGCTGAGAGGTCATAGGCACCTGACTGAGAACTATGATCTAAGGTTGTGGTTGTGGGTTCAATCCCGGGTCACCCAATTTTTCAACCCCGGATTGCAAAAAAATCAACAAGGCACTCTCAGTCATGGTAATAGTAATCTGCAGTGGCCATAAACATCTGTGGCGGCACTCTTATAAAGGTGTTGGTCACGCATCAACATTGCTTGAGTCTATACTGCACAAGATTATTATTATTATTATACCATAAAACAAAACATGACAGGCACTCACCCTGGCAGATCCCTCTACACCCTGAACTTCCTACCGGTCCGGCCAAATTTTTTTGGCCTGGATCGAGTAATTTTTTGCCTCCCGGGTCAGGTAAGCCACCTCTGGCTCTTAAAAATTTTCCCCCCAAAATCCCAAATTTTTCAATTTTTGTACCATCGGGTCAAAATATCCCACCTGGCTGGGTCAAAATAACCCGGAACAAAGCGACTTATTTACTGCGGGTCAGAAGTGTGCTTGGGTCAGGTCGGGTCACGGACCATCTCTACACCACCTCACACTTCCTGCATTTTAAAACACCTCCAAATACTTTATCTGCACTCCAGTACTCCACCTCTCCTGGTACTACCCGCAAACCTAAATAGCCTTTCATGAGTACACTTCCCTCTTCCCTCATTTCCTCTTTCCCCTTGCATCCCTCCCCATTAACCCCCCTGCTACACTTTGCCACTTTACATCCCCCTGACTGAGGGTGCCTTGATTTGATTTTTTTGCAATTTGGGGTTAAAAATTGCTGGCAAGGTCTGGGATTTAAACCACAAACTTATACGTTAGCTCTCGCTTGGGTGCCTATGATCACTCAGTAACGCCAACCCTTGTATTATCATTTTCATGGGGATTGTTAGTGAATAACATACTGTAAGTTAAAAGTTTTAAATCAAAGCACTGTCATCTTTTGCCTTTATGACTGAGCTTTGAACTTTTAGATGTTAACTAGCATCCATAATAGACCAATGCCCTGTTAAAATATACAATTTAGTCTCTCATAGTCTTTTGTTTTGAAGGGAACACAGTCAAGCATCAATTTCTTAAATTACTCTAAGAAAGAGCCCTTTTCATATATCAAGATAATTTATGGTTGTTGATTTTTTTATCTCTTTCTTAACTCTTGTGCATTCTAATTGTAAGTTCTTTTTTACGATCGATCGCTTTTTAAGAGTGTAGAGTGAATGACCATGTTGACAGAATGAATATTTCATTAGTGGTCATCTTTTTCATTGATGGAGTTGGGGGAGGGGATCTTTTTTCTTTCCCGTGACAGAGGTCAAAACCCGGAGCGCCGGGATGACAATTCTGGCGCAATGACCATTTCTCCATTGCGACTCAGAACACACGCAGGAAGCCTAAATACATTTTTATTAAAATCTTTTTATTGCATGTTTTGCAAAATAAATCAAATCTGATTAAGTTAACTTGTTAGCCAACTCACCATCAATTCATGAGTAGATAATTTCACCTTGAACTGTGTAAT
>Ga0194133_10007848_pt1 | contig 12652 bp, 4 predicted proteins | sample TA2KigOf40mmetaG_FD_155448 | JGI IMG/M metagenome (GOLD analysis project Ga0194133, IMG submission 155448) | Freshwater microbial communities from Lake Tanganyika, Tanzania - TA2015055 Kigoma Offshore 40m | ecosystem: Environmental > Aquatic > Freshwater > Lake | place: Tanzania: Lake Tanganyika...
AGAGATAAAAAATAATCCAAATTCCACCTTTAATTTTTTATCAATTTGCTTATTTGACAAATTTGAAGATAAAATAGGTGTATGAGCCTTTCTTGGTATGAAACAATCTGTGATGCTCTATAAATGTGCGATACAGCTTCATATGGTCGTTGTGATAATTACGAAATAATCTAGTGAAGTTTGGACTCAAGCTTTGATTGATTGAGGTTATCACCTTTATTTGAGTCATCCCAGATTACTAATACTCTGACTGGGGGATATCTTATTGATTTTTTGGCACTTTGAGTAAACGATTGCTAGCATGATTGAACTCACATCTTTGATATAGATTCCGTCAGGTGCCTTTGACCACTTGGCCAATGCCATACATTCAAATACTTGGGTCTGTTGAGGCCTAAAATAACTAGAGTATTAAAGAGATGGGGTTGGGCCAAACTTTTTTGACCTGGATCAGGTAGAGTAATTTTTTGATTGCTCAGGTAAGCCCAGCTGCTTCTCTGGGTCAAAAAAATTTCCTCAAAAAGAGCTAATTTTTAATTTTATTCTGTCGGTTCACAAAAAATCTCTTTGGGTCAGGTCTAAAAATATCCGGATCAGAGATGGGTTGGTATGATTGGGTTGGGTCAGGTCATGGTATTGGGGGTTAGATTATGTAAACAAGCTTTCCTGGGGATGGCCAATAGCTCATCAAAAATTTCACGGTGAAAGATTATTTAGTTCCACCTGTTAGTGTTGGTAGTACATAAACCTTTATGAAGACATCAATTAAGTGCACTATGATTTGTTTCAATTAGATCAAGTTCTATGTATAGGTTAAACTTTCAATTTGAACAGACACCCAAAGATGCATTTTAGTGCATCGTGATCTTGAATAAGTAAACCTAAAAATAACATTTTAATCCATCATCAAGCTGCTGAAAGTTATAGCTTGTCTAATAAATTATCATGAGTATCACATTCACATGATTCATGGAAATTGATATTTCATGCCTAATTCAAAAGTAAAATGGACCGAAAGCTCAAGGATAGTGTTACCAGAAGCAAAAAAATGAAATTTTATTATAATTCAATGAAAATGATAGTTTTCCCAATAAGTTAAAAAGAAAAACAATTGTTTGTTTTCATAACATCTGATGGCCAATTTAAAATCCAAGGCTGTTTTTCAGATATTTTTAGATTCGAATTCTATCATTGAGTTAAATTCTCGAAAAAACTCCGGGTTAGATTTTTTCAAACAAAACTTTCAATTTAATATTTAAATCAGATTTGGGTTTTCAATTAGAATTTCACTCCTAAAGTATTGTTTGACTGCTACTAAAAGATAATTGAATCAAATTTGATTTGCTACTAAGTGTTTTAAGCTAAAAAACTTTTTTGACATTGACTTTTGATCTGACAAGAATGAGATATTAAATGAAGCATGAAATGATGTTCCAATTTTATTGTCAATTTCTATAAATTAAGGTCAAAGTCTAGACTAAACATCTGGTAAATTACAAATTTGGTACTGTTTTTTGTTCAGTAATTTTTTTGCTGGCTTTATAGGCTCCTTAGATCTTGTTATAAGTTTAATCATTTGTAAGATCCACAGGTTGTTTGGTTCAAGAATTAATCAAAATTTTGTTGAGTATATTTCTAGCCAACTGGGCCTATCCATACAGTGGCAAATCCTGCAGGGAGTTTGCCGGGGATCCCATTGGCTTATTTTTTTTACTTTTACCTTACAAATTGCTTCATTAAAGGCACATTTAGTCTGGGAATATTTATTGTTGAGGCAACCCAGGGTCATAGGTTTCCTGTATGTGAGAAGGTTTGAGCCCCCAACCCTCAGATTCCCCGCCTGATGCCATGAACAATAACACTTGGCCACAGTGACCCCCTGCTTGTAAGAAGCTATTAAATTAGCTACTCTAAGCTATCATTACCTAGTAAGCTCAAAAGAAATTTTGAGGTGTCAGAATCATTGACTTATTTTTTTACTTTTCCCTACCTTCTCCTACTTAAAGCTCTTAATTTACCCTTATAGGCAAAACTGTTAGTTCAAATGAATGAAGGAGCTAATATTAAATGATTGGAATATTGTTTGCGGTGTTGTTCTCCATTAACTTCCAATCACAGCAAACTTCTTATGTCTGTTTTGCATGAGTTGAAACAGACTGGCCCAACTCTTAAAGATAAATGACAAAGATAATATTTTTCTTCCTTGAGATCATCTGACTGACAACTTTGAGATGAATTTATCTCAAAGAAACAATTTTTAAATGCCTGAACTTGACCTCTGCCCACGTTTAAGTGAAAACTACAATAAGGAAGTTCCTGATTTGAACTAACATTTGTATCTTTCCTTATTTTTTGTTACCTGAAAAAGAATTTTAAAATATTTAACCAACTGTAACATACTTAAAACTTTCACTAAGACAAATCAATACTTCTACTTTTCACTTTTTTGGATGAACAAGCAGTGAAATTTGTGTGGAAAGTTTTTTAACACTCATATTGTTTCTTTTAAATGCTCCAAAATAAGCTCCAGAATCACTTTACAATTTAGGAACTCATGCTAAAATACTCCATCCTTTGATGGTTAGTGGGACAAGTGCTAAAATCAAATAAAAATATGAAGGGTTATTACAAAAATTTTGGGTATCTGGTTGAGCAAATAAGACCTCAAGTTTTGATCCCTGGTTAGTTGGTCTGGTGTTTAGGTAGATTTTAAAAATGTGCACTTGCTGGAAAAAAGGAATTAGGAATTAATGTTCTAACTTATTAGGTACGGGGACTCATCGTTTTTCTAAAATACGGAAAAGGTTTAGGGAAAAACATCCTTTTGATGATTTCCATTCATCATGAACAGTTTCAACATCAATTAATCAAAGCATAATACTTTTAGATTTAGATATCCTTTCATCTACAAAGCATTTTGAAATCAAATCTTACGATGAGTTTTAATTAACAGTTATCTTACTTGATGACTAATTGAAATCATTACATTATTCTTTTAGTGTTTAGTATCAGAAATACAGTTTTGCTTTTGATAGATGATGAAAATGTAATAAGTTGTCATATCTCAATAAACCACTAAACTTTTCGAACCAAACCATTTCAGAGTGCCAATTTTGACAGTTTTTGTTACTGTCTATCTGCGTCAATTGGATATATAGGAAGTATGATTTGGTGTGAATATCAAATCAAAAAATAAGATAAGGCTATATGCTGTGAGATAATAATCAGAAATTCAAATTTGTTCTATTAGACAAACAAATTTATTGATTTCCAGGTGAATGACTTTTGAACACATATTCATTTTTTAATCTTCAATCATATTTCTACTGTTAGAGCTTTAAAGGAAATTTTTTTTGAATATACTTCTTATAATTAATTAACAGATTTAGAGTGGCCATAAGTAGACCCTGATTTTATTCATTTACAAGTCTCCCTTTTTTGTTACAATATTGCCACTAGACAGTCCTTTGTCTGGCACCTCATAATCTGAACATATGTTTGTGAGAAAGTGCTCTTTTCAAGTCTGTGCTACATGAAACAATCTCAATCTACCTACCGTTGGTTTGCGCTAACACCAAAACTCTGGGAGGAGTAGTAATTCAAAGTTACTAAGTCCCATCTCTATCACAGACGGACGGACATTCATTAAAAACCTAAACCACTTCTTCGCTCGCAAAATAATTTTTTTCAGGACTGAATTTTAATAAACATTTCAGTTACAGAACCATATAGTCTCTCGCTAACCAGAAAATACGAGGTTAGAAAGACTTAAAGCCCCCTCCCCCTCAAAGAATTAAGGGGAAATTGATTGTATCCAGAGATTTATGTTGCTAAGATTGGTTTATGGTTACCAAAAGGTAGGGTTGGTTTGTGTTGCACTATTATTTGGATCTTACCTTAATTTAAATAATAACTATCGTACACATGTCACACCCCTAAGTTACCTAGATTCCTTTTTCTGGGTTTCTCACCAACATCAAGTTTCTTATCTGATGTCTGATAGCTCATATGCGAACTATTTATCCTGATTAGGATGCCAGACAATGTAGGGTAAATAAGATCTTAGAGTGAGAATTTAAAATTAAGTAGAATAAAGATTCAAAATGAACAGCGTTGCTTTTGTCCTTGGTCAAAGCCTGACATTACTAACTTTTTAAGGTTGCACAGCTCTTTTTTAGAGGAGAGGTTTACCAACTAATTTATTTCCAGAGAGAGAAAACAGCTTGTTTACAACTATTACAGTTTATAAACACATGCAAAAAATCACTTCCTGGTAGCTAGGAGTAACGGCCAATTAACTTGGATAAATTATAAAAAAAAGTTTCGTTCTGAAAAATAAAATTATTCATCATAGAAACAAAACTCACAGCTTAAAATTGCGGATATTCATGCAGCCTGAAAGTGTTAGACTAATTTTCTTCTATGCCTGAAACTTTATTAATGAACATTTATAACTTATCTGAATGTTAACCCATGTGTGACTTTACATGTGAGAAGCGTGTGAAGATGCAAACAAAACACGGTTTTGATTATGAAAAACATGCTCTAAAATACATTAACTTTATTATTATTTATTATACTAAATTTAACGTCTTTATTGAGAGTAAGTAACAAAACATCATGATCCTTTTGGTTTAAGATTTAATTTTGAAAGTATTGAAATCTAAGTAAATTTTTTTGCCACAATCAGAGTTGGTTTGGAAAGGAAATAATTGAAAAAACAGTTATCAAGTCCAGCCAAGCATTCTTGCACTTCAATATTGTGAATGTGAGTCTTTTTTTCTTTCAATTTTAATAAATTTAGCGGATTACATTTTAGATGGTGGTTCCCAAGAAAACTGAAATATGGCCACAACTTCCTAACTAACAAATTTTATGTTCAATTTTAGTTTTAGAGTCATTAAGTGTCTAAAATGAGGATTGATAAAGTGGTTAAGGGCCTATATCAGCATGGTTTGTCAGACACTTGTTGTAAAAGTGTGGTTATATGAATTCATGCATTTTTCTAAAAGTTCACTGATTTTGTTATTAATGACATGAAAAAGCATTGTAAAGAAGGCAAAAGGGAACATAAAATAATATTTGGACTGAGATCTGGTCTGAAAAGAGCAAGACAAAGTATCTCTGAGGGTGGAAGATTAAGTAAAAATTCAATACTGAGCTGTTTTATTGTTGAACAGTAGCTCTTTTACTCAATGGGGCAGATCAAGACCATTGTTGTTCAAGGGCAGTTTCAAAAGAGGATTCCGAAGAAAGCGTCGTATTGCTTTTTGTCAGGTAAAGTGCATTGTAATGTAACAAATAAGAGTGTGAAATGATGTTTGAAGCAAGTGTGAGCAATCTAGTACAATGCACTCACTTTAAGTTCTTTTCTTAATTCCTTTCACAAAGTTTTAATTACAATTTACTATTTCTTTCACATTCCTGCTAAACTCATTCATTTCAAGACAGGATCGTCCCTAGTCTTTCATTCTGGCATATCTTATAGCACTTTTAAAAAGTAATGTGTTAATTATTAGTGTGCTACGAAAGAGTTTGATAAATTAATATCAACATCAGTATGGAGTAATTAGGTTTCACCAGAATTACTCTTTACTTTGTATCATTTTGTACCTTGATTGCATCATTCAGAAATATTTTTATTGTACCACTTAAGCTATTGAACGAATTAAAGTAACACAGATATAAAAAATCAAACAATTTAACTTAAAAGAAAACCTGCTCATTTGGTGATTAGGCTTTTTAAACTTTGGTGTGAATAAAAAAAGCATTATTAAAGGATTGAAGTGCCATCAAACCAGCCAAATTTTGCACTCTAATAGGAAGCTTGTTTCATCTTTTCATATCAATGTTTGTTCATTTAGATTGCAGCATAATTTGCAAAGTTAGTCAACCGAAATTTGATCTGCTTGTTGTGCAATAATATTTTTCAACTTAACTTTACCTATATCTATTTGCAAGTTTTATTGATTTCTGCTCAATGATCATCAAGTTTCTTAAACATTTTGAACCATTAAAGGTTTAGTATTTCAGATTAAATTCCCCTGAAACAACCCTCACTGATTCTGTGACTGCCAGAGTGAAATTAGGTGCACGATAGCTCAACTTAATAAGACTTTATGGGTGCATTCCAACAATATTTCAATTAAACCTAAGATTAAAAATATCAGGAATTTCAGCAAGAATATCATATTGCAATGGCTATATAGCCAAATGAGTGCTTAATCATACAGAAAAATATCAAGCAACAAGGTTGAAATTAAAGCATGTGATTCCTTGCTTGTATTGAACACCCAATCCAGAACATTTGTGATGACTCAAGATTTCACCACTCTCTTAACCGTGTTTTGATGCATTTTTGAATGAATTTGTTTTATCAAGGTATAATAATTAAGTATTTTGCATTTTATGATGATACAACCACAGCTGGGGATCACAATTATCTTTTCTTAAGATGATGGTGGAATATCAAGCCGCTGAGATGCACTTCAAATAGGTTTAAGTGACGCACCAAAGGCTAAGAAACCATTTAAGGGGTCAACACTTTCATTCTTAAGTTTGTCTTCTGGTGTTTTAATAATCATTTCCTGTACACAACATGTCAATCCATCAATGTTGGGTGTAGCCATTCCCTTATCTTTGCTTGACGAAAATTGCATTCTTCCATCTACTTTAAGTGTCTATATTTATGTCCTTGTACCATGAGAGATTCTTAAAAAATATCTTAAAGTAGAGAATGAATTTTGAATCTCAAGCAAAATGCGGATAATTTTGAACAATTTTGTCATTTAATCCTTTTGTTTTGGCTTCAAATATAGATAAAAAGATGTGATTTTCTGCACCACAAGTTACAAACAAATAAAATAACTATTGTTTACTTTTGTTCAAATCAAAGGACTTCACTGATTGTTAATTGTTTTTGTCTTTTCACCTTTCTTAAGCTGACAACAAACAACAGAAACAATAAGTGAAAAATAGACAGATTTTCTGGTTAAGGTGGTTCCTACCTTGGGGCCATGACTATGAAAAAATGAAAAAAAGTGTATGTAAGGTTGTTTCTGTTGAAGGTTATCTTTAAAATTGATCCAAATTTAGAAGTGTGTATGGAAAACTTCACAGATATTCAAAAACTTAAAGAAATAATCACAATGGAAACATTCCTTTTTGAAAATAAAGTTGAAAATGGAAAGTGGTTACCACTATTTTTAATGATAAAGTGATTAAAGTACTCAAATTTTTCTCAAAATCAACACCAATAGATTGGTGTTGCATGTTAAAATTTCTTTATTTCCGGCTGGATTCTAAAACTAAGCCAGGATACAAATTGGGACAATGCTTGTTACTAGCCTTAAGAAAAAAAAGTTTTTCAAGGATTTGACCAACAGTCCAAATAGGAAAAGTAGATGATTATTTTTTCCATCTGATGAAATTACACACTCACAAATAAGATAAAGTATTTCTGAAGCTACCATCGATATTAAACTCCAATCATTCTTCAGGTATATTTTTTGCTTTTTTTGTCTAGACAATTAATACAAAAACTTTTTTTGTATGGGTTCTCAATACAAAATATCCTGAAATTTTTCTTTGCAGCCCATACTGCAAAAAAAATAAATTTCATTTCGATAAGAGTGTTTTCAACAAATATCTTAGACTTTTAAAAATTTACAATGCACTCTTATGCAAAAGAAAATTTAATACTAGCAGATCTATAGTTTGAATGATGCTATTTTCTAAATAGACAAAGGACTATTTCTTGCTTTTTACAGACAAAAGATGTAAGTTTTTTTGTTACAAAAACATTGCTTGGCTCTGCATTGCCAGACCTAAACTCCTTGTTTTTAGAGCGAAATGACAAAACCACATTCCTAAATTGGTTTACTCATTAGATAAAGATAATCATAATGTAGATATTTGGAAAAAAATACTATAAGATGAAGTAACAACAAGGCATTGAATGTCACAGAGCAAGCATTGTCAAATACATCACGTCAAGTCACTTAAAAAATATTTTTGATGGCTTTTTAACCAGTGAAGGCCACTGGCCAATTCGGTGCCTGGTTAAAATTCACCAACAGCCAAAGAAAAAATGTTATCTGATGCCCATGTATAAATAAGATAGATTTGCAAGCTTGATGAGTTGCCCAAAGAAAAAGATCTATTTGTGATATTTTTAGATAGAAAAAAGATTTTCAATGGTAGAGGTATTTTTTCACAATGCCTTTGTTAATTAACACACAAACCTTCAAAGCTTACATAGATACTTTTTAAATGTCAAAGCAACTAGCTCGCGTTGAAATCACTAGTTTTAAGTGGAGCAAAAATGTGATATTAACTTTTTAATATTAGGATAATCTTTGTTATCCTGCCAGTACCTTTTACTAGATCATTCAATAATATATTTTTATGATGTCCGAGGATAATGAAAATTTAGTTCTCAACCAGCTTTTGTGACAATTATGAAGCTCAATGACAAGATTTTCTCTAGTTTATTAGCAAAGGATTAATGTGACCAGGTACTTATAAAGCACCTGATTAGGTATTCGAAGATTGATGATCCAAATTAAATCTCCAATAATTATCTTTGACCATTCTATTGAGTAAGTTCAAGTGATTCAAAAGACACATCTAATCTGATTGATAAATAGCTTTCTTCTGACCAAACATTTCCATAAGTGAGGCCTGTTTGTTTGGGTGAACTAACATTAATAAAGCTATGCCCATATGACTGTCAGTCAATCAATAAATCAACTTTTTTGCAGCACTTATCCAACACTTTAAAATGACATTTTATTACCAACCATTCATGAAGAGTTTCAAGTTCTATAAGATAAGCTTTTTTGCAACAGTTTTTCATGCTGAATAAATTCATCAGGAAGGATGGGCTGACAATGATAAAAGAGCAATATAAGAAGTGCAAAAGCTTTAAAGAAAATTATTCTTTGTGAAATGATAATTTAATCCTGGCATGATCATTTCCTTGTTAAATGGCTAATAACTTTGATAGTAATCAAATTTTTATGATTTTGTTTCAGGTCCCATCTGAAAACATCTGGAATTTTAATTATGCATTCACAACTTGTTGTGCCATCTAAATTTCATCAAAGATTATAAATACATAAACAAAAAGATTGGATAAAACAAAGTTTCATAAAGAAGTTGAGGTTTCCTCTTTGAATGATGAACATCCAAGCAAGAAACAATCTTGTTGCATTTACAGCTTTCATTTGTTTGTGGAGCATTGGTTTATCACAAGGTAAGGTATTTTTTACTTTTTTATCTTTTCAAAATTGTTGATTTAGATTAACCTTAAGAAAAGTTTGGCATTCAGTAGTTGAAATTCATTTTACTTGCCAAAAATCTTCTTTTGGACCTTCTAGGAAAGTTTGAAAAGAACTGTTCTTAAACTTCGATTTTTAAATTTTTGAGCCAAAGAAAAAACTTTTAAACCTTTTTTGAAATTAGTTTTTTCAATATAAATTGACTCTTGATGAAAAGAGAAGTTTATTTTATAGCAACACCAAATGAAATTGTGTGTGGCCAAAGGCCATAATTTGTTCAATTAGTTGTCAATTTGTCTTGTCCAATTTGCCATTGAATGTTCAAGCTGAAAAATTTGTCCGTGGGACAATTTTTGACATTAACCTTTGTTGAAATGTTACTTAGTTTGATTTGATCTGAAAACTCTAGAAACACATAAAAATTGTCTTAACTCATAAAAGTAGTTTTTGATTACATTTTTCTTGTTGTTATTAACTGCAGTTACTCAAAACGAAACAAAAGAGTGGGCTATTGCTTAAAATACAATCATATGAAAAGTCTCATTACCAGGATATATTTCAAGTGCAATTATTACTTTAGGTGAGATTGATCCTTATTTTTAGCTTTGAATTAGATAATCCTTCAAATCATTTGACCTTAAATGTTGAAAGATTGGAGATTTTTGGAAGGAAACAAAATAAAAGATCAAATTTCAAAGAGATGAAAATTGTGACCTTAATTGAAGAAAATGGAGCTTCAAGAGACCTCCTCCGGCCAAAGACTTCACAAAAATTGATTCTAAACAAATGCCAAAAGTCTGACATTGAAGCTGAGCTAATTATTTTCTTAGGCCAGACATTATTTCAAGCTGAGCTTTTAATGTCATCCTTACCATTAAATATTATATTTTCTTGGTATATCTAAACTCATTGAAACTGTTGAACCATTGCCAAATTCTCTACTAGTCTTCTTAGCCTAAGACTGATTGAGGTTGCTAATGGACCAAGATAATTAATATGAAATGCTTTATTTTGTTTGAAAGAGTAAAACTTACTATATACCTTTTAAAAGTACTATCTTTTGATGTTTGATTAAGTCAAAACTAAAAAGGGCTCAGGTAAAAAATTTGTTCAGATTTGAATAACCATAAGAATAATATCTTATTAGGGTAACAATCCTTGCTATTTTTGCATGATGTTGGCTTCATTCAAGTACTCACAGTGGTGCCTCAAACCTCCTTTGTTATTCCCACAATCCAAAACTTATAAAAAGTTTTATCAGCCATTGTTGCCTTCACAAAAAATACAGACAAGATATAAATGGACTTTCCTTCTTGCATCAATCAAACAACATCTTCAACTATTTTGAAAGAATATATTCAAGGCCTCACTTATTTTATTCTAGTACTTAAGGTATGGATGACTGTGGATATTTTCAAGCATGACAATAGATGGATTTCATGCTTTATTTTAGGACTTTGAAGTGAGAATCCTTGGAGTCGTCTGAGATTTAAGTTTGATGCAGAAAAATGTTGTTTTAAGCTAACATCTCAGTTTATTGAGTCTTAAAGTTTATATCTCTCCCAGAGAAGACCCCATTTTGTTGAACTGAGTCCGGAGGTAAAGGAAAAAATCCTTGATTTTTCCATTACAAACAGATGCCTTCAAATGCCTTTTTAACCCTTTGTAGCCATCTATTGAAGTAAAGTCACCATATTTGGTAAACAAAAATGTTTTGCCACACCTGTTAATGTGAGTGTTGCTTGGACACTATCAATACAGAGCTTGATTGATACTTTTTTCAAGTCATACTTGATTACCTGGAATTCTTTACAAAAAATGTCACAGTGATGCAGATGAATTTTAAGTGTTTCTTTTCAGAAATGATTTTTCCTTTGTGTAGAAAATTTGTTGTAATGTGAAGGTGATTTTATTTAGGTGTTTTGTCATTCCATGAAGGTACGCAACAGGTCAAAATTAGCATCAAGTATTTTTCTCAACCTCATTAGCCTTTAGACTTTGTTTGAAATTTTAAGTAGTTATTGTGTAGCAAAACAATTACCATGGCAGTGCAAATACAACAAAGGATTTGATTATCTGATTGTCTCAAAGTGAAAAATTATAACTTGGATTTTGTTGGTATAATTATACTTGGCTCAGACTGTGACAACCTCTTCTTGTAGAAAAGTGTTTCAAAAAATAATGATTTGTCCAAAGCAAATCATTTCATTGAACCATAATTACATAGGTTATTCTCTGATCTGATTAATTATTTCTTTCTTTCAAACTTGGTAAACTTTATTTACAGACCGGTTATACAAAAGGAAATGACATTATGGCAGATTTTTAACTATAAACAGTTCCATAACTTGTCTTACTTGATGGTATGAAATTTGGGGTGCCCAATAAAGGCATGAAGGAAGATCAGCAATATCTTTACTTTGGGTTCACTCAAGCTCAATGTTTTAGCAAACAGCTGAGAATTAAGATCCAAAGTTTGAAGTTTGATCCTTGGCCAGGCTGACAATCTTTTTTTTATTGACTGGAGGGGGTAGAGTGAAATCAATCATGACAGACGCTTTGTAGCAACCTGGGGTCAAAGGTTGCCAGAGGTGCTGAGGTTCTCTCGCCCCAGAGTTCGTGAATGAAAAAGGGGTCACTTTGGGTGAGAGGTCATGGGCTTCTGACTGGGAGCACAAATCTTAGGTTGTGGGTTTAATCTCAGCCATGCCAACCCCAAATTGCAAAAAAAATCTACAAGCGCACCACCAATCAGGGTAACATATGTCTATCTGCAGGGACTCTGATGAAGGTGATACATATCCTTTTAGTAATCTTAGGTTGAGTTAACACTGCACCATATTATTACTGTGATGGTGTGAAAAGACTAAACATCAACCATTTTTTTTGTTTATTTCCATGTAAAGAATGGCCAAGTTGTACCTCTTTATTACTTTTTAATCATGCATCTCATGATAACTTGTCCAGCAGGAGTAGTTTTCATTTATACAAATACTTCAAAGATTATTTTTCTTTTTAACAGATGATTTAATTTTTTTATTCAAACCTTCCAACAAACAAGTTAAAAACAAACCTTAATTGACCAAAATCTCTAACCTTTCAACTTCATCTACAGATTCCATTACAAGTACCGGTTGTCACAAAAGATAAAAAACAAAAACTGTTAGAAATGTTTCCGTTTCCTCAAGTCGTGTTGCTAAAATGCACTCAAAAGAGATTCTTTCAACCCTATAACGTGACATTTAAAAAAGACTCATCCTGATGCTCTGAATTTCTGGTCTGATCCACATCTTTATATGTATGAAAATGATCAAATTCACATTTTGTAATCAGACTATTCGGAATGCAATTCAAGACCTTGTCATTTCAAA
>Ga0194133_10007849_pt1 | contig 12652 bp, 11 predicted proteins | sample TA2KigOf40mmetaG_FD_155448 | JGI IMG/M metagenome (GOLD analysis project Ga0194133, IMG submission 155448) | Freshwater microbial communities from Lake Tanganyika, Tanzania - TA2015055 Kigoma Offshore 40m | ecosystem: Environmental > Aquatic > Freshwater > Lake | place: Tanzania: Lake...
AGTATGGTATTTGCCAGATAATTTTTTTTTTTTTAATAGATAATTTTTATTTTATAAATATTTTTTCAATAGGTGTTTTAACTAGTATAGTTTATTCTTTAAATTTATTATTAATATATATAATATTATCTAGTATCACCTCAAGGCTTGTATCATTTTCATTATTTTTTATAATATTTTTAATCCATCCGTTTGCCGTAGTTCCTTGGCCAGATTATTTATCAGGTTTATGCCTAAATTTATTTTTTTTTTTTTTTCTTAGAACGCATGGCGCGGAAAATAAAATTATTTGCGCGTTTTTTATTTTTTTAGCAATTATTTTTAGAAGTACATATTTGGTGAGTATTTTTTTATCAATATTTCTTTTTAGTCTTATATCTTATTTACTATATAAAAAATTTTTATTTATAAAATTATTTTCACTGATTTTTTTATTTATAGCTGCATTTTTGATCTTATTAAATTTTGATAATAATTTTTTTCTTTATTTCTCCCAAAGCTTTAATTTGAATTACTATATTTTGGAAAGAAGACAATTATCAGAAAACTATATACCCGAGTATACTTTTTTTTTTAGTTTTTTAAAAATTATTTTTATATGGATGGTATCAATAATAAATATTTTTAAAATTCAGAATCTTATTTTTTTTATCGTTCTTTTTTTCAACTTATGGTTTGTTTTTTTTTTAAAAAAAGAAAAAAATAAAATGAAATTTCTTTTTGTTTCTTTATTGGGAATAACAGGCTTTATTCAATCAATATTAAACTACGATGTTTTTAGAAATATTAATTCCACCATGGGTACATTTATTGTTTTTTGCTTTTTGCTTAAAAAGTACAATTTATTTTTTTTTTTAAAAAAAAAAATAATTTTCTTCAAACTATTTAATATACTTTTGATTTTTTTTATATTCAAACTGGCAATTAATTTTCCAAATAATTCAACTACGTTTAAATACGAAAAACACAATAACAAAGATTTTAATTCGTTAAATATAGATTTTTTTTCAAATGATAAAAAAATTGTGACTCGAATTTCTGAATATTATAATTATCTGCAAACGTTTTTATGTGCAAGTGACTATAAAGTTATAAATTTAACAGGCGATTTTTCCTTATCTTATTTATGTAATAGTAAAAATTCCAAATCATTTTCAGCTATGCAGTTTGTTGCTTTATTGAATAATAATCCTATAGAGTACGAAAGAATTTTTCTTAAAAAAATTTTATATAAAAACGAAATTCTTTTAAGTTCAAAAGAAATTAACGACTCAAGATTTATTCTTTTAAGTAAAAGAGATAGTCCTCATGTTCCAAAATATTTATATGGTGATGTTTATATTTATAAATCAAGTGATTACTAGTTTTTTGGTTGCGGGGCTTGGATTTGAACCAAGGACCTTCAGGTTATGAGCCTGACGAGCTACCAGACTGCTCCACCCCGCGGCATTTTATTTATTAATTGATATCCTAACATTTATTAAAAGCAAATAAGTTAGACAAACTTTTTATTATTTAATTTTTCAATAAATCAACTAAAAATGCGTGTTGTATTAAATTTTTAATGAAATTTTTTTTTTTAAAAGTAGTATTAGAAATTAATTAATGAAAAAAAAAATTTTAGTATGTGGTGCAGGTGGTTTTATAGGGGGTCATTTAGTTTCAGATTTTATCAAGGATGGTAGTTATGAAATTGTTTGTGTTGATATAAAACCTTTTGAATACTGGTTTCAATATTTTGATGAAGTTAAAAACTATTCTTTGGATTTAAAAGAATATGATAATTGTCTAAAAGTTACAAAAAACATAGATTATATTTATAACATGGCCTGTAATATGGGAGGAATGGGCTTTATTACAAATAATAAGGCAGAATGTATGCTTTCTGTTTTAATTAATACAAATTTGCTAAGAGCAAGTTTAAAAAATAATATTAAGAGATACTTTTTTTCTTCAAGCGCTTGTGTCTATAACGAAAGTATTCAAAAAAAAACTTTTATACCTGGTTTAAAAGAGTCTGACGCTTATCCAGCGGATCCAGTAGATGGGTATGGTTGGGAAAAGTTATTTAGCGAGAGAATGTGTCGACATTTCACAGAGGATTATAAATTACCTACTAGAGTTGTGAGGTTTCACAATATTTACGGTCCTAAAGGAACGTTTGATGGTGGAAGAGAAAAAGCTCCCGCAGCTTTGTGTAGGAAAGTTATTTATGCAAAAATTAATTCGAAGAAAAGCATCGAAATTTGGGGTGATGGCAAGCAGACTAGAAGTTTTATGTACATTGACGACTGTATAAGAGGAGTTAAACAGATATTTAAAAGTAAGTTCTCGGATGTTTTTAACTTAGGAAGTGAGGAGCAGGTCTCAATTAATGATATGGTTGATATAATTGAGGAAATCGGGGGATATAAAGTTAGGAAAACGTATCAATTAAATAAACCTCAAGGAGTAAGAGGAAGGTCCAGTGACAACTCATATGTTACAAAAAAAATAGGTTGGAAAACAAATTTTTCTTTGAGAGAAGGTTTAGAAAAAACTTATAGATGGATTTACGACCAAATGGTAAGTGGTTCAAATATTCAAAAGTTTACAAGAAAATAAATTCTAATTTAGGGCTTGAATTACAAAAATCGAAATAAATATTAATAAAAATTTTGTCTTAATCATTAAACATCTTGTAATAAAATTTTAATTGTGTATGTTTTTTCTTGCCTGGTGAATATTGCAAAGGAGTCACACCCGATACCATTCCGAACTCGGCAGTTAAGCCCTTTAGCGCCAATGGTACTTTGTCTTAAGACACGGAAGAGTAGGTCATTGCCAGGCGTTAAGATTATTGGTCTAATAATAATATTGTATTAGTCTTTATAAAATAGGTTTTATAAGAATTAATTTTATCAAGAGTTTTCGCAAGAAATAAAAATAAACATAATTAATTAATAGACTAATTTTAAAAAAATTAAGATTTATTCAAAAGTTAAGCAAAAAAAAATATAAAATTCTAAAAAAAAAAATTTTAAAAATAAAAATCTTTTTCATTTTGCAAATTCTTCTCAATATACAAAAACTATCTTGTACAAAATTTTTTATAATTAGTATTATTAAGCTAATTTATTTGGAAATTTATTAAATTTAAAAAAAAAATTTTTAAAAAAATTATGTTTGTCAATTTAAGTTGTATAATTAATTGATTATAGCTAATGTATTATTATGAATAATATAATTATTACTGGAGTTACAGGTCAAGATGGGGCTTATTTATCAAGATATTTGTTATCAAAAAATAATAATTATAAAATATATGGTATTTTTAGAAGAACTTCTCTAGATCCGTTGCAAAGACTTAAAATTCTTGGAATACACAAATATATTAATTTATTAGATGTCGATTTAGCAGAGCATAATAGAATTAATTATTTAATCAAAACCATAAAACCTATTATGTTTTTTAATTTAGCTGCCATGTCTTTTGTCGGCTACTCTTATGATAATCCAATTTATACGGATCAAATAAACAATTTAGCAGTTTTAAATATTTTAGAGTCTATTAAATTCAATTGGCCGAAAACTAGATTTTATCAGGCATCCTCCTCTGAGATGTATGGCGATATAAAAAAAAAAAATTCTAAATTAAGTGAAAATTCAAAGTTTAATCCAATATCACCATACTCAATTTCAAAGTTATCGGCTTACTACTATACAAAAATGTATCGAAAATCTTATAAAATTTTTGCTTCTAACGGTATACTATTTAATCATGAAGGACCATTAAGAGGAGATCAATTTGTAACAAAAAAAATTATAAAAGGTCTGGTAATTTATAAAAAAAAAGGAATACCATTGACGTTAGGAAATTTATATTCAAAGCGAGATTGGGGAAATGCGGAAGATTACGTCAAGATGATGTATAAAATTTTGCGCCTACCAAAGCCTGATGATTTTGTCATTGCTTCAGAGAGGCAATATTCAGTTAAAAGATTTGTAGATATTGCTTGTGAATTGTTAAAAATAAAAATTAAATGGCAAGGAAAAGGTCTTAAAGAAAAAGCTGTGAATGAGAAAGGAAAATCAGTAATTTTAGTTTCAAAAAAATTTTTTCGACCCCTAGATGTTACAAATTTGATTGGTGATTGCTCTAAAGCAAGTAAAATTTTAGGATGGAAAAGTGAAACTACAATTCAAAAATTAATAAAAAATATGATTGATGCAGAACTTAACAATCCTGTTAATTTAGACTAATTAATTAAAAAGATCAGAGTAGTAAATTTTAATCCTTAAAAAAATTACTAATTATAAAATGCTAAAAGAATAAGCAGACTTGCAGTTATAAATAAAAAAAACTAAATTAGAAAAAAAAATCAATTTATAGATATCTAATCATAAAAAAAAATTGGCATAATTTCAAAAAAATACTGCATATATATCCAAAATTAACATTTATGTTCTAATTTTAATGTTTGTTTTTTTTTTTATAATTAGTCTTTATAATACCATTGATATTGGGTTTTTTCTCAAAATATTTTTTTTATGAATTTAAAAATTGAAGAGTTAACTGCAGAAAAAGATTTAACTGTTTTAATTCCCTCTTTAAATGAGGAGATAGCTATAAGAAAAATTATTAAGGAAACAAAAGAGGCCTTGGATAATACCGATATTAATTATTGTATACTAGTCTCCGATAATGGTTCATCCGACAGAACACTTGATATTTGTAAGGAAGAAAAAATTTTAATTAATTATTGCGAAAATCAAGGTTACGGGGCTAATTTAATTCACGCAATGAAAAAAATAAATTCTAAATATTTAATATTTTATGATGCTGATGGATCTTATGATCCAAAAGAAATTGAGAATTTTATAAGAGAGGTAGGCAAAGATGACTCGTTAGGTTTAATCACTGGAAATAGATTAAAAAAATACGAGAAGGACTCAATGCCTTTTTTACATAGATATATTGGAACTCCAATATTGTCTTTTATAATAAGATTTTTTTTTAAAATTAAGATTTACGATTGTAATTCAGGTATGCGACTTTTAAATAATTCTTTTTTTAAAAAAATAAATTTTTTTTGCAATGGAATGGAATTTGCATCAGAAATTTTCGTTAAATGTAGCTATAGCAATATCAAGGTTAAAGAAATTTTTATTAAGTTCAGAAAAGATTACAGAGGTTCCAAGCCACACTTGTCTACCTGGTCTGATGGTTGGAGACATCTTAGGTATATTGTTTCTAATATACCTGATAAATATTTTATTTTTTTAATAGGATTTATTTTTTTTAACTATTCATTAATTTTTATATTATCTTTTTTTAATGTAAACCAAAGTTTTCCTAGGTTTCATACAATATTTATTATTTTTGCATTAAATCAAATTTTGCAAACAGTATTACTAGGAGTCCTAAGTCTAAGAATCTATTTTAGTAAGGAAGAAGGTTTGAAAAGTAATATTGTAGAAAAAATTATTTTATTTAAAAAAAAAAATTATGTTATGATTTTCGCTTTAATCAATATTTTATTTGTTTTTTTAGAGATAATTATCTTGTTACTTAAGTGGTATAATTTTGGATTTGGAAACATAATAGAAATATCCACTGTTATTCGCATAGTCAATTATTCATCCTTAGCTTCAGTCGCTTTAAGCCTTGATTTTGAGGTAGACGAAAAAGTATGATTTAACTATAATTTTCAGAAAGTTCCTAATTTTATTTTCCTACATATTTTTTTCGTACTTTAGTATTTTCATTCTTTATTTCTTACGTTTTAAAAATGTCTTTAAATTTTAAATAAGTAAAACACCCACCCTTTTTTAATGCAATTAATTTTTAAAATTATAGGAATACAAATTTAGTATAAAGGTTTTTTATAACAATTTTACAATAATTATCTATGTTTTAATCCAAAAGATTCTTAAGTACAGATTTAATTCACTCTTTTGCTATATAGATGAATAATTGATTATCAAATTGTTGTCGAATTATGTCAGCTTTTGTAAAACGCGTATAGGCCGGTAAGTAAATTTTTTTAATAAGTTTTAAATTTGGATTAGAAAAATTAATATCTGAAACTACTATTTCATTTTTTTCAATTGATTTATTTTTATATCTAAAATCTAATTCATAATTATTAAAAAAAATAGGAAACCAATTAACTGTACTTATTAAACCATTTTTTTTATCACAAATATAAACTAATGTTCTGTCAACACTAAAGTTAATTATTTTATCATATTTGCAAATTATAGATCGAATATCGTAATAATATTCGATTGTTTCTTTATTAAATTGGTGCTCTCCAAAAAATTTTATATCGGTTTTATAAAATAATTTTTTATCGCTAATAAATTGATTTTTTGTATTTACATAACCTAAAGTTGGATAAATATTAGCTTGATAATAAAAATTTTTTGGAAAAATAAAAAAAATTAGTAACAACATTATAAAATGAACTGCAATAAACTTTTTTTCATTTTTAATTTTTCCAATAAAATAACTTAAAAATAAAAAAATACTCATACAGGCCATTACGTTTCTAAACGTTTCATATACATTTAGTGATTGTACTAATCCAGAAAAACCAAAAATTGAATAAAGCATAATATTTTTTTCTTCCATGGCCTGTAATTCTACTTTTTTTTTCTTAATGAGAATTAAAAAGAAAAAAAAAATATTTAAGATAAAAAATATAGAAAAAAATAAATCTACGATTTTATTGGGGGTAAAAAGGTGATAAATTAATTTTAAAAAAAAATATATGTATGAAATATCGTAATCTTTATAAGTTTTACTAAAAAGTATATTGGTTTTTCCTAGACCCTGAATGTACCAGGATCTTAAATCATTGTTGATAAGAAGATAAAGAAAATACACAATTGTAAATAAAGAAAAAAAAATAAAAAATTTTTTTATATGAGAGGATACTGAAATATTATTTAATTTAATAAATAACAAATAAACAAATAAACTTATTAAAATATTTATTAGGTAAGTATTTCTAAATATAATCGCACAAGTTAAGAAAATAGAAGCAATAATGACTGGTATTGTTTTTTTTTTATGGATTGTTAAAAAAAATAATGAAAGCGTAGTGCATAAACCCGCGTAAAAATCTGCCCACGGTATCTGAGGATAGTTTGTTAGACTAAAAATAAATAAAGTAATTACAATTGCAGTTAATCTATTAGTAAAATTTGTAATAATTAAATAAACAAAAATTAAATTTAGACAATAAACTATGTTAGTTATAACTCCTATGGAGTAATAATTAATTTTATAAAAAGAGTTTATAAAATTAAATAATATTGGCATTCCAGCTCCATACTGGATGTCAATTTCTTTAAATAATTTGTAATCATTTATATAATCCAAGGCTGTGCTGGCCGTAGTTCCCCAATGCCAGGGGTCAGTATGAAATTTTGTGTAAGTTAAACCAAAATATAAGGATGTTGATATTATTATTAATAATACAACTTCATAAAAAAATTTGATTTTAGTTATACTCATTTTTATAAAGTATTTATAGCTGCCTTGAGTTAACTGTTATATTTAAAAAGATAATCTCCAAAATCAGGTAAGTGTTTTATATTATAGTTTGATAATCTTTTAATAAATCTATAATTTTTTTTAATTAAAAATTTTTTTATTATCCTAAAATTTGAAGTTTCAACTAAAATATAATTAAAAATAAATTTATTAAAATTTACACCATTCAAAACATTGAGCTCAGACCCTTCAACATCAAGAGAGAAGAAATCAATTTTTTTTTTATAATAAATTTTATTTAATATATCGTCTAATGTAGATACTTTTACATTTATGGTCTCTTGATTTAAATGATTTGAAAATCTAGAGTTATAGACTTTAGCCATCATAGAATCTTTATAATCAAACATTTTAATAAACTTTTTTTTATAATTAGATGAAACTAAAGCATTATTAAAAAAAAAATTATTTTTAGATCGGTTTAATTTTAGTTCTTTATATATTTTTGGTAAAGGTTCGATTAAGATACCTCTCCAATTTAAGTATTTTTCAAAATACCAAGTAGTCGATTGATTGATTCCATCATTAGCCCCACAATCAATATAAAATCCATTTTTATAATTAATGTATTTTAACATTTTTTTATCAAGATCATTATAAGCATTAAACTTTCTAAATTTTTTAATATAATTTTTATATTTAATAGGTATTAAAGATTTAATTTTTTTTGGAATTAATCTAAACATAAGTCTTTAAATATAATCTTATAGAAAATATTTTGACATCAAAACTATAATTTTTAATTATTTTTTAAAAAAATAAGAGTTAAAACATTTATCTACAAAAGTAAATTTATGCATTCTTAAATTTTTAAAAATATTTAGGATTTGGATTTTATTCAAAATGTTATGATGTAATTCAAAAAAAATATATTTAATATTTTTCATTTTTTTTAAATTCTTAATAAAATATTCTTCAATACCCTCACCGTCTACTATTAAAGTATTATAAGATTTGAAATCTTTAATATTATTTAAAGTTAAATTTTTCACCATTATTGGTTTTTTTGATTTTATATAGAAAGAGGAAGATAAAAAATCATCATTAATGTAAAATCTTTTTTTATTATTTTTATTTTTGGAATCGAGAACTAAGTTTCTATTATATATTTTATAAATACATTTATTAATTTTAAGATTTTTATTTAAGTTGTTCAGAATTTTATTATTAATTTCAAAAACAAGAATCTTTTGATTTGATAAATGAAATGCTAGAGTTGCACAAAAGCCTATCCCCCCCCAATAATTATACATTTATTTTTATTTCTTATATATTTTTCAATAATTTTTCTGTCGTTATATTCATAAGTTTTAAATAAAAAAGATGAATGATTAGAAATAGAAAAATTATTATTTGATAAGTAAAAAATAAATTTTTTATAATAAAATTTTTTAATAAATTTTTTATGTAGATAGCCGAAAAAAAAGTTCTTATGTATTAAATAATATAAAATAAATAAAAAAATTCTATTTGATTTGCTAAAAACTTTCATGACTGCTTAAGAAGTAAAATATTTTTTTATGTTTTTTTAATAATAACTTGGTAGCTTAAATGAATAATATTTATATTTGAATAAATCTTTTTGATAAATGGCAGGATTGCACCAATAGGGTTTTCATTAATTTTGGGATAATAATTCCACATAAAATCATCTATAATCATAATTCCATTTTTATTAAGATATTTAAATGAATTAATACAATCGTTCATGACATCTTTAACATAATGTGAACCATCTATATATATCAAATCAAATTTTTTATTGTTTTTATTGAAAAAAATATCTGATGGCATCTTATTGATAGATAGTTTTTTCTCAAAAGATTTAGTATTTTTTAAAAAATTTTTATAAACTTTTTTAAAATTTATTTTTTGATGTTCATCGCTTCCTGAAAAAGTGTCAACAATATTAACCTTTACATTTTTAAGGTAATTTAAAACAAAAATTGTAGATCGCCCCTCAAAAGTGCCGATCTCTAAATAATTTATTTTTTTTTTAAATAAACCATGCTTTTCAAATAAATTATACCAAATAGCTTCATGATCCGAAAACCAATCTGCATAATTAAATTTGTAACTTAAATTCTTTAAATTATTTTTTTTTAATGTGTTATAAGTTAAAATAAATTTTTTTTCGGAGGAAAATATGGTCTTAATTAATCTAAAATGAAAAAAAAAAGATTTATTTTTAAATTCAGAATTAAGAATAAACGTGTACTTGATTATAAAACCATTCACTATCTTAGCAAAATAATAAAACTTACTATTCTTCTTAAACAAAAAAATTATAATTTTTTTTATTATAAATCTAAAATAGTTTTTCTTATATTTCCTCAAGATTGTTTTTTTTGATTGAAAAGAAAATCACAAATCAATTATTTTTTTGGTAATCCTGAATGTATGTTTTAAGAGAATTGTATATATTATCTTTTGGTTTCCAACCTAATTTATTAATTATAGAACTATCCATTAATTTTCTCATTGTTCCATTAGGTTTGGTTTTATCAAATATTATTTTTCCTTTGAAATCTAAAATTTGGCAATAATAATCAATTAATTGCTTTATACTCATATCAGAGCCATATCCAATGTTAATAATATGATGACCTTTCTTAAAAATTTTTTTTATTTTGTTAAAATCAATTTTCATTAAAAAAATACAAGCATTTGCAAGTTCCTTTGCATCTAAAAATTCTCTTTTGGGAGTTCCGTCTCCAAAAACTATTATTTTATTTAAATTTTTTTTTTTTGCATCATTTGTTTTTTTTAACAAAGCTGCGACCACATGAGAATTTTCAAGATCGAATTTATCATTTTTTCCAAAAAGATTACATGGCATAACAGGTATATATTTAGTTTTAAAATGAATTGTTTATTGTACGCCTCGCATAATTTAATACCCGCAATTTTAGCAATAGCATAGTATTGATTACTCTGTTCTAATTCGTGAGATAAAAGATCAGTTTCTTTGATTTTTCTTTGTAAGTTTTTTGGATAAACGCATGAGGATCCTAAAAAAAGAAATTTTTTGACGTCAGTCTCAAATGCTGCTTTAATTAAATTATTTTGTATTATTAAATTCTCTTCTATAAAATTTAAAGGATATTTTATATTTGCCAAAATCCCCCCTGACCTTGCGGCAGCTAAATAGACATCATTAAATTTTTCTTTTCGAAAAAATTTTAAAACTTGCTCATAATTAAAAAGATTAAGTTCATTACGTGATTTTAAATATATCTTATAATTTTTATTTTTTTTTAACTGATTTAAAATAGCCGATCCTACAAGGCCAGTATGTCCAGCTAAATAGATTTTTTTATTCATACAAAATTTTTTAAATATAAAAAATCATAATAGTTATATTGATAAATATACTTTACAATAGCAAAAATTATATGATGCAAAAAAATTTTATAAAAATTTTAATGTACTTAATTTAGATTTTTTGAAATTTTGAATTTCTTTAATAACTTGAGATATTGGCTTAATGAATAGTGAACTTTATTTAATTAGGATCTAAATTACCTAATCAATAAATATTTAAGCATAATAAAAAGGTTTGAAGAAATATTTTCAAGAGAAAATATTCTTAATTTATTTTTGATATTTTAATTATTTTTTAATATTCGAGTATTCTGTAGAGAATGAAAGACTTTTTCTATATTTCATTTCTATGATTAATTTATTTTATTTCTAAAATAGTTTTAAAAAAAAAGATTTAAATTTATTTTGAACATGAATTGTAGTTAAAAATTCCTTTCTTTCTGGTATTTGTATCTATATTTAATATTTTTGCCTCATATCTACGTTGAGGAGGAATAAAAAATATTTTTGTTATTCTATAAATTTTAAATATTTTAAGTTTAACTATTAATCCCTTAATATTATTTATTATTAATCTTAGCTTTAGTAATATTATATTTTTATAAATTTTAAGCATTTACTTTGAAGAAACGCTTATGCAACTTTACAAAATCATCCATACTATGTTGTTTTTAATAGTAAATTTCAAACTTTTGTTTCTAATAACCCAAGACATCTTTTTAGAAAAAAACCTCCAGATAATTTTGTTTGTTTAAAGAATTTTGATAAGTAACATATTTTAAAGTTGCTTATATTTTGAAATCACAAGATTATTTTAGAGAAAGAAGAGCAATAAATTAATTAGGTACTTTAAATTGTTTTAATAAATTGTTTTTCTGAGTAATTTTCTTTTTTTTAAATTTATTTGCCATTTATATTCATCCATAAAGATTTTATTTAAGTTAGAAAATTTAGGTTTCCATAATAGTTTTTTTTTAACTTTATGGTTTGAACATACTAGATTGGAGCTATCTCCATACCTTTTTTTTTTCAATATTTCAAAATTGATTTTAATATTTTTTTTTCCAAAAAACCCCTTTGCAAATTCAATTATTTTTAAGTTTGAATATCCTTTTCCTGTTCCCAAATTGAGAGTTAAAGATTTTTTATTATTATTGAGATATTTTATTGCTAATTTAAAGGCAATTAACAAATCTTTTATATGAATATAATCTCTAATACACGTTCCGTCTTTTGTATCAAAGTTATTTCCATAAATTTTGATTTTTTTTTTTAATAATGCTTTGTAAATAATAATCGGTATAAAATGTGTTTCTTTGCTATGAAACTCTCCTATATTATTTTTGTAAAGTGATGAACAAACATTAAAAAATCTAAAATTAACATAATTAATATTTTTTTCTTTAATTTTTTTTTCACACTGCAACTTAGTTATGCCGTATATATTATTTGGTTTAATAACAGAGCTTTCGGAAATTAATTTATTATTAGATTTGTATATAGAAGCAGTACTTGCAAAAATTAATTTTTTAATATTATTTTTTATTAAAATTTCTAAAAGATATTTAGTAGCTATATAATTATTTATTATATATTTTTTTTTATTATTAATTTCGTCAATTGTTGACTGCCCAGCTAGATGAATAACGATGTTTGGCTTAATTTTTTTAACTATTTTATTAAGTTTGTTTTTATGTGTTAAATTACATTTATAAAAATTTTTTTGTTTTATAATTTTAGGATTTTTTCTATCAATACCAAAAACTCTGCAATTATTTTTTAAAA